>Ga0207433_10014844_pt1 | contig 11207 bp, 9 predicted proteins | sample YelNatPaOPGAMG01_FD_187559 | JGI IMG/M metagenome (GOLD analysis project Ga0207433, IMG submission 187559) | Hot spring thermophilic microbial communities from Obsidian Pool, Yellowstone National Park, USA - OP-RAMG-01 (SPAdes) (version 3) | ecosystem: Environmental > Aquatic > Thermal springs >...
CAAGGCTATCGGCCGGCTGCCTGCATCCGTGCAAGAAAGCGATGAGGTCCGCCATCCCGAGGCCTTACCGGACGATATGGGAAACACGCAAAGCCCCGCGCCAGCGGGAACGAGAGCCATCGCTCGAACACGCCGGGAAAGCCTGCGCGACGTCACTCGATGTTCTGCACCTGCTCGCGCATTTGCTCGATCAGCACCTTGAGCTCAACCGCGGCATTGGTGGTGCGCGCATCGACCGACTTGGAGCCGAGGGTATTGGCCTCGCGGTTGAACTCCTGCATCAGGAAATCGAGACGGCGTCCTACCGGCTCCTCCAGGCCCAGCACACGGCGGGCCTCGGCGACGTGGGTGGCGAGGCGGTCGAGCTCCTCGTCGACATCGCAGCGGGTGATCTGCAGCACCAGTTCCTGCTCCAGCCGGCCAGGGTCGGCCGGCTGCTTCAGATCGGCCAGTCGTGATTCCAGCCTGGCACGCAGGGCAACGCGGATTTCCGGCATCCAGCCGCGCACGTCCGACACGATGCGCTCGATCGCATCGAGCCGCTCGCGCAGGAGCTCGGCGAGCTTGGCACCCTCGCGCTCGCGGGTCGCCGTAAGCGCGTCGAGCGCGCGGTCGAGAACATCGAACAACGCCACCTGCTGGGCCTCGGGGTCGATCGTCTCCTGGTGCAGCACGCCAGGGAAGCGCAGCAGCTCGGTGAACTCCACCCGCAAGCGCGGGAAACGCGCATCCAGGTCCAGCGAAAGCTCGGACAGGCGGGCCAGCAAGGCATGGTCCACCTGCAGCGTCGAACCGCGCGTTTCGCCACTGCGCCGCACGGCGAGATCGAGTTTGCCACGCGACAACCGCGCCGCCACCCGTTCCCTCAGCTGCGGCTCCAGGCTGCGCAAATCGTCGGGAAGACGGGGGCTCAGTTCGAGATAACGATGGTTGACCGTGCGCAGCTCGCAACAAAGTGCGCCGGTGGGACCGGTGGCTTCAGCGCTGGCGTAGGCCGTCATGCTGCGGATCATCGGACCGTCCGGGAGTGCGGGAAAGAGCGCAATGGTAAACTCTTGCGTCCCGCCTTGCCCAATCCGGCCAGCGAAGCCAGGAATCTCCATGACCGCAACCCGCCCCAGCGGCCGCGACAGCGACCAGCTGCGCCCCGTCACCATCGAACGCCACTACACCCGCCATGCCGAAGGCTCGGTGCTGGTGAGCTTCGGCGAAACCCGCGTGCTGTGCACCGCCAGCATCGAGGACCGCGTGCCGCAGTGGCTGCGCGGCAAGGGCGAAGGCTGGATCACCGCCGAATACGGCATGCTGCCACGCGCCACGCATACCCGCATGCAGCGCGAGGCGGCCCGCGGCGGCCAGGGCGGCCGCACCATGGAGATCCAGCGGCTGATCGGCCGCAGCCTGCGCGCCTGCATTAACCGCCAGGCGCTGGGCGAGCGCGTGATCACCCTGGATTGCGACGTGATCCAGGCCGACGGCGGCACCCGTACCGCTGCGATCACCGGTGCCTATGTCGCACTGGTCGACGCGGTGAACTATCTGATGGCACGCGAGAACCTCAAGCGCAGCCCGATCGTGGGCGCCGTCGCCGCCGTATCAGTGGGCATCTACAAGGGCATGCCCGTGCTCGATCTCGACTACGCCGAGGACTCGGACTGCGACACCGACATGAACGTGGTGATGAATGACGGCGGCGGCTTCATCGAAATGCAGGGTACCGCCGAGGGCCACGCCTTCCGCCGCGACGAGATGGACGCCATGCTCGCCCTGGCCGAAAAGGGCATCGCCGAGCTGGTGGCCGCGCAGCGCGCTGCGCTGGCGCAGTAAGCGGAGCCCGACATGCAGCGCATCGTCCTGGCCAGCGGCAATCCCGGCAAGCTGAAGGAATTCGGCACCTTGCTCGCCGACAGCGGCTTCGAAGTGGTGCCACAGGCCTCGCTCGGCGTCGACGACGTCGAGGAGACCGGCCTCAGCTTCGTCGAGAACGCACTGCTGAAGGCGCGCCATGCGTCCCGAGTCACCGGCCTGCCCGCGCTGGCCGACGATTCCGGCCTGTGCGTCGCACACCTTGGCGGCGCGCCCGGCCTGTACTCGGCCCGTTACGCCGGCCGCCATGGCGACAACGCGGCCAACAACGCCAAGCTGACAGGTGAACTCAGGAACGTACCGGCCGAGCACCGTGGTGCGTTTTTCATCTGTGTCCTGGTCCTGCTCAGGCATGCCGACGATCCCGCCCCGCTGATCGCCGAAGGCCGCTGGCACGGCCGCGTGCTGGAGACGCCCCGCGGCGAGCACGGCTTCGGCTACGACCCGCTGTTCCTGCCTGACGGCCAGACGCTTTCCGCCGCCGAGCTCGACGCCGGGCTGAAGAACCGGCTGAGCCACCGCGGCCAGGCGCTGGCGGCGCTCACGCGCATGCTCGCGACCGGCTGACGCCAGCCCATGCCTTGCCGATACGTAGCGCGCCGGCATCATCGATGACCCCTCCATGCCGTTGATCGCACCACCTCTCTCGCTCTACGTGCACATGCCCTGGTGCGTGCGCAAATGTCCGTACTGCGATTTCAACTCGCATGGGCTGCGCGGCGAGCCGCCGCCCTATGCGCGCTACACGGAGCTGCTGCTGGCCGACCTGGACGCCGACCTGCACGACTTCGGCAGCGCGCTCGATGGCCGCGAGATCGTCAGCGTGTTTTTCGGCGGCGGCACGCCCAGCCTGTTCGCGCCGGAACTCGTCGCGCGCTTCCTCGACGACGCACGCCGGCGGCTGCCGTTTGCCGATGGCTGCGAGATCACGCTGGAGACCAACCCCGGCACCGTCGAGCATGGCCGTTTCGACGGCTACCTGGCCGCCGGGGTCAACCGGCTTTCGTTCGGCATCCAGAGTTTCGACGACGACAAGCTCAGGCGCCTCGGCCGCATCCATTCCGCCGCCGAAGCCGAGGCGGCGGTGAAATCGGCCCAGGATGCCGGCTACGCCAACATCAATCTCGACCTGATGTACGCGCTGCCGGAACAGTCGCTGGATGGCGCACTGGCCGACGTGGAGCATGCGATCCGACTCGTACCGACGCATATTTCGCACTATCAGCTCACCCTGGAACCGAATACCGCCTTCGCCGCCAACCCGCCCCCTCTGCCCGACGACGACCACGCCTGGGCCATGCAGGAGGCCTGCGAAGCCCACCTGGCGGCGGCCGGTTTCAGCCAATACGAAATCTCCGCCTACGCACGGGACGGCCACCGCTGCGCGCACAACCTCAACTACTGGCGCTTTGGCGACTACCTGGGCATCGGCGCGGGCGCGCACGGCAAAATCAGCTCGGCGCGCGACGGCCAGGTGCTGCGGCGCTGGAAGACCCGTCATCCGCGGGCGTGGCTCGATGCCGCGGGCAGCCCCGCGCGCATTGGTGGCGACAACCCGGTGAGCCCGGAAGAGCGTCCGTTCGAATACATGCTCAATGCCCTGCGCCTGATCGACGGCGTGCCGGTCACCGACTTCGCCGAACGCACCGGCCTGCCGATGCAGGACATCGCCAAACCGCTGACCGAGGCCAGGCGCCGCAGGTGGATCACCGGCGATCCGCAGCAATTGCGCACCACGGCGACAGGCCAGCGCTTCCTGAACGACGTGATCGCCCTTTTCCTGCCCTGATCCGACCCGGATCGACCAGGCCTAGCACGCGGCTTTCCGATAGGCACGCCGCCCCAACCGGCCTACACTATTGGCCCGGGGAGCGAAAAGGGATTCACGTCATGGATGTCGAGCCTCGCAGCCGACGCCAATCGGTCTCGTCCAACTTCGGCCAGCGTCCCGCACGCCGGCCGTGGCCAGCCCGTGCCCGCCGACTGATCGAGGAAGCCGGAACTCTGTGCACAGGATGGCTTGATACGCCGCTGCGCCGCTGCCTGGATACGTTCGACCAAAATCTCTACCAGTTGGCGGAACGCTCCCGGAACCACCTGGAGCAGCAACGTCTCTTCGACAGCCGCGCATTGCTTGAAAAGCACCGGACGACATTCGCGGAACGCCTGCTGGATGAGCTGCGCGAGCGTTTCGCCAGGATGGGCGAGCCCGATGTCGCGGCGACCGATGCAACCCAGCCACCCTCGCTGTCCCTGCTTGACTGCAACGAACATGAACTGCTCGCCGCACTCGACAAGCTCGCCGCACGCGGCGAGGCGCAGAACAGCCTGCTGCTGTCCGAACTGAGCTACCGCTTCGCCGTGCTCATCGCCGCACCGCCGCTCGAAGGCACCGCGCTTCCGCCCGGACCCGCCAGCCTCGCGCAGGCACTGCGCGTGGCCAGTGACCCTTTCGACCTGCCGGTCGAGCACCGCCTGCTGTTGCTGCAGGCGTTCGAGCATACCGTCATCGCTGCGCTGGGCGCGCTCTACGAGACGCTCAACGCGCACCTGCTCGACGACGGCATCCTGCCGCACCTGCGCGCATTCGCCACGGTGCGGCCGCCGGCGCTGCCACGCGCCGGATCCGGGCCGTCCTTGCCCCAGAATGCCCCCGCACCGCAGGCCACGGAACCGGACCAGGCCGATGCACGGGCAAGTGCGGCGCGCAACGACGAACCCATCACCGTACTGGAGACCCTGCGCGATCTGCTTGCTCGCAACCGCAGCGATACGGCGGCACCGGTGTCCGGTCGGTCCGCCACATCCGACGAACTGCAGGCCGCGCTGACTGCCCTGCAGCAGCATCTGGTACAGGTTGCGGACAAGGCTGGGCGCGAGCTGCGAAGCGCCCAGCGGCTGCGCGAAGAACTTCTGCTCCAGCTCAACGCGGACCGGCCTGCCGGCGCCTCGCGCATGCAGCTGACCCCCGAGCAGGACGACACCGTCGAACTGGTGACGATGCTGTTCGAACAGCTCGGCCAGCAGCTGAGCCATGGCCCGCACGCACGTGCCCTGCTCGGCGGCCTGCAACTGCCCATGCTGCGCCTGGCCGTCACCGATCACGACTTCTTCGACCAGCACGAGCACCCGGGCCGGCGCCTGCTCGGCACCGTCGCCCAGGCGGCCAACGACTGGCTCGATGGCGCCGATGGCGAGGTCGACCGCCCGCTGCTGGCCCAGCTCGAGCAACTGGTCGAACGCGCCCGGCAGGAACCCCCGAGCGCAGGGCTCTACACCGCCCTGCTGGCCGATATCGAACATCATCTGGCGCAGCTTTCGCGCAAGGCCAAGGCGACCGAGCGTCGCCACATCGAGGCCGCGCAGGGGCGCGAGAAGCTCGACCAGGCCCGTCGCCGTGCGGCCGAGCTGATGGATGAGCGCTTCGCACGCGCGCAGCCGCGCGGCCTGCTGCGTGCGCTGCTCGAGCGCGCCTGGTCCGACGTATTGGCACTCACGCTGCTGCGACATGGCGAAGACAGCGAGTTCTTCCGCGGACGTCTGGCCATTACCGACCAGTTGCTCGGACTGGCGACTGCGGGAGACCCCGAGCTGCTGCAGCGCGAAGTGGAAAATGGCCTGCAGCAGATCGGCATGCATGCGGAAGAAGCCGAGCAGGTCGCGCTGCGACTGATCGGTACCGGCATCCCCGCCCCCACCGCCACGCCGCCCTCGCCCGGCAGCATGCCGAACATCCGCGTTGCCGCGCCGTCGCCAACCACCACACCGCCGGCCGCCGACGCCGTACCGACCGCTACTCCAGCGGCTTCGCCATCCACCGCAAAGACGGTGTCAAAGACTCGGGCAGGCACCCCGCCCATCACAGCTTCAGCGACCGAAAGTGCAACGGCCAGGAGCACTCCGCCGGTCGCAAGCGACAACCTGCCCAGCGCGACCGATCTGGCCGTGCGCCTAAAGCAACGTCCCCGATTGGGCGAACAGCGCGACCAGGAAGGCAAGCGGCCTACCGCGCCCGCCATCGAGGAAGAGGCGCCGCTCGGCCCCCAGGAGGCCCGTATCTACAACCGCCTGCGCCAGTTGCCCTACGGTACCTGGTTCGAGTTCACCGATCCGGCCAGCGGCCAGACAACCGCGCTCAAGCTGGCCTGGTTCTCGCCGGTGACCGGCAACAGCCTGTTCGTGACGCGACGCGGCCAACGCGGCGAGGAATTGAACCTGCGCGAACTGGCGCGGGCCATGGCCAGTGGCCGCGTACGCGAGATGGCACAGCAGCGCGAAAACCTGCTCGATCGCGCCTGGCGCTCACTCACCAGCAACCTGTTGCGACCATCGCGTAGCGGTGGGCAGCCATGAGCGCCTCGATGGACAACAACGAACAGCGTCGCGCACCGCGCAAGCCTGTCGATACCACCATTCCGGTAGTGGACGTCATCCGTGACCAGCCACTGGGCTATCTCGGCAACCTCTCCGCCACGGGCATGCTGTTGATCGGCCATCAGCCGCCCACCCAGGATGCGGTTTACCAGGTCCGCCTGTCCCTGCCGGGGTCGGACCACCGCGAGACCGGCATCGAGGTGGGCATCCAGGCGCAGTGGCATGAGCCCGGCGGCGGGCCCGGCCAGATCTGGGCCGGTTATCGCATCATCGCCATCGCACAGGCCGACGCCACCCGGCTCGATCGCTGGCTACGCCAGATCTGAGACGATCGCGCAGGCCTGACTGCATACCGGCGACCGGCCAGTCGCCGGAAACATCGCGCTAGACTCAGCGGCTGCCGCAACCGCCAGGAGTCCGCATGAATGACCGCATCGCCCCGCTCTACACCCAGCACCTGGCCACCGTGCGCGCCCATGCCGACAAGGCGCTGACACAGGGCGGTTTCGATCACCTGCTGATTGCCGCAGGCACCCCGCTGCGCAAATTCCTCGACGACCAGGACTATCCATTCGTCGCCAACCCGCATTTCACCCACTGGCTGCCATTGGGCCACGCGCCGGGCAGCTGGATCGCGTATACACCGGGCGCGAAACCAAGGTTGGTGTTCGTGCAGCCGAGCGACTACTGGCATGTCGTGCCCGAGACGCCCTCCGGCTACTGGATCGAACATTTCGACATCGTGATCGTGCGCGATGCTGCCGAAGCGGTCGCCCACCTGCCGGGCGGTCGCCGGGCGGTGATCGCACCGGCGTGCCCGACCGTCGACGGCGTGGACGTCAACAATCCGCAAAGCGTGCTGGATTGCCTGCACTGGCACCGCAGCTTCAAGACGCCCTACGAACTGGAGCGGATGCGCGAAGCCAGCCGCATCGGCACGCGTGCCCATCGCGCCGCCGAAGCGGCGTTCCGTGCCGGCGAGAGCGAGTTCGGCATCCACATGGCCTATCTCGGCGCCGCGCGGCAGACCGATGCCGAACTCCCCTACGCCAGCATCGTGGGATTGAACGAACACGGGGCGGTGTTGCACTACATGCACTTCGATCGCACGCCACCGGCCGTGCACCGCTCCTTCCTGATCGATGCCGGCGCCAGCAGCGCCGGCTATGCCAGCGACATCACCCGCACCTACGCCGCATCGGGGCATCACGAATTCCAGGCGCTGATCGACAGCATGGACGTGGCGCAGCGCGGCTTCGTCGCGAAGGTGCGCCCCGGGCAAAGCTATTCCGGACTGCACCTGCACGCCCACCACGTGCTGGCCGGCATCCTGCGCGAGCACGGGCTGATCCGGATGGACGCGGAAAGTGCGGTTGAATCCGGCGCCACCCGGGCATTCTTCCCGCACGGTCTCGGCCACTCCATCGGCCTGCAGGTGCACGACGTGGCGGGCTTCCAGCGCGGCGAAGACGGCGGCAGCATCCCGCGGCCCGACGGCCACCCGTATCTGCGCATGACCCGCACGCTGGAGCCGGGCATGGTGGTGACCATCGAACCCGGGCTCTACTTCATCGACATGATGCTGCAGGAGCTGAAAGACAAGCCCTTCGCCAGCGACATCGACTGGGCAAAAGTCGATGCCTTCCGCCCCTACGGCGGTATCCGCATCGAGGACGACGTGGTGTGTACCACCGACGCGCCGGAAAACCTTACGCGCGACGCCTTTGCCCTGATCGAATGACCCTTCCGCGGTGCCTTCGGCAAGCCCCAAGCCTTCCTCGAGACGAACTTCACGCCACCGACTCGGCGGCCTCACCTGCGCGCGCCGTCTCGCGCGCACGCAGTCGGCGCACGTAGATGCTGCCCCAGCCCAGCCCGAGGATCGCCGCGACCAGCGACGCCACCAGCACTCCCAGCTTCGCCGCTTCCAGCATGTTCTCGTCGGCGAAGGCCAGCATGGCAATGAAGATCGCCATGGTGAAGCCGATGCCGGCCAGCAGGCCGACCAGGCACAGTCCGCCCCACGACACGCCCTGCGGCAAGCGGCACCAGCCCAGCTGGACGGCCACCCAGCTCACCACGATGACACCGGCCGGCTTGCCGAGCACCAGCGCCAGCACCACGCCCAGCATCACGTACTGCGCGCCGCCGGAAAGGTGGACGCCACCCAGACCCACGCCTGCGTTGGCAAGTGCGAACAGCGGCATCACGCCATAGGCCACCCATGGATGCAGCGCCATCTGCACGCGACTGACCGGAGCCAGCACCTCGCGTTGCGCCAGGCGCAGCTGCCGCAATGGTTGCGCCAGTTCATGCGGATTGGTGGCGGTGACACGCTCGTGGTTCAACTCGCCCGAAACACGCGAAATGACATCGACCGGCCGCTCGCGCATGGGCAGCGAGCTCACCGGCGTCATCAGACCCAGCACCACGCCCGACAGCGTGGGGTGCGCACCGGTCATCAGCATGCCGATCCAGATGATCGCGCCCGGTACCAGATATGGATAGGCCGACCAGATGCCGATCCGCTGCATGCCGAGCACCACGAGGATGCCGAAACCGGCGATGAGAAAGCCGCTGTAATCCATGCCTCCCGAATAGAACACGGCGATGATCAGCACCGCGACGATGTCGTCGATGATTGCCAGCGCCAGCAGGAACACGCGCAGGTTGGCTGGAATCGAGCGACCCAGCAGCGCCAGCACGCCAACCGCGAAGGCGATGTCGGTCGCGGTGGGAATGGCCCAGCCGTGATGCCGTGCCGGCACTGCATTCAGGCTCATGTAGATCAACGCTGGCGCGACCACGCCACCCAGCGCCGCAGCCATCGGCAACGCCGCCTGGCGGAAGTCGCTGAGCGCCCCCTCGTGGATCTCGCGACGGATCTCCATGCCGACGACGAGGAAGAACACCGTCATCAGCCCGTCGTTGATCCAGAAATGCAACGAGCGCGAGAACACGTGGCTGCCCACGCTGAGCGAGAGCTCGGTGTGCCACAGGTGGTTGTACGTATCCGCCGCCGGCGAATTGGCCCAGATCAGTGCCAGTGCGGCCGCCAGCAGCAGCACGATGCCGCTGACCGCCTCGATGTGCAGGAAGCTTTCCAGCGCGGACAGGGCGCGCTCGGCAAGATGCTGGACACGCGGCAGTTCGCGTTGATCAGGCTGTCTGTTCATGCTGCAGAAGCTCCGCGCGGCGGCCCGACCAGCGCATTCACCTGCCTTGCCACCCGTGCGGCAGGCACCCGGTTTCAATCTACAGGGGCCAAGTTGCCGAGGGCAACCGCGCCGCGCGCGGCCCACCATGGCGACGCGATCCGCGGCCCCGGACCGGCCTGCGGTCAGCGCCCTGCCAGTAGTCGCTCGATCTCGTCCGGCACCTTGGGAACGTCGGCGGACAGCACCTCGCACCCTTCGCGCGTCACCGCCACGTCGTCCTCGATGCGAATGCCGATGCCGCGCCAGCGTTCGGCCACGCCCGGCTCGTCCGGCGGCACGTAGATGCCCGGCTCCACCGTCACCACCATGCCGGGCTCGAGCAGCCGCGGCTCGCCGTCGACGCGATAGTCGCCGACGTCATGGACGTCCATGCCGAGCCAGTGACCGGTCTTGCTGGGAAAGAAGCGCCGGTAGCGGCCGTCGGCGATGACCGTGTCGACGTCGCCATCGAGCAGGCCGAGCGCGCGCAGTCCCTCGACGATGACGCGCACCGCCGCATGGTGCGCCGCTTCGAAGGACGCGCCCGGTCGCACCTCGTCGATGGCCGCCAGTTGTGCCGCGAGCACCACCTCGTAGAGCGCACGCTGTTCGCGGCTGAAGCGGCCATTGACCGGAATCGCACGACTGATATCGGACGCGTAGCAGTCCACCTCCGCCCCTGCATCGACCAGCAGCAGGTCGCCATCGGCCAGAAGGGCCCGGTTGGCGGTGTAATGCATGGTGCAGGCGTTCGCGCCCCCAGCCACGATCGGCGGGAAGGCGGGCACCGCGCCACGCATGCGGATCGCACGTACCAACTCCGCCTCCACCTCGTACTCGTGCCGGCCCGGTGTCGCCGCCCGCATCGCCGCGAGATGCGCCTCGGCCGCGATCGTCGCGGCATGTCGCATCAGGCGCAGCTCGTCGCGCGACTTGTACAACCGCAGGTCGTGCAGCAGGTGTCCCAGTGCCACGAATTCCTTCGGTGCCACGCCACCGCCACGCAGCTCGCGCAGGCGACGCATCCAGCCCATCAACTGGGCGTCGAATGCCGGTTCGCGGCCAAAGTGGCAGTACACCCGCGCCCGCCCCTCGATCATGCCGGGCAGGATGTCGTCGATATCGTCGACCGGAAACGCATCGTCCATGCCGTATTCGCTGACGGCGCGTTCGGTTCCGGCAGACTCGCCGTGCCAGCGCTCATGACCGGGATCACGCTCGCGGCAGAACAGCACGGCCTCGCCATGCCGACGCCCGGGCAGCAGCGCCAGCACGGCCGCGGATTCGGGAAACCCGGTGAGGTAATGGAAATCCGAGTCCTGCCGGTACGGCCAAGCGGCATCGGCATTGCGCATGCGCTCGGGTGCGGCCGCCACGAGCAGCGCCGCATCCTCGCCCGCCATCTTCATCAACTGGCGGCGGCGGCGTGCGAATTCGCCGGGGGTGATGCTCAATGCAGGGTGTCGCCGGTGGGCCGGTTGCGGCCGCCCGCACATTCGGCATGCAGCAGCATGGCGGCCATGCGTACGAACTCATGCAGTTCGATGAGCGCGTCCTCGTCTTCGCTCTCCTCGCCGAAGTCGAACGAGGAGCCTGCCAGTGTCTGGATGTCGCGCAGGATTTCCTGCGCCTCGTCCGAGAGCTTCGCGTGCGTGCCCGCACCGGTCAGGCCGAAGCCGCCAAGGAAACCGCGGCACCAGTCGCCCAGCGCCTCGGCCCGCTCGGCCAGCGGGCGATCATCGGCGGGCAACAGCGGCTCGAACCCCAGCT
>Ga0207433_10014848_pt1 | contig 11206 bp, 5 predicted proteins | sample YelNatPaOPGAMG01_FD_187559 | JGI IMG/M metagenome (GOLD analysis project Ga0207433, IMG submission 187559) | Hot spring thermophilic microbial communities from Obsidian Pool, Yellowstone National Park, USA - OP-RAMG-01 (SPAdes) (version 3) | ecosystem: Environmental > Aquatic > Thermal springs >...
TCTTGACTTTGCCGTTCTGGCGGAAGGATTCGCGCAGGAGGAGGGCGGGCGGGGAGTTGCGGTTGGGGACGGTGGCGATATACATGCCTTCTGTATATTGCATATAACAGATCACGTCAAGGATACCATTTTTGATACATGCCTACGAACAAGTTCCGCAAATCCACCAACCCCTTGCCATGCAACATGATCAACCCGATTGCCGGGAGGAAATCAGTCAGAAGTACAGCTTCGCGCCCAACAGGATCACGCGTGGCCGAGGAACCGGTGATCGTCCCGAAGATAGACGGGCCCAGAGTGCTGGCTTCTTCGTTACGGCCGACCTGCCTGAACCTGCGGGCCTGTAAAGGGTGAAATCTACATGTCGTCCAAATGCCGGATCAGCGGATGAATTGGGAACGCCAACTCGTTGAAGGAGCGAAGGCCTGGAATGGCCGGCAAGAACCTTGTTGCTGGATACCGGTCCGGGTCTTCGAGCGGATGTGATTCCGGTGAGGGATACCCTCAAGCTTTCTGCGGACTGTGATAATCGTAGTATATTGGTTAACCGCTTAGATTTCTTGCAACGAATGGAATTTTGGCAAGATGGCTAAGTCCAATCCCACACGGTGCGTGGAGGAAGCAGCAATTGGCAAGCATTTACGACGTGGCGAAGCTGGCTAATGTATCAACCGCGACGGTTTCAGCTGTAATCAACGGACAGGACAAAGTAGAATCCAAAACTCGCCGTCGCGTTCTTGCGGCGATTAAGAAGCTGCATTATCAACCGAATTTCTATGCCAGTAATCTGGCAAAAAGCAAAATGCGCCTGCTGGGGTTGATCGTCTCAGACATCCTCAACCCGTTTTTTGGAGAGATTGCCCAATCGATCCGACAGGAAGCGCAAGCTAGAGGGTATGAGATTTCGCTTGCAGACACTCAGTTCTCGCGCAAGGAACTGGTGAGCGCGGTGAAGCGTATGGTCGGCATGCGCGTCGCCGGGCTTGCCATTATGACGACAGAGATGGATTCCCAGGTTCTCGAAATCCTGCGAGCCAGTCGGGTTCCGGCGGTTTTTGAGGATGTAGGAACTGTGGACGAAACCATCAGCAACATTCGGATCGATTATGAGGGCGGGATTTACAAGGTCGTAAAATACCTCGTTGACCTGGGGCATAAGCGAATCCTTTTCGTTCGGACTTATCCCGAGAACACGACGAAGGATGACCTGCCTTTACTGTCAATCAATCTCCGGACGACGGCCTTTCAGCGCGTGGCGAAGCAATTCAAGCAGGCCGGTATTGAGCCCCAAATCGTCAGCTATTCGGGAAGGGGCCCGAAGGCAGGTCAGGAGGCGATTCACAAGGCCCTCGATCATTGTAAGGGGTTTACGGCAGCGATAGCGATCGCCGACCCCGTAGCGCTGGGAGTACTCCGAGGATTGCACCAGCGGGGCATACGGGTTCCTGAGGAGGTCTCGCTGGTAGGATTTGACAATAGTTATCTCTGTGAGTTTCTGTGCCCGCCTCTGACGAGTGTCGACATTCCCCGTAGAGGGTTGGGGAAGATGGTCGTGGATTGCCTGGCAGGCAATGTAGAATCCAAGGAACCAGGACGGGAACTCAAGCTTGAGACCAATCTCGTTCTACGAGAGTCGGCAACTCGCCCGAAAGGCTTCCGTATTTTAAGGCGAGAAAAACTGACGTAGCCGGCCTTAATATGCGTGCCTGGCAAAGCATTGGCACAATTTCACCGAGCTTACGAAGCAGCCAGCGCTCCGATGGCCCCCAACAACAGCACTACTCCAAAGAAAAGTTCTACGTGTGTACGCCTTCGGCAATTCTTCCACTCGTTTAACATCAGGCCGATGGCATTACCTGAAAGAATGTATGAAGCCATAAAGGTTGCCCATGCCACGTTTGCAGGCGGGTGACCTCTTCCGGTGGCCCCTAATCCGTAAAGAAGCATTCCGCCAAACCCAAGAACACCCATCAAATTCACGAGGGCCCAGTTGCGTATCGGCCGTTCTCGGTGAAATTTCGCGAGGGTTCCGGCTCTGAAGGCGCAAACAAGGCCATAAGATATGCTCACAAGTCCGGCTCCTACGCCAAGTGGCGACCAGACGATGAGGGGAGCGATGACCGATGACACTCCAAGCCGTGTCAGCCTACTGACCAGACCGTTATTTAAGGCAAGCGCCAATCCCATACTGGCGGAAAAGACACCTGCTGCGAGGGCCAAAATTAAAGACGCCGCATATGACAGCTGAGGGACGGGCATGACAAGGGCGCTCCCTATTTGCTTCCTGGAATCCAGCCTATCAATGCTCCTTCCGGCGCCGGCCTGGGCCAAGAGCAGTGTTCCGGAAACGCACAGAACCAGACCGAAGCAAAACATGAAAAGATGGGCAGGGGTTGCTTGTAAGCCGATCCAGAGGGGCAGGAGAGCGCCACAAACCGTTGTTACGCTAAACACCACTGAATAAGTGAACGAGAGGCCGAGCATGTTCAAACTGAGTCCGTATCCGATACCACCAACGCCCCACAATGCGCCGAGTAGGATGAGTTCCAAATAGTGGGCTGGGCAAATTGACATGGCTGTTTCCCTGAATAAGGGCCAGAGAACGGCGAGTGTCGCGAGCGGGTAAATGACGTTCGAGGTGAGCGACTGCCCGACCCAGACATGCTCCCAGTTCCAGCCTCGAAAATGCTTCATAGGCCAACCGAAAGCCGCGCCTGCGAAGCCCGCCATCCCCAGAATTAAAAACTCAGAGCAACTTCCGCTCATTTTTCTGTCCGAATTGCCCTCCGCTTGACAATATCCCACGAGGTATGCTGTCACCTGACAGTGAAAACTAAAGTGTAATCGAAATGACCATGATTCAACTGCAATGAGTTCAGCGGAGGTGTGAGCTTTGAAATTGAAGAGAACCAAACAAGCAAGGCCTCCGTGCTGTCTGGTAATGCGTTTACGGGAAAGAGGTCAAACCTCGAACATAAGCGCTTAGGCATCGACCGTAGCCTTCAACTACGTGACATTCGGGCGGTTCGAGAGAACGTTGGGCTGGTACGAATCTCTTATATTTCTGGGCCGATATAGCTATTATTGATTTCCAATATTCCCAATAGAAGCCAGAAAAACTTCTTGACATTAGGGCTGTCTAAACCTACATTCTTCCTAAGCGCTTAGATTCTACCGGTGAGGTGCTGGTCGATTCTGGCGCGTAAATTGGGGAGAGGCTAGCTTCGACCGGATCGGGGCGCTTGAGGCGGAAATTGTTCCAATCGCGCGGTTGTGGCAGGCTCGTTAAGCCGCATCGAAGGCGGTCTGAAGTCAACATCTAGTTTGAGATTGTTGAAATCGTCGGGTTGGGTTCGGCAAGGATGTCTCGAAACGTGTGGCTTGAGGGTGGACGGAACAAAATCTCTTTAACCCTCGGGTTATTATGGGCGCTGGTATGCATGCCTTTACAGGGAGCAAAGGTCCCGGTCGGCACGCATCGTGCCGGGGCTGAAGCTTCGGATGTTGCTGCTTTGGCCGGTCCCGCCGCGCCGAAAGAGATTCTGTCGCTTTTTCTTCAGAAGCATTTTGCCGCTGCGCAGGCTGAACTTACCTTCTTGGCGCGCAGCGAGCCAGGGAACCCCGAAGTGGCAAATCTTCAAGGCGTCTTGTACCTGCTGCAAGGCCAGCTTCCCCAAGCCCAACGCTCCTTCGAAGCGGCCCTCTCGGGGCATCCTGATTTTTATGTGGCCGCTCGCAATCTGGGGATTACCTTATGGCATGAGCATCAGACTGCGGGTGCTGCGCGACAGTTGCAAATCGCGCTCCGCGAGAATCCGAAGGATGAGCTCGCGAATCTTTACCTCGGCCAGGTGTATTTCGCCAGTCGGGATTGTGCTGACTCCGTCAAAGCTTTTGAGGCGAGTGGAGATTTCCTCTTTCAAGCCCCTGTTCCGATGTTCATGAATGTTGTTTGTGATGCTCAAGCCGGGAATTCAGAGGAGGCAGCGGACATGCTTATCCGCCTGAGAGGCAAGCCACTGCTTCCGCCACAGGACTTGTTTCAATTTGCGATGCAGACCGAGCAAAGGGGCCAGTATCGCCTCACTTTACTGGCCCTTGAGCTGGTGCCTCCTGGGTTTCCGGATCCGTACACTCATGCTTTTGACACTGCGCTGGCAGCCTTCCAGTTAAAGGATTACGATGCGGCGAGAGCCGCACTTGGCAAGTTGGATACCGATAGCAAGGCCACTCCTGAATCCTTGGATTTATTAGGGAACGTGTTGGAAGAAGAGGGGATCATTGAGAAAAAGCCTCAACTGGTCAAGGAGGCATATGATGCTTATCGCCGGGGAATTTACAAGGATCCTCATTATCTTCCAAACTTTATCGACATTGCACGCCTTGCCCTGAAGTTGGGCAATTACAGTTTGGGCGAATCGCTGCTGACGCAAGGGTTGGCGTCGAACCCAGGTGCCCATCAGTTGCTTCTCGAACGCGGGATGGCTTATGCCTTTGATGGGCATGTCGAACTGGCAGCCAGGGACTTTTCCAGCGCAAGGCAGTTTGACCCGCACGGTGCGCTGCCTTATATGGCTCAAGGCATTCTTGACATCCAGGAGAACCGGTATGACCAGGCGGTTGCCGATCTGCGGGACGGAATCAAGCAGAGCAGCGCGCCCAATGCATGGCTTTACTATCTCTTGGCCCGTGCTCTTCACGACCAGGGGCATCTAAACCCGGCAGACGACGCTGAGATGCGCCATGCGTTGCAGGAGACGATTCGTCTGGATCCGAAATTTAAGGAGGCGTACGAACTGGCCGGGCTGGTCTGGATGAAGTCCCGCGATTACGACAAGGCCGAGCGCTACCTGGAGACAGCCCGAAGGCTTGATCCAAGCAACAGACACTGTGTCTATGAACTTGCAATGATCAAGAGACTTCAGCACCAGCCAGATGCTGCGGCGAGGTATTTCAAAATCTTTGAACACCTCGAGGCGACTAACAATCAGGCCAGGATGCGCAAGTATTTCATGAAAATCATGGTTGACCAACAATCGGGAAGAACTCTTCAAGAAGCACAGAACGTTGATGATGGGAGATGAATCGATGAGTATGGCAGGGCTGAAATCGTCTCGTAGTCTGTTATTGAAGGATAGTCCCAATTATATTCTGGAGTCATTAAGAGGCTGCTCCAGATTCCTTGGGGTCTCGCTTCGCCTTGGAATTGTAGTGCTAATGTTCGCATCGTTGGTCGCAGGCCAGCAGTCCGGGGCGTCACTTTCAGGGATTGTCACCGATCCTTCGGGGGCGGTGATCACAATGGCCAAGGTGTCCGCCACTAACGACTCGACTGGCGTTACCAATACCACAACAACCAATAGCAGCGGGTATTATTCGTTTCCCGCTCTCCAGCCTGGAACCTATACCGTCCGGGTTTCCGCGACGGGATTCAAAACCAGCGTGCAACAAAACGTTGTGCTGTACGCGCAAACGCCGACACAGCTTCCGTTTAAGTTAACGCTGGGCAACATGACTCAGACAGTTACCGTGAAAGCTGCGCCGCCTGCGCTAAGTTACAGTTCGGCAAGTCTGGCGGAGATTGTTCCTCCCAAGGCGATTACGTCGCTGCCTTTGATGGGACAGAACGTGTATTCGCTGCTGACAATTGCTCCGGGAATCACTGGATTAGGGACTCTGCAAAGCAGCCCGAATACAGGGAACGACGTTTTTGCCACAACGTCGGCTCCAGCGATTAACGCAGGTGGTCGAAGCTACGAATCCAATCTTTTCACTCTTAACGGGAACAACACAACGGCCACCCCAGTTGGAGGTACTGCGCAGGCGACTCCGCTTCCGGATACCGTCTCGGAGATGCGGATTTCCACAAATGACTATGATGCGGCTTATGGCGGCGCCGCTGGTATGGTAGTTAATGTGACCACCAAGAGTGGCACCAATCAATATCATGGTGACCTCTTCGAGTATCATACTGACAGCGCTCTGTCTTCCCGCAATGTGTTTCAGAGCACTCCCGGGTCGGTACACGCGTTCCGGCGCAACGAATTCGGCGGCACTTTAGGGGGCCCAATCCTGAAGAACCGGGTTTTTATGTTCGGTTCGATTGACCTGTTGCGATCCTCGGGTGCTTCATCATTCGTTACAAACTTTGAGACCCCTCAATTTACAAACTTTGTCACAACGCAATTCCCGAACAGCATCGCGGCCAAAATTCTGAAGGGTTATGGTCCTGGGCCTGGGATTACGCTTACCAACATCGAGACACTTTCGCAGTATTACCAGGCAAATCCCGGCTATTACTTCCCCACCGTTCAGTCGGCAGAGGCTTTGGGCTTCTCTCCGGATATGCCCACGGTTGGGCAGGGAACTTTTACGCCGACAGGGACGCGCAACGGCACACAGTGGACTTTACGCCCGGACTTCTACTTTAATCACCAGAAAGACCATCTTTTTTACTATGTTTACCGTTCAAGCAGCAACGCTCTGAGTGAAGACCCACGGCCAGCCTTCAATGGAACAAACCCGAGCTATACGATGACGATGAACCTCAATGAAGTCCATACCTTCAGTCCCAGCGTCATCAACGAGGCGAGTGCAGGTTATTACCGTACGTATGGCGCGGCCTTGAATCCGCCATCCGCGCTGGTTGTTCCCGGCGTCAACGTAAACGGCGTCTGGGGCTGGGGAGGAAACGGTGGGTTTGAATTCTCTCCCGGTGATTTCGTCCAGAACGTTTATAACTGGAACGACATGGTCACGATGATTAAGGGCGCACACACCTTCAAAATGGGATTTGGCGCCCGGCGCTGGGAAGACAACGCTAACTTCACGGGGATCTACCAACGCGGCGATTATTACTTCAACAACCTCGTGGACTTCTCTCAGGACATGGCCTACAGTTCGACGTTTCAGGGAGTCGATCCTACGACCGGAAAACCGACCAGCCAGGTGCGTGGTTACCGTGGGACTGAACTTGACGCTTTTATTAATGATAACTGGAAGGTTCGTCACGATCTCAGTCTGAACCTTGGGCTTCGGTGGGATTATTTCGGAAACCCAAGCGAAGCTACTAACAAGCAGGAAAACTTCCTGTTCGGCAGTGGGTCGACATTCATTCAGCGCTTGGCGAACGGAAGCGCACAGGTTGTGCCGGCGCTCTATGCCAATGCGCGGCATGATAATTTTGCGCCGCGGTTTGGCTTCTCGTGGAATCCAAGTTTCGAACAGAGGCTGGTGCTCCGCGGCGGCTTCGGCCTTTTCTACGATCGACCAAGTAACCAGATATACACGAACAATCGGACCAATCCGCCACTCTTTGCTGTTCCAACCTGGGGGGTTCCAACTGGCACTCCTGTTGCCTTCGGTCTTTGTTCACCAACCTCCTCACTTGACGTGAACTGTCCGCAGAACCCGGATCTCAGTCAGGTCACACTTAATAGCGCCAATGGGCTTGTAGCTCCCATCAACGGGGTGCCGACACTCATCCCAACAACGCTTTACGGAACCACACCTCAATTCCCGACCTCATACAGTGAGAACTGGAATATGGGAATCCAGTATGGGATTACACGCAATATTGTTGCGGAGGTTGATTACATCGGAGATGTCGGGCGCCGCAACTATTTGAGCACGGATATCAACCGGATCAACGGGGATAATGTAGGAGGTTTCCTACGGCGTCCCAACCCGAATTTTGCGGATATCGAACTTTCACAACCGATTGGCAATAGCAACTTCAACGCAATGTCCGTGGGATTGCGCCGGATTGCACCTCATGGTATCACTTTCTCAGGTTATTATACGTGGTCCCATGCTTTTGACTTATGCTCTGACTACCTGCAGGGTGGTTGTGCCATTCCCAATATTTCCGACATCATGGGGAACTACGGCCCGTCGGACTTCGACGTCAGGAACCACTTTGCAGGCTATGCAACATGGTCGGTTCCTCAGTTGTTTCAAAACAACAAATGGATGAACCGCGTATTGACCAACTGGACAATCAACGGCGTCGTCGCACTTCAGTCCGGCATGCCATTCTCTGTGGTCTGTTACGCAGGATATCCCACCTGCGACTACAACCTTGATGGATACAATTATGACCGCCCGAGCATCAATGGGCCCGTTAAATTTGCCGCCGGTCACCTCACTGTTCAAAATTACCTGAACGGAATATTCCTTCCAGGCGGCGGGCAATTTGGGACACAATTCTATGCCCCCACCGGTGTGCAGGAAGGCAATCTGGGTCGCAACACTTTCCGGGGGCCTGGTCTGGCGGACGTCGATTTCTCACTCGAACGGCGTATCCCGCTGTATGAGAGAACGGAGTTGGACCTTACCCTCGAATCCTTTAATGCTTTCAACCGTGTCAACCTGGGCCAGGTGGATGGCAGCATGACTGACAGCACCTTCGGCCAATCTACTTCCGTAGCTGGCAATCCGCGTACCTACCAAGTCGTTGCGAAGATCCTGTTCTAGTTCTTTGCAAGGGTAGCAAACCTCAATTGCAGGGTTCCGGGAAGCGGGCTGATCTTTGGGCTTCCCGGAACTCACCCATCAATGCTTTTCCTCAGGAAGCGAAAGGAGACTTCAGTCACAATGCGTATTTGTCCTGCCGACGGCAAGTGGCTTGCCATTGCTCTCTTGGTTATCGCTCCACGGCTACTTAGCAGGCCAACCAGCCAGAACTTATCATCGTCACAAGAGACCGGGCTGAAGCTGACCGGTCCCATCCGCATCACCAAGAGCACGCGGATTGCGCCCGGCACTTACCAAATCCGGGTCCCTGCTGGCAGGGCTGTCATTGACATTGACGCCGATAACGTAACCCTTAACCTTTCAGAAGTCACGATCACCAGCGGGATCAAGGCTCCCTGGGACCGAGTTGGGATTGGGATTCGCTCTGAGGGGCATAATCACGTTACCATCATCGGCGGCGCCGTTCATGGATACAAGTACGGAATATTCGTCCAAGGAGTAGATCAAGGCATAAAAGTCATCGGAACCGACGTGAGCGGGAATCGAGCGCAGAAACTGCTGTCAACGCCGACGCATTTCAACGTAAAGGATTGGGTCGATATTTTTCATTTGGACTCGTGGGAGTCTTACGGTGCCGGATTGTACCTGAAGGATGTCGAATATGGCTGGGTAAAAGGTGTGTCAGCACACAACGAGCAAAATGGAATTCTGCTGGCAAATGTTTCTCATACGACAGTTATAGATAATGACGTCTCGCACAATTCGGGTTGGGGAATCGGCCTGTTCAATTCCTCGTGGAACGACATCCTTGATAACCACGCGGATTGGGACGTCCGATGCGAAGGCAAGACCTACTCCGCAGGCTGTGATTCAGCGGGAGTGCTGCTGATGGACGGAAGCGACTACAATCGCATTGTCGGTAACAGTTTTATCCACTCCGGTGATGGGTATTTTGTGAGCAAACCCCATACCGGCCATGCCAGCAATGATAACTACGTCGCCTACAACGACGGAAGCTATTCACCACACAATGCATTTGAGTCAACATTTACGAGCGGCGACCAGTTCTACCACAACAAGGCAAATCACTCTGATTATGGATTTTGGCTGGGGTTCTCGCGGAACACAACTGTGACCGACAACCAGATTGAGAATTGCACGCACGACGGCATCGCTATCGAGCACGGTTCCGGGAATTTTATTGTCCGAAACCAGATTATCGATAACAGAGGGGCTGGCATCCGCCTGTTCCGCCGCCAGCCCGTGCCCGACCCGAGCAGAAGATATGTGATTCTGCAGAACACCATAGCGGGAAACAAGATTGGAATCCTCATGAACCAAACTTACGATGTTATGGCGACCATGAATAATTTTAGTAACAATCCTGTTTCCATCAGGGTCGAGAAGGAAAGTCATAGAATCTTTCTCAAAGGCAACAGTTACACCCCTGCAGGAACCAAGAAAATAGAGGTAGACAGCACGAGTTCGGTAATTTCAAATTGAAATGCTCGGAACCTTTCCACAAGAGGTGATGACAAAAAGGGCCGCTTCGCGCAGGTGGAGGCGTGAGGAATCGAGCGCTTTTAAACCTATGGTTCGATTGTACGGGGTATGGCTGGATTTATTAGAGTCGGGTTAGAGTTGGGGGCTTGTGTTTCTTGCCTCCCGAATACGGAAAGAACCGGGGTCTCGGATGAACCGAAGAAGCTTTGGAAAGACAATTGCCGGCCTTGGCACAACATGGATAGGTCTTCCCGGTATGGCCACTACGAGGGAAGCCTGTGGAGCCGGCTCTCATCCTGGATCTTCTGGAAATTCGGGGCTAGGTTTCCCGTCGGGGAAATACACCCCGTTTGGTTACATCGATAATCCCTACCACACCTGGGCCCTGCACCCTAGCGGGGTTCTCCGCTCCGTTCCCGCTATCGGTATAGGGCTATACTTTCCGGCAGGACCCGGGGGTTATTTCGATTATCAACGGAACTCTGTCTATAGAATTTTCTTCCGGATCGCACTGAGGATTCACGGCCAAGTCTATTTTAACGAGAGCGACTTCGAAAAGACCGGAATTGAACTCTTCGCAACACACCATAGCAAGAATATCCTGACTTTTGCCTTTTCTGCAGGTCCTCTCAACGTGCTTCTGCCATTCTTTCAGATTGGAGAGAATTCGCTCGCATGCTATGTTCACTTTCAGAACAAAGCCTCCAATGTTGAAGAATTGGAAATTTATGCAACCGAGCAGCTTCAGCTAGGCGATGCAGTCTGGTGGGGAAGAGATGGTGTGTCCGGCATGTATGACCATAATGCTGACGCACTGCTGCTCCGATCTTTTGCCGCCGGACCGGCCTTTTGTTTGACTTCCACCCTTCCGAGCGCGAGCCATATCGTAAGTGCAGACGAACAGACACTGGCGGCTTGGATCGCCGGCGCTGAGCCATCGAAATTGCAGGACACTTCGTATTTTCCCAAGCCTTTGACAGGCGGCCTGAGTTGTCGAGTCAATGTGCCCGCCGAAGGTCAGGTGAAATGCGGCTTCGTCGTTACCCGTGGGGTCGATTCGCGCTTTGTCTATGAAGAGACACAGACATCTCGTCTGCAGCTAGCAGGCACTTTTGAAGAAAAGAAAGCGGCGGATGACATCTTTTGGTCCCGTGCTCCGAGGCTTGAAGGTGACTTCCCGGCAGCTTGGAAGCATTCCTGGGTTTACGATTTTGAGACACTTCGCATG
>Ga0207433_10014856_pt1 | contig 11203 bp, 10 predicted proteins | sample YelNatPaOPGAMG01_FD_187559 | JGI IMG/M metagenome (GOLD analysis project Ga0207433, IMG submission 187559) | Hot spring thermophilic microbial communities from Obsidian Pool, Yellowstone National Park, USA - OP-RAMG-01 (SPAdes) (version 3) | ecosystem: Environmental > Aquatic > Thermal springs...
AGATTATCGGGGATGCAGTGATGAGGAGATATTAGAGGAGACCGAAGGGGAATGTAGTCCTCAGAAGGAGGATTTCCCACCCATGAGCAATAAAAACAAAGAACAAATAGAGGCGATGTCGGATAATGCAGACAAGATGACGATGCGGGAATTTGTTGAAAGGGTATATGCGGCAAGAAAACTGTATGTGAAAGCCAATAATGTTAGTGGTTGGAAGTCAATGGTTGAACAGAGATATAATCGGGAACCAGAAAGATTGATTAATACTTTAAATTTAAAATACAATTGCCATGAAGACAATTAAATTCAAAAACATTTTAATACTATGTTTTGTTCAGTTTTGTCTGATTACATTTTCACAGGACAATGAGATGTATGTTCCCTTGGAGATATGGTATTATCCAGGTTATAAATTTAGAATAGCATGGGAGGTAGAATTTGATAAACATTCATGGGTAAATATTTTAACTTATCCTTTAACTAATCCCCGACAGGCCAATGAGCTATATGTAAAAAACCGTGAGTTGTATAATAAGTTGAAAAACAGGATGCTTTTTTCCCGGCAAGCGTGTGATTCCCTTATAAGAGATTATGTAAAAAGAAACCTTGAAATAGAAGATAGATACAAGGTAAGTGAAGGATTATATTATACACAAAAGTTATCTGGAGATAGGTTATATCGTAGATGCGTATGTATTCCGGCCAGAGAGCTCATGAATTTGGGACATGGGGATGCTATAGAAATGGGGACACCGATAAAATATATTGATCCTAAAGATTTTGTATTTAAATTTAAGCGGTACGGTCTGGATTCGTTAGATTTAGCCGAGGCACCGTATTTTACAATTTTTCCCATGGATATAAATCCTTCTTTTGATTGTTCAAAGGCCTCAACGCCGGTAGAGAAAGCTATTTGTCGGGATGCAGAACTGGCTAAGCTAGATAAGGAGCTGTCTCAGTTATATGCTAAAGTTTTAGAGACTCAAGGTGAAAAAGTAAAAGAATCACAACGAGCATGGCTTGCAGAAAGGGACAAACAGTGCAAAGGGAAAGACAATAAAGAGATAATCAGGATATTAAAAGAGTTGTATAAATCAAGGATAGACGAGTTGCAGAAATGATAGTTTGCTGGAAATAGTATCGTGATATTTAGTGGATTAGCCGGCAACACCTACTATCTTTTCCTCATCACCCGCTCGCGCGGATTTGTAATCCGTGCGGTTATATTGCCCCTGCGCTATCAATAGCTGTAATTTTTTTCTTACATTTGGGGAAACAGCAAGTGCATGTCGGACAGGTACAAAATTAAGGACAATGAGGCCGCCTATTTTGTAACGCTTACCACGGTGGGCTGGGTTGATGTATTCACAAGGCTCAACCAGAAGCTGGCGCTGGTGAACTCCATTAAATACTGCCAGCAGCACAAGGGTCTAGTTGTTTTTGCATGGTGTCTAATGCCCAGTCACCTGCATATGCTCTGCAAGGCGGAGCAACCGGGAGGCCTATCGGCTTTACTGCGCGATTTCAAAAAATTTACGTCCAAGCAGGTTGTTAGGCTAGCCATGGAGGAACCCGAGAGCCGAAGGGAATGGATGCTAAACCTTTTCAGCGATTCATGCGCACATCTAAAAAAGGAGCAGGATTTCAAGGTTTGGCAGGACGGGAACCATGCCGTGGAGGTATTCAGTAACCAGTTTATTTATGAGAAGTTGGAGTATATCCATAATAACCCAGTGGTGGAGATGATTGTAGCCAACCCGTGGGATTACCTTTTTAGTTCCGCACGGAACTACGCGGACATGGAAAGCCTACTGGATGTTATTACCATTGATTCTCGGTTGATAACGTACAGTTAGTTTGGTATAAGAATTGTTAATGTTACCGCACGGATTGCAAATCCGCGCGAGCGGGAATGACAGGTGAAGTTGATAGTTGATAGTTGTTAGAATTTGGCTCACGGTTCACGTTTAACGTCTTTAACTTCCTTTAACTTCCTTTAACTTCCTTTAACTTCCTCTAACTTCCTCTAACTTCCTCATATTCTATATTAACGGTTAACGGTTAACGTGAGGTTTCCTTACTCGTGATTTAAGACCCTCCACAACCAAACAACCTCAATTTTTGTTTACTTTGCACGGTTATTAAAATTAAGTTTTATGCAATCCCACCAAAGGCATCAGGAATCGACAATAGTTCTTATTCTTGTAATGTTCACCTCGTTTATTACTCCCTTTATTGGTTCGGCAATTAACTTGGCCTTGCCAAGGATTGGGCATGAATTTCAGCTTAATGCCGTAACCATGAGCTGGGTAACCATGGCATTCCTGCTGTCGTCGGCGGTGTTTTTGGTGCCTATTGGCAAACTGGCCGACATATACGGACGGAAAAGAATTTTCCTGACCGGTAACCTAATACTGGCATCGGCATCGCTACTGGCTATAATTGCGCCCAATGGCGCAATACTTATTGCATTAAGGGCCATACAGGGTATAGGAAGTTCCATGATGTTTGCTACCGGTATAGCGCTAATTACATCGGTTTTTCCTCCACATGAGAGGGGTAGAGCCATAGGAATGAATGTTACAGCGGTATATATTGGCCTTTCGGCTGCACCTGTAATTGGTGGTTTTCTTATCGATGCTCTGGGTTGGCGAAGCCTTTTCTACATTCCTGCCCTCATGGGTATTCCTGCTGTTATTGCCGCTATTGTTGCCATTAAAGGCGAATGGGCCGAAGCCAAAGGCGAAAAGTTTGATTTACAGGGATCATTAGTATTTTTGCTATCGATGAGCGCCCTGATGTATGGCTTTTCAAAACTTCCAACACCGCCTGCAATCATCCTAACGATTGCAGGACTTTTAGGATTGGCCCTATTTGTTCGATTGCAAATAAAAGCAGATTATCCGGTTTTCAACGTTTCGCTTTTCCGAACCAATAGGCTGTTTGCCCTATCGAACCTGGCTGCGTTAATTAACTATGCCACCACCTTTGCCATCACCTTTGTGTTAAGCCTTTACCTGCAATACATCAAGGGTTTGAGCCCACGCGAAGCCGGTATGTTGCTGGTAATTCAACCACTGGTTATGGCTGCCATAGCATCGGTATCAGGTAGGCTCTCGGACAAGCACGATCCTCGCATTCTGGCATCGGCAGGAATGGCTGTAATTGCAGTGGGGTTGGCCTTACTGATACCTATCAGCAAGGAAACAACTGTAGTCTATATTGGAGTTGTGCTGGGTTTACTGGGATTTGGCTTTGGATTATTCTCATCGCCCAACACCAATGCCATAATGGGATCGGTTGAAAAGCGCTACATTGGCCTTGCATCGGGAACGGTGGCTACCATGCGGCTGGTTGGTCAAATGCTAAGCATGGGTATTGCCACCATGGTAATCCATATTTTTATTGGTTCAGGAACCATAAACCCATCAAACTATAAGCAGTTTATCCTTTCGGCCGGAACAACTTTTGCCATTTTTGTTGCCCTGAGCATCCTGGGCGTTTGGGCATCGTTGGCAAGGGGTGGGAAGAACGGAAATCAAGTTTAAAAGCATTTCAATAACAATTTTATTGGTCAACCCAATCGCCATGCGCCTTAATTAAAGCAATCAGCTCATCAATGGCTTGATCTTCGGGGATGTTCTTCTTTACAACCTCTTTCCCCTTGTAAAGGGTTATCCTGCCAGGGCCTGCACCCACATAGCCGTAATCGGCATCGGCCATCTCGCCGGGCCCGTTAACTATGCAGCCCATAACGCCAATCTTTAAGCCCTTTAAGTGCGATGTTGCGCTCCGAACCTTATGCAGCGTTTGCTGCAGGTTGAACAGGGTGCGTCCGCATCCGGGACAGGCAATGTACTCGGTTTTGGTGACCCGTGTCCGCGCCGCTTGCAGAATGGCAAATGCTGTATTCCTTATCACCTCAGGGGATAGTGGAGAAGTTAACATTACCCCGTCAATCAGCCCGTCAATCAGTAGTCCACCCAGATCGGCAGCAGCTTTAAGCTGAAAATCTTCCTTTTCTATATCGGAGTATCCCCGTACGGCAACCACAGGCAAACTAATTTCCTGGCGCATCAGCTCAATCAGAGCGGCACGCTGCTCAGCAAATCCATTGGAGTTTTTGGTCGATAACAATAATACTACGTTAGGATTCTCCTTCAAAGCCGATAGAAGGCTTAGATTCAATAAATCGGCATAGGTAACATCCAACAAAACGCAATCCGATGGTTTTTGACGAATATATTCGTCACCCTTCAATAAACGGAAATTGGGTGTATGTTCCGAAATAACCGGTAAACCATTGAGGTTAGGGCTTGGTTCAAATCCGGGGACTACAAAGTAGTCGGGAGCGGTATCGGTTGGCTGCCATTCCTTTTTAGCCGAGTTGAAATGCCATCCCCAAGCATTGGCAGTAGCCTCTGTAAAAGTTCCGTCGATGTAAGCAAATACTCGTGGTGGGTTTGCTCCACCGATGCCTTTAACATCGATGGTCTCGCGTCGATTATACTCAAAGGGATTGTATGGCAAGTCCTCAGTGGGGTTTAAAGCGGGTAAGGTTTGCCTGTTACTGAAGTAAGCAACCAATTTTCTAGCCACGGGTATTTCGTTTTCGGGCTCCTCGGTAAGTGAAACCCGAATGGTATCGCCAATGCCATCGGAAAGGAGAGCGCCAATACCCACTGCCGATTTAATTCGACCATCCTCGCCATCGCCAGCCTCGGTAACGCCAAGGTGGAGCGGATAGCTCATGCCCTCAGCATTCATGGTAGCCACTAAAAGCCTTACAGCTTGCACCATTACCCTTGTATTGCTCGATTTCATGGAGATAACCAGGCTGTTAAAGCTGTGCTTACGGAAAATTCGAAGAAACTCCATGGCCGATTCCACCATTCCTGCGGGAGTGTCGCCATAACGGCTCATAATCCTGTCGGAAAGAGAACCGTGGTTAACGCCCACGCGTATGGCTACGTTACGAGTTTTACAAAGTTCTATTAGGGGAATAAGCTTTTGCTCAATTCTATCTAGTTCAGTGCGATATTCCTCATCGGTGTATGACACATCCTCAAATTTTGCCCGAGGGTCGGCATAGTTGCCGGGATTGATTCGAACCTTTTCCACGTGCTTAGCGGCCTCAAGCGCAGCTGCAGGATTAAAGTGAACGTCGGCAACTATTGGGGTGTTATAGCCTTTTGCCATGAGCTCCTGCTTAATATTTTGCAGGTTAGCGGCCTCGCGTGTACCCTGAGTGGTAATGCGCACCAATTCGGCGCCTGCCTCAATCGCCCTGATGCATTGTTCTACGGTGGCAGCAGTATTGTTGGTATCGGTAGTGGTCATGGTTTGTACCCTTATGGGGTTATTTCCACCCAATGGTGTATTTCCAACCATTACCTCTATAGAAACTCTACGCTTAAACTCAGCTATGCTATCAATGTTACCCTTCATTGCAAATGGAATTATTCTGCAAAGTAAATACTTTTTATAGTATTACTTGGGTTGAGAGGCGATAGATAATCGTAAAAAATAGAACACAGATTACACTGATTTAATTGATTTACCCAGATTAAATTAACCAAACTCTAAACACTAAACACAATCTCCCTGTACACTGCATACTGTACTCTGCACACTATTTTTCGCTACGCTCAGGATGACAAGTGAAGTTGATTACCTGCGGTGTACTCGCAAAAAAGTGCTCGGTCTTTTATAGTTGTTCGTTGTTAGATTTTGTTTAACGGCTCACGGTTCACGGCTAACATCCTCTTTTTAACCATTCATCTATCCCAACTGCCCATACCTCGCAAAATCATTTTATCTTTGTAAAAAATAAGGATATGGAAGGAACACGATTACAGAAGGTGGGAAGGCTTATACAAAAGGAACTTAGCGAGATTTTACAGCGCGAAGGAGCAGCCAAATTTCCCGGTAAAATGCTTACCATCACCCAGGTTAGGGTGAGTCCCGACTTGTCGGTGGCTAAGGTTTACGTGAGCATTTTCCCCTCAACCGACGCCGATAAAACACTCGAGCATATTAGAGATTATTCAAAATTTCTACGGGGCGAGCTGGGCAAAAGGGTTAGGCATCAGCTAAGGGTAATACCCGAGCTAACCTTTTTCATCGACGATTCGCTCGACTACATCGAAAAAATTGACCAATTACTTAAAGAGTAGAACCCGTAAATGATAAGTCGCTTAGTTTCGATAACTACCCGCTTTATACCCCGGCACTACCTGCAGCTGTTTGCTTCCTTTTTTATGAAGGTGCTAGGGCTTTTTTACAGGGGGAACCGCTTTCAAGACCCAATCGACGGGGTTAAATACCGCAAGCTATTGCCCTACGGGCGAATCAATGTCCGGAAAAATGCACTGGCACCAAACTCAATGTCGCTGGAGCGGCATAGGTTGATTTGGTTATACCTGAAACGGAAAACCGACTTTTTCAACGCTTCCAAAAAGGTACTGCACGTTGCCCCTGAATACTGTTTCTTAAAGCCATTCAGGAAGTTAAAGAACATCGATTACGTTACAGCCGACCTCGTATCGCCTTGGGCCGATGTAAAACTCGACGTTCAGGCAATGCCTTTTGCCGATAATACCTTCGATATCGTTATTTGCAACCACGTGCTTGAACACGTGGATAGCGACCTTAAGGCAATGGCCGAAATACTCCGGGTGCTTAAGCCGGGCGGGTTTGCCATACTGCAGGTCCCCATGGATTTAGCCATGGAGCAAACCCTTGAAAAACCTGAATACAACACACCCGAGCTCCGGGAAAAGCATTACCAACAGCGCGACCATCTCCGACTATACGGGCGCGACTATGCCAAACGCCTTGCATCGGTTGGATTTGATGTTTTAGAAGATAATTTTGTTATGCAGCTACCACCCCACGAGGTGGAGTATTACGCACTGCCCAAGGATGAAATCATCTACATAGCCCGAAAGAAATAGTACCAATGAATGTTCCACTCTACATAGCCCGCCGATATTTGTTTGCGAAAAAATCGCACAACATAATCAATATCATTTCCATAATATCGGTTATAGGTGTTGCAACGGGTGTAATGGCGCTGGTGGTGGTTCTTTCGGTATTCAACGGGTTCGATTCCCTGATTGCGAGTTTATACTCCCATATCGATGCCGACATAAGGATTGAAGCCAAGCAGGGGAAAAGTTTCCGAATTGACAGTTTGCCATTCGAGAAGGTGAAGCAAATGCCACAGGTGGCTGTTTTTGCCGAAGTGGTTGAAGAGAATGCCCTTTTCCGCTACCGCGGAAAACAACACATAGGAATTGTTAAGGGGGTAAGTAGCAACTACTCCGAGCTAACCGGATTAAAAAGCAAAATTATTGATGGCGATTTCAAGCTTTGGCAGGGCAGCCAGCCCATGGCCATTATGGGCGAAGGGGTAGCCTACTACCTAAATGCCAGTCTTGCCCATTTCGATCCATTATTCGTTTACATCCCAAGGCGGGGTAAAAACTACTCCCCCGATGCAGCCTTTATAAAAAAAACCATTATGCCCTCGGGCATTTTTGCCATTGAGCAGGATTTTGATACACGCTATGTGATTACACCCGTTGAGTTTGCCCGTAATCTTTTGCTTTACGACTCTCTAACGGTAAGCGCTATCGAAATCAAACTTCACCCAAGCGCAAGTGCCTCAGCTATTAAAACCGATGTCGAAAGGATTGTTGGCGACCGATACAGGGTTCTTGACCGCTACCAGCAAAACGAATCGCTTTACCGCACCATGAAATCGGAAAAGTTTGCCATAGCGCTAATCCTCATCCTAATCCTAATCATAGCCTCGTTCAATATAGTGGGATCGCTCTCCATGCTCATCATCGATAAGCGTGCCGATGTGGAAACCCTGAAAAGCCTTGGGGCAAGCAATAGTCTAATCCAAAAGATATTCCTTTTCGAGGGCATGCTAATTTCCATTGGTGGCAGCATAATAGGCATCATCTTTGGTCTGATAACCTGCTGGCTGCAAATCACTTTTAAACTTATTAGGCTCGAAGGCAGAGGCAACTTTATTGTTGACGCCTATCCTGTGGACATTCAGGCAAGCGACATGATCCTAATTTTCCTGGTGGTTATCGCCATAGGCTATCTGGCTGCACGATTCCCGGTAAGGGTTATCACGCGGAGGTTGATACAGGCAGATAATAGGGGGTAAGCATTTTTTGAAATACTAAACCAGTAGCATTTCTTTTTTAGTTAGTTGCTCTGGCTTAATTTTAATTTCATCATAATAAATTTCCCCTCCAAATAGCTACGGGTAAACCACAGCGGCATAGCCCACCCAATGCCTAATGTTGGCTGGGGCGGTTTGACCCATACCCAAATCGCTTACCGGCAAGGGCTCATGGTCGATGCTTGTGGCATAGCCTATGGGTAAACCGGTAAGTTCAGCCCCTCCCATACGCTTATTCAGTTCAACTGCCGTTAGCAGGGCAAATGGAATGCTATATCGGCCACACCAAGTCCATTTGTATTCCCTATAATTCTGGTTGTCAACCGTATAGCTAAAATAATTGTGAATTTTGCTCTGGTTAAGTGTTCCGTTAAGTGTGGAATTGAAGATCTCGAGTTCTAAATCTACCGCCTTTTTATACCCAGCAGAATCGGCCCCAAATGGAGCGTAATTCTTACCACCCCAATCCTCATCGCCGTAATGAACGGCATCGGTAGTTACTACAATTGCAATATCGCGGCCCCACTCCAGCTTTTGATCCTGAATGGCTTTTTGCAGCGCAGCTGCAAGGGTTTTAGCTAAAACTCCCATACGGTCGAGGTTCATGCATGGTACCAGAATAGGCAAAATCTCAATATCGCGCCTATTATGCTGAAGGAACGGTAACATCGACTCAATGGAATGTTCAACCATATGTAAGCTATCGTGCCGAATAACCATATCCTTAGGCATATCATTGAAAATCCTATCGCGCAGCTTTGAAACAGCTATGTCTCCGTATGGCCCATGCCAGTGGGTAAAACTCTCAAAAACCAAAGCATCTTCCAGTCCAAAGCGTCGTGCCTTATGGGCTACACCAAAAAGTATAATGGTTTTTGCGGTGATATTGCGAAGTGTGGCAGGATATAGCCATCCTACGTAGGTGTAATCGTCGTGTGGGCAAACTGCAAGCCTACAACCATCTACTAACGGTGCTTTCGATAGTTTATCGCCCTGATATGCCTTTATTCGGTTAATAACCGAGTCAATTTGATACTGCTTGGTAGCAAATCCAATGGTATCGACTGGCTTGCGAACCGATACATTCTTACATTCGTGCTTACAATTTGTCAAAAAGAGTGACAATAGCACTATTAACCTAAAGTTCATTACTATTTTTTATGTTGATGCCTAAAAATATAAATATTTTATCAATTAATCAACTATTATATTTTCGATAAATTTTGATCAAATTAGTATTTTGTAAAAAATTTTACATACAAACTACTTGTAATATATTTTATATTTTAGTTGGAGCGCATTTTTCTCATCCAAATTAAACGCTGAAAAATCACATTTTGAGCATGAACCTTTAAGATATGATATATTCTGAGAGTTTTTAACTGGCACCATAGTAATGTTAAAATCTTCAACATTAGCATTTTCTGAAGCACTAACTAACTCAAATCCTACAAAAAAAGAATCAGTATTTTCCAAAACGATATTGTAATGCGATAAATTAATATATATTTCTTCGTTAATATTATTACCCACAAAATAAACACATTGTGAGTTTATCAAATCGTTACTTGGCTTACCGTTAGCAACACCCTTGATTATTGGTTTAATATAAAACCCCTCATTATCTACCCCGCTCCAATTGTAATTAAAAAAGAATTCAACTGCTTTGATGTGATAAACATTATCTTTATTTAAATTTACTTTGGATACAATGGAAGCATTACCATAGCCTCTTATATGCATTACATTTCTACTTTTTTTATTACTTAGAACTTCCATTTTTTGTTTGGCATAAACCGTAACCTCCTGTATGGGTATTACAGAGTCAAAAAGAAAGCAATTTTCTTGCGCAAAAACGGAAGTGTTAAAAAGTAGCAGTGCCCAAAAAACTTTAACTTTACAAGTCATTTTAATACCTGTTTTTATTTATAAAATGACTGGAATAATATGAACATTATTCCAGTCGTAAAAATTACTGATTATTTAGGTGTGAGCAATCAATACTTTCAACAGTTACAACAGTATCATATCGGATCCAAAAAAAGTATTTTTTACAAATACTTTTAGTAACGTAGCAACTATCACCACCACCAGTGGTTACAGTTTCACACTCTGTTCCAATAAACTTTGCTTCCGATTTAGCAGGAATAAATAGTATTAATGAAGCCAATACAAATACAAATTTTAATATTCTCTTCATATGGTTTAATATTTAATAAACCCAAACAAATATACCCTTGGGTTTTGGGTAGTTTTTGATTAGGTCTAAGTCAAAACATCGACAATAATAATAGATTAATCTATTTTACATTATGTTATACAGCATATTTTTAATTTTTCGACACTATTCGTCATGTTAACATAAATTATTATACGCATCCTAAGCCATTTCTTCATTATATGATCAATTAGGATAGCATTTAGTGAGAATCATTGATACCTTAAAATGACTATTCTATAACTAAAAATATCAGAAGACTTACATAAACTCTTTAAAACAACAAATCAGTGTTAAGCATGTTTAACCCTACCGCAACCAATTTTTATGCTTAATAGCATTATTCGCTTAATTATCACCCCAAATTAACAGGGTGCTATTGTAGCAATTGTTAAATTTGCAAATCAAAAATCCTAAAAGTCTGATTATGGCAGAAAAAAGCAACGAGAAGCTTTTTACCGAGTTTCCACCGGTTTCAACAGCTGAGTGGGAAGCGGTAATCCGCGAGGATTTGAAAGGAGCCGACTACGATAAAAAGTTGGTATGGAAAACGCTCGAGGGGTTCAGCGTTAGGCCATACTACCGCTCCGAGGATCTTGCAAACCTTGAAACAGTTCATGTTAAACCGGGCGATTTCCCGTTTGTAAGGGGTAACCACCAAAAAGGTAATCCTTGGCTCATCCGTCAGGATTTTGAGGTGTGCCTCGACAAACCCACCGAAGCCAATCGAAAAGCACTCGACATGCTGAGCCGTGGTGTGGAATCGTTAGGTTTTAATC
>Ga0207433_10014857_pt1 | contig 11203 bp, 8 predicted proteins | sample YelNatPaOPGAMG01_FD_187559 | JGI IMG/M metagenome (GOLD analysis project Ga0207433, IMG submission 187559) | Hot spring thermophilic microbial communities from Obsidian Pool, Yellowstone National Park, USA - OP-RAMG-01 (SPAdes) (version 3) | ecosystem: Environmental > Aquatic > Thermal springs >...
TGTTCAAATTTATCCGCGCGATCAACAACCGGTTGCCCATACCAAAATCGATAAGTATACCAATTGTTGCCAGCATAATATTTTGCCGCTGCGCATCTTTCCAATAAATCTTGCGATTGAGAAGGTATTTGCTGACTGTAACTAATGCAAGATTGCGAATTAAGCAAATCCTTTAAAAGCAATCCGGTTGCAACAAAGGCGTCAGAATTATTCCAAGGATTGGCAGGTTTGTTTCCTGTAATTTGCGAAACTTTATCAGCATACAACATCCAAGTTGAAGGGAGAAACTGCGCTGGTCCCATTGCCCCGCCATATGTTCCATGCTGGTTGGGACAAGAAACATAAGCAGCTTGTGAATTAGGATCAATATGCAAATCATCTAACAACTTTAAAAATATTGGCACATCTCGCGTTGGATGCATTGCGGTTTGATACGGACATTTCCCAACATTTTTACCCAAAGCTGACTCTCTATCAAGCACTGCCAAAATTAAAGCCGCCCTCACGCCCGTTGCTCCTTCTGCTAATTTTGCGTAATTGTAAGCTTGTTGAAATGTTAACTGCCCACCGCCTAAAAGTTGAAAAATTCTGTTTCTAATTTGAGCGGCAGTTTCTTTAGTTTTAGCTAAAAGTTTTTGATAATTAGCCTCTTGTCCTTTAGTTTCTTTCAAAAGAGCATTTTTGTAACTTTGGGTTTGTTGTAAGGATTGTTTTTGCGCCAACTGAATATTTTTAAAATTTTGAGTTTCTTCCATTTCGTCTTCCAGGGTTTGCTGTTGAATAATTAATTGATCTCTCAACTGCTGGATTTGGCTAAGTGTATTTTTCATACTGGATTGGACAAGCACAATATTATCAAGTTTCGTAAAAAAATCAGACAAATTATTATTACTTAAAAGTATCTCCAATAAATTCTGGTTATCGTTTTCATAAATAATTTGAAGGGCGGACGCTAAAGCTTTTTTATTGGTATCAATTTGAGCTTCTATTTGCCGAATTTGTTTTTGGGTTTCGGAAACACTATCCGATAATTGTTCTAACTTAAGATTAACGGCTTTAATTTGTAAATTTAGTTGGTTAATTTTAGAGTTAATTAAATTAATTTCACTCTGCAAATTCTTGCCTTGTTTTTGATATTCTTTAATTTTTTGCTGCTGCTCTTCTATTTGTTTTTCCAATTCAGCTAATTGGGCTTCTAATGCCTTTCTTTCTTCATCTAAACTCAACGGAGTTGTTGGTAAAACTGTTTGAGAAGAAGAGCTGAAACTATTTGGAGGCGTTGAGGTTGCCAACACAAAAAAATCGGAATTAACTAAGTTAAAAATAAAAACAATCACTGCTAAAATTCCTCCAAAAAATAAATTTTTATATTGAATACTCATTATTATTTTTTATATTTCAATTATATAGAAAAATCTTACAATCTCAAACATTATATTAAACGATGATTTTAAGTTTTAATTACAAACAAATTTTAGTAAAAACTTAAAAACTAAACCTCAAAATATCCTTGCAATAAATATTCTTTGCAAAAAAATTCTAAATCCTCAAAAGAAAAATAAGAAGCAAAAATTTTGTTCCACAAGGCTTCTTTTTGGTGATAATCATATTTAATGCCCGCTTTTCTTTCTACCAAACTCATAATGACATCCATTAAATTAAAACTTACCAAAGTGTCCTCTCCTAATTCATTTTTAAAATATTCTCCAACAAAATCAGTTCCCATCCAAAAATCTAAATCACTTGCCCCATTGCCTAAAAACTTTCCTAACGCATAAATATTTTCTCCGGCTTTTTTCCAATGAATTGCTTCTGGATTAATATGCGGAATAAAAAGCCGCCATTCATTTTCATCGTCTTTTGCCAAGTATCTTTGAATAACATACCATAAAGTTTTTTCACCTTCCGGCATTTTTCTTTCTAAAACATCTCCTCTTAAAAGAGAAATAAAATTATTGGAAAACGTTTCGGGAATTTCTTTAATTTTCTCAAACATTTGGGAATAAAAACTAATTTCATTTAAATAATGAAAAATTAAACTAATCATTCTTAAAAGTTCGCCAGAAATTCCTAAAGAAATAGGTATAACAAAAATTACTCCCATTTCTTTTAAATGACTAATGTTATGCCATTTTTTCTTCACAAACTCCAAAGATACTTTATTCCATCTTGTTGGCAAAATTTTTATTTCTATTTTTCTTTTTTCAAAATCGGCAAAAGTTAATTTTTCATATTGTTTAAAAAACACTTTATTTAACCAATCGTTGCCCTCAACAAATCTTAAAGCACTAAAAATTTCAAACAAATCCTCATTTGCAAGCATTTTTTCTAAAGATTCATATCCTAAAAATTCCATTACTTTTTTTGGCGGCTCATTTTTTAAAAATTCATAAGCTTTTTCTTTTTTTAAAAACAATCCAGTTGGATAACCGGAAATTTTTCTAATTACATCCAAAACTTTTTCATAGTCTTTGGAATTTTGAAATGATGGTTTTTGAAGCGCCTCAAAAACAAAATGGTTATCCGCTTCAATTTTAGAAATAATTGCATCATAAACATCAATGGCTTTAGCGTCTTTAGGAATTCCTAAAATACTAAATTTGGAAGCAATAGTTGAGTCGTTTTCTTCTACTATTTTTTCTAAAACTTTTTCTTTTTTGGTAACAGCCGAAAGATGCTTTTCAATTTTTAAAAGATAATCCCTGTCAGTTTTTAAAATTTTTGATAGTTTGATTAATGATTCAGAAGACATATTTTTTAAAACGCTGATTGATTAAAACGCTGATTTACGCTGATGAAAGCTGATTTATGCTGATTAAAAGGGGTTGATTTATGCTGATAAATAATGATAACTATAATATAATAACAATAATATGACAAAAAATAAAGTTGAGGATTTTTTATACGAAGAAGATTCTTATAAAATCAGGGGTGCTTGTTTTAAAGTTTTTAATACTTTAGGTGGTGGTATAAAAGAGAAAATTATTGAACGCGCTTTAATTAAAGAATTTAAAAATTTAAAAATGAATATAGAAAACCAAACAAGAATAGATATATTTTATGATAATGAAAAAGTTGGAACTTATATACCGGATTTAATTGTTAATGATAAAATTTTAATAGAGTTAAAATCAAAACCATTCTTAAATAAAGAGGATGAAAAACAGTTTTGGGGATATCTTAAGGGTTCAAAATATAAATTAGGATTTTTAATTAATTTCGGACCACAAAAATTAACCATTAAAAGATTCGCTCACACTAAAAACGATCCGCATAAATCAGCTTAATCAGCATTATCAGCGAACTAAAAACCGCCCAGAAGGGCGGTTTTTAGTTTTCCGATTATTAGCTATCGGGAAACTTCTTTGCTGCTAAATCAGATTAGTTGTGAACTGACCAAGTAGCTGTTGGGTAGTTGTAGAGGTAAGTAGAGTTGGCGGCTGTATATGGACCACCATTGCCACTTACATCATACCAGCTAAATGTATTAGCCGCACCCAATTGTGTTGTCACGCTTGACTGACCAGAGTTTGCAAATGTGCCGCCAACAGTTGCATACAAATCAAATGTTTGACCAGAACCAGAAATTCTGTAGTCAGATGGGAAGGTACAAGTAACAGTCCATCCACTGGTTGTTGCAACAGTGTTGCAGCTTGAATTTGAAAGAGGATTGCTGCCAACATACAACTGAGCAGAAGCTACTGTAGGAGTGGCAATACCAGAAGCACTGACATTAAATGTAGTTGTGCCAACTGAAATTGTTCCTCCTTGTGAACCAACAGTGAACTCAAACAACTTGTTTTGTCCAGCAACCAATCCGCTTGCGCTGGTGTTGGATACTGAGATTGTAGGAGCTGCTCCGACCAACATTACTGTGTTTGCAGCAACGTTGGTAGAGGTGGTTACCGTTGTTCCTCCTGAGGTGTACTTAACAGAGGTTAATGCCAATGTAGTAGTTACACCAGAAGCAGAACCATTTGCTCCAACTGGCACGAAGGTTACAGTAACAGGAACATTAACTCCAGCATAATCATTTCCTGGGACGGAAATGCTAAGACCGGAAATTGTTACTGTTCCTGTGGCACCATTACCATTGTAAGCAAAGGTACCACTTTGACCACCAACTGTTATTCCACTAATGGTTGGGGAAGATGTTCCTGAGACCACTTGGAATGTTAAGTCTGTCACATTAGCACCTCCGCCAGTTGATACAAAGTTGTAAACAGCCAATTGCTGTCCAGATGTTCCTCCAATTACGTATTGTGATTGGAGAGACTGGCTTTGTACCAAGGTTGGAGCGCTAAGAACACCCTGACCAACACTGATTGTTTGACCATATGTTCCAGCAGCAGAACCAACTTGGGTATTGGAAGTTACTGCTCTTGCAGCAACGGAAATGCTAGTGGTTACAGTACCAGTAGCGTTTCCAATATCAGCAAAGACATCTACAGTGTGGCTTTGCCCTGCAGGAATTGTAAAGTTAACAGCAAATGTGTTTTGGGATTGAGGATACTGAGGATTTGTGTTGTCAGAAACATAAATATTTGACAAGTTAGTCAGAGCAAGCGTTCCTCCTAACCCAACAGTAATTTGCGTTACTTGAATGCTGTCAATGTTAGATGCCTGCAAAACATAAGAACCAATCTTTTGCTTTGAGACATTAGAACCAATTGTTTGATTGCTGTAAGCAGGGTTAACAGCAATTGTTAGCGAACTGTTTGAGAACGAAAGCGACTGACCGGTGTGAGATACTGTAGATGATGGGAATGTAGTGTAAGAAGTCAATCCCTGTGATTGATTTTTTACTTCTACTAAAGTAGCAACAATACCTGTTGTTGATGAAGCTAATGATGTATCACCCTTTACAGCAACAACATATTGAGTACCAGCTGTCATTGTAAAGAGATTACCAGAACCGAAGGTTAAGGTTGTTGAAGCATTTGTTGAGCTTCCCACAGTCCAGTTTTGAGCAGAACCAACCTGAGCGCCGTTTACATAAATAGCAATGTTATTGATGTAATTTCCGGCAGTTGAGGTTCCGGTAAGATTAAGCTGGACTTGCCATTGGCCAACTCTGACATCTTCACCATAAGCTTTAGCCACCCACTGACCCAAGGTTACATTTGAAGCCTGGGAAAGTGTTTGGTTGCTTGTGAAGTTAGGATCAGTAGTAATAGAAATAGTACCAGAATTAATTGTTGTCTGTGAAGATGACATTGGGAATGTTGCGTTAGATAGAGATGGACTAACAGCTACTCCATAGTTAGAATCATAAATCACAATATCGGATGGAGTTTGAATTGAGAAACTGAAATTGCGGGAAGAACCCTTAACAATATCAGCATGTAACTCCATTTGATGTGATCCAGTGTTCAATGAGACAGGATTTGAAGTCATATCAAAAACAACTGTCCCATCACTTTGCATATTAGCTGTTGCCACCTGAGAACCATCAATATACAACCCAAGGTTTTGTAAGGCATCAGTTTGAACTGAACCAACCTGTCTAAACCTTACATACTTGAGGTAAGCGGTTCTTTGAGCAACATTAATTGGTTGAGACCAAACAATGGCATTTACAGTTCCAGCATTTATAGTTGCTCCAGCTCCAGTTGGTGTTCCTGACATAGTTACGGAAACTAAATCAGAAACTTGCGCAACATTCATTAAGTTGCCGGATACTGGGAATGTCCCTTGAACTGTAGCTCCGGAAGCAACAACATCAGAAGCTGACATTATAGCAAAGCTTACGCTTTGTCCGGAAATTCCAGAAACAATATCAGCTTTTACACTTACGGTCACTGTTGAATTTGCCGGCACTACAAACAACCCAGAAGAATTAGTAAATGTTACTTTACTGTTTACAACTGAAGCTCCATCAGTTAACCTGTTGTTTCCCTGATAAAGGTAAACATTCAAAAGGCTGTTATCCGAAGAAACTCCAATTCTTGTAACAGTAAGAGAAGTAACAGTTACTGGGGTTGCATTACCATTGCTGAATTTAAAGTGAGCTAAATCAGCAACGGTTTGTCCAGCAACAACTGTTCCCGCAGCTGGTGTATCAGAAGCTAACGAAACATTAAACCCGGCTGGTAAGACTACTCCACCGGTTGTTCCTATAACTCCTCCCCCCATTGAGTTCACAACTGCTCTGGTTTTTGGACCAAAGTAGCCGGAAGCTGGGGTAATGTTGTTGTCCTTCTGGAACTTAATCAAAGCAGCTTTGGTGGCCGGACCAAAGTATTCTGATTCGTTCCCAGGAGAACCAGCTCCGCTCTTAGCAACTGTATAACCCTTGCTATTTAAGAACTGTTGCAATGCTTTAACATCTGCTCCCTTTGACCCAAGTGTGAGGTCCTTGGTAAAGGTATAAGATGCCGCACTTCCTTGTGTTGCTGAAACAGTTGTAGTGGAAGCTGGCTGACCTGTTAAAGCTGCCTGAACATTAGAAATCGTTGCAGGATCTGCTCCAAAAGCTTGAAGCATTGAAAGAATTGATTGAACTTGTTGTTCAGTTAAAGAAGCAGCGGAAGCTGACAATGTTGCGCCTGCAGCCCAAACGACTGTGGCAACTGTCAATCCAACCGCTACTGCTTTTCGACTAAAATTACTCATTTTTATTTTTTGAATGGACGCTTGGCAGTTAAAAATATCTCTATTTTTAACCCCTTGCTATCCATTTAATAATTTCGACAATATTTATTTTTTAATTTTCTATCTCTTTTAGAGATAGTCGACCTTTAAAAATTCCGGAAATGCCGCCCTATATGTTTTTCGACCCCACGCTATTTAAGAAAAAATAATGCGGGAAACATATCGGCGACACTAATATCAATGTTAAAAAACAAAAAATTCTCGCTTGAAAGCGAGACCAATAAACTTATAGCATAAACCCGCCGTGAGGCGGATTTAAAACTTTTAGAATAGAACGCTTGGCCTCACTCCAAGCTTTAAAAACATTTTATCAAAAAACATTCCTTTTATCAAGCGTATATCCACAACCAATGGCTTTACTTTCGCTCTGCCGCTCTGTCTTAAAATAAAACGAGGCAACCGCCAACCTGTTACAAAAACCAAAGCAAATAAAACCCAAATAAAACAATATTTTTATTTAGTTTTAATAAACTCTCCAATTCACCAAAAGCGAAATAATAGCTGATATAACTATAAAAATAGTTAATTGTCTAAAAACAAAATTATAGTTTAAAAGTCCATTTTCATAAACTAAATAAATATCTCTTAACAACGCCATTATCAAAGTTAAAAAAATAGCCGCATTAAAAAATCCTAAAGGTAAAAAAACCACTATCATACTTAATTCCAAGGCTATAAGTCCAATTAAATAACTCCAAAGCTTTTCTTTTTTTAAAAATCCGACTCCAAAATTTCTCCAAAACTCCAAAAAAATTAAACTTATCACCACAAAAATTTCTAAATTCCAAAAAAGAATTTGCCAAAAAGAAAATTTTTCAAAGAAAGGATGAAAAAGAAAAACATTAATAAACAACAAAAACAAAATTAGCAAATTTAGAACATTATAAACAACAAATTTTTCCTTAAAAGTTAAATTTATTAAACCTAAAATAAAAAACATTAAAATCCCATAAAAAATCAAAACCACTAACTTTATTTCGGTTAAGGTTTCTATATTTGCCAAAAAAAATACAAACAAAAAATTAGTTATCCAGAAAGATGTACGAAAATTTTGTCTCTCGCCGGGTTGAGAAAAATAAATCCACAACATTAATAAAAAAAACAAAAAAAGAGAAAAAAAAGAAAAATTTAAAAGGTTTAAAAAAATCAAAAACAAAACAGACAATAAAGAATCTTTAAAAATTTTCCAAGTTATTGATGATTTAATTTTTTGAAAAAAATGACTTAAGTTAAAAAACATAAGTTTATTTTATAACACAAATTTAAAGTTTATAAAAAAGCCTCATTTTTTCTTCAACTATCTTTTCAATTTTATAAACCACATTATCCATAATTTTATAGGGAGCAACTTCATAAGGCATAAGTATAAGATTTTCTTCTAAACTTTTGCGCCAAGCAAAACGAATTTCGGTAGAAATGTGAATAATATTTATCCCCGCATCAATTGCTGCCAAAAAATCTTCCCGTGAAATACCCGATCCCCCATGCAAAACCAAATAAACCCCCGTTGCTTTTTTAATTTCTGAAATCAACTTGATATTAAGATGGGGATTAGCTCCTGAGGAAGACATTCCGTGAATATTGCCAACCGCCGGCGCTAAAAGCTCTACCCCTGTTTTACTTACAAATTCCTTTGCTTCTTCCGGCTTGGTTAAAAAATCCAGTGAAACACCTTCCGGCAAATTTTTCCAAACCTCAGAAGAGGTTCCAATATAACCCAACTCTCCTTCCACCAAAATATCCGCCTTAATTTTTTTAATTTCTCTTACCGCTTCTTTTGTAATTTTAATGTTTTCACTCAAAGACTCATCGGATTTATCAAAAACAATTTCATCAAAAGAATTTAAAGCGGCTTCCTTTGCTAAATCCAAACTATGAGTATGGTCCGCATTTAAAAATATCCAAAAAGATGAAACTTTTTCTTTGTTGCCATATTTTTGGTTAATAATATCCACCCACCCTTTAACAAAACCGGTATCCAAATATTTTCTTTCACTTTCTGAAACACCAATTAAAACGGGTAAATTTAATTTACGAGCAATCCTAACAATTGCCTTTAGTTGTTCAAAGCCTGAAATATTAAAATGCGCCAATGCTATTTTTTTATTACTTGCCCAATTTAAAGTGTCCACCAAACTTCTCATTCTTTCATTATACCATTATTTTAAACTATCAGCATTAATCAGCTTTCATCAGCATTAATCAGCACTCATCAGCATCAATCAGCTTTCATCAGCATAAATCAGCACTCATCAGCATAAATCAGCACTTAACAAAAAACCCGCAAAAAATGCGGGCTTTTTGTTATTATAGAGAGAGTTTTATCTCCTAAACTTCCTCATTCTTTCTCTGTGGCAATCTCGGCATAAAAGTCTGTCTAATCTTGCCGGATCGGGTTCAAAAGGAAGTTCTCTAATGTCAGCTCCACATTTTGAACATTTCCAGTGGCCCTGATACATTTGTCTTTGCCCCTGAAACCCTCCATCTTTTGGTTGAAAATTCATTTACTTATAAGATTACGTCTTGCTTAATATACTAAACTTGCTTTGTTTTAAAGTAAACAAAGGCCGTTTTTTATTTACTAAGACGCAACCAAAACTTACGACCTTTGTTTTCTAAATCTACAAAACAAAAATTAAAAGGTGTTAAAAAATTAAAAATTAAACTAAACACTTTTACTTATTTTCTTTTAATGCTTGGTCAACTATTTTTTTTACATCATCTAAAGGATAAGCTCCTAAAATAACATATTTTTTGCCGGCATTGTTGATTACCACAGCGTATGGAGTTCCCTGAATCCCAGCATTAACACCATCTTGATACTGACTTTGAATTAAATCTTTCCCATAATCGCTTTTTATGCATTCACTAAATTTATCAGCATTCAATCCAACCTGTGAAGCAATTTTTGGCAATTCAGCTAAATCCAAGCCATTGTTGGAAGGGGTAACAGAAAAAACCTTACCCACAAAATCCCAAAAAGATTTATTACCACCAAGTTTGTAAGCGCATTCAGCAGCTTGCGCTTCATCTGGCGCTTTAGAATGAAGCATTGTCAGTGGAAAATGTCTGTATACCAAAGCCACCTGATCGCCATAAGTGGATTTAATAGTTTCTAAAGTAAAATGAAAACGTTTACAAAAAGGACACTCTAAATCACTATACACAACAATTTTAACCGGCGCATTAATGCTCCCCCAAATATGATCTTTGTCAGTAACAGGCGGAACATTTCCACTTTGTGCATCTGCTTGCTGTTGGGGTTGATTAGCGTTTTTTGCTGCATCCCCTGCCGTTAAACTTCCACTTTCCACTTTTCTCCCAGCATTATAAACTAAAGCCGACCCAATTATTACAGCGGCAATTAAAATACTTATCGGAAGAAAAATATCTCGTTTTCCTTCCCCTTGATGATGTTTTGTATTTTCTGACATACAATAAGTGTAAATCTTAAATCTAAAAAAGTCAAAAAATTTTATCCCCAAAACTTAAAATTCCCTTATTAGTCATAAATCATAAGCTGTAAATTATAAGTTCTTAACTATTGAGTTAATTATTATTTGTTATTGACTGTTAGTATTATTAAAACTTTTTATAATTGGGTCTAAATCTCCTTCTAAAATTTTTTCTATATTGTGCCATTTTTTGCCAAGACGATGGTCGGTAATACGGTCTTCCGGAAAATTATAAGTTCTAATTTTTTCTGCGCGTTCAGCTGAACCGATTTGCTCTTTGCGAATTTGCTCAATTGATCCAACCGCTTGTTCTTTTTGAATGCTATAAAGTTTTGCTCTTAAAATTTCCATTGCGCGCTCACGATTTGCGTACTGTGAACGTTCTTCACGTGAAGAAACAACAATCCCTGTTGGTTTGTGTAAAATTCTTACTGCGGTTTCAACTTTATTTACATTTTGTCCTCCCGGCCCGCCCGAGCGCGAAAAAGTAACTTCAAGATCACTTTCTTTAATTTGCATTTCTTTAGCTTCTATCACCGGCAAAATTGCCACCGAAGCAGTTGAAGTATGAACCCTTCCTTGTCTTTCTGTTTCCGGCACACGTTGTACCCGGTGCACCCCCGATTCTTGTTTTAAGCTTTCATAAACACCATTACCGCTAATTTCAGCCACAAAAGTTTTAACACCCAAAATTGAAGGCGAGACATCTAAAATCTTAAATGTCCAACCTTTTTTTGCGGAATATTTTTGATACATTCTCGCTAAATCTCCGGCAAAAATTGCAGCTTCTTCTCCCCCTGTTCCTGCGCGCACCTCTAAAATTATCTTATTAATATTTTTTACTTCTTCCATAAAATTAAACTATCTCACTTTCTCATAAACATAAACAGTATGCCATCCAATTTTTTTAACGTTAACTATATTAAAATCTTTATTATCTTTTTTCAAGTAAAAAGACGGAGCTATGATTTTTGTTCCTTTTTTTAAATAAGGAAAAACTTTTTTTTCTAATTTATCTACCACCTCTGGAAACAAATAAATATAAAGCACATCTATTTTTGATAAAAATTCAGGTGAAATATCAAAAAAATTTT
>Ga0207433_10014858_pt1 | contig 11201 bp, 8 predicted proteins | sample YelNatPaOPGAMG01_FD_187559 | JGI IMG/M metagenome (GOLD analysis project Ga0207433, IMG submission 187559) | Hot spring thermophilic microbial communities from Obsidian Pool, Yellowstone National Park, USA - OP-RAMG-01 (SPAdes) (version 3) | ecosystem: Environmental > Aquatic > Thermal springs >...
CCAGTTGGCGCACTACCACCAGCACTCATCGCATAATTGGCACTATCGGCTTTCCTTGATAGATAAGCATAGGCAGAACTGACAATCCTTATCCGCGGTGTCATCGCTGGATTGGGATTGACCTGCATCTCAAGATAACAATTACCAACTTGAGGAATTGAATCAATCGCAGTTGTTGAACCTAAAAGGACATTGAAAAGACCATTTGTTGTCTGGACATTCTGGGTTTCGGTCCAAAACGGTGTGCCACCAGTCAAGGTTGTAAAGAGCCGGAAGGTTATAGAATAAGTGCTATCCCGAACTGGATTGCCTGAATTATCGGTCAGTTTCCCTTGATAGTTGAGCATACGCGGTATCGCTAAGAAATCGTAATTGGTAGGAGTAGCATATTTGGTCTTAGAAATTTCAGCCGGTATCGGAACTTGGTTTAGGTTTGAAGCCCAAAGCAATGTCAGGGCTCCGATGACGGTTATGATGTAACGGTTCATTGAAACCTCCTTTTTATAATCTGGGGATTCGACTCTATGGTAGAGTCGATTCTCCAAATTGTTTTATTCATTAGGGAAAATTTATATTATTAGAACCATAAAGTCAAGACCCAAATACAAACCAACCAAACTAATTCGGTTTGCTTCATTTTCTAACCTGAATCGGGTCATCCAGAGTAATGTCTTTTTGTCCAATTAGAAAATATAGAGTAAATCTGCATCAGGTGAATTGAATTTGCTTTAATTTTAAAATACTTCCCATTTGTCCGTCTTTGCCCGTCTAAGGCGGATTCCGGTTTGCGTCTATTTACTATAGCGTCCACCGAGTAAAACGAGGTGCAACTCGAAGAGTCCACCGAGTAAAACGAGGTGAACAATCTACATATTTTTTTCGCAAAATAAAAACAAATGCCGAGGACGAACCCCGGCGCTACTTTCTTCCCTAAATAATTTTGCATTCCGCTTTCATCTTTTCCGCATTTTAAAAATCCCTGCCCCCGAGCCTGCTCCCCAGGTAGCCTACGGGGCAACCCCCGAGGCAGTCCCCGAGGCTGCTTCCCAGGTTGCCTCCCAGACCGCTTCCGAAGTTGCCTCCGAGGTCGCTCCCCAACCAGCCTCCGAAGCAGTTCCCGAGGTAACCCCCGAAGCAACCTACCAGGCAACTCCCGAAGCCACTCCCCAGGTCGCCTACGGGGTCACCCCGTAAGCGGTACCCCCTCCCAAAGGAAAATTAAATATAAAAAGTCAAATATCAAATACTTAGAAGAAAATATTGCTTGATTTTAATGTGCATGTTAGGCACAATTTGTAATTGTGAACACCATGTTTAAGCAAAGAAATCGGTAATCTTTTTAAACAAGATTTGTGAAAAACCTAAGGGCTTCTCAAAAAGTGAAATAGCAGTAAGAATAGGACTTTGGGAAAAATTTGGTCAGGATATTTTTGGGTTAATAAAACTCAAAAATATGTTTTGTATCGGGTAAGGATTTAAAGGGGCAAAGGTCATTTGTTTAGTAATTGCCCTATGCCTTGACAAACGCTTGAATTATTAGATAATCGGATTATGAGCAAAAAGGAGAATTTCTATTTAGCTAAGTTGGAATGGTTAGGTCCAATCTTAGTTCGGGGTTTGCGCGTGCTCTCTTCGGTTGAAGCACTGGGTCAGGAATTTTCGTTTTCCCAAGCGATGATTTTACAAACCCTGCTCGGACAAAAAATAATGCAGATGAAAGATTTAGCCCGATACCTCGGTCTGTCCAAGGCTAACGCTACCGGTCTGGTTGACCGATTAGTTAAAAAAGGACTGATTGAGCGCACCCATAGCGCCGACGACCGACGCGCCGTAATTATCAAATTGACACCGGCTGGCATTCGCACTGCGACTAAACTCGCTGCGATTAACCGCAAAGGGCTTGCGCAAATGATGCGGCGAATCCCAGAAAAGAATTTGGTCGTGTTCTTAAATACCTTGGAAATGGTTGCCCGCGACCTAACCAAAACTGCTTAACGCTAAAACCTTATCGTCAAAAAGGCAAAGATAATTTTTATTGATTTCGCGACAAACCAAAGCAACATCCCCTAAAATCCAGGGAAAAACAGAGCGCAACGGTAGCGGATTAAACCCGCGCATCTCATCTTTTGGTTATTATTTTTGCAACGGATAATTAGCGGGCGCTAATGCCAAGACCGCTTCAACCAGTTAAATTTTTTTCTTGACTTTTATTGTTAATTTTGTATACTTTTTACTATATGAACATTCAATTTTATTTATTAAATCCCAAACCGAACCGACTATGTTAAAGTGGTTGGGTGCGAAAGTGAGTTGTAATGCCTGGTGGGTGATTGGCATCACCATTGCAATTACCCTCGTTTTGGCGGTCTTCATTAGCCGATTACGAACCGAAGCCGACTTGACCAAGATGCTTGCGGATAATGACCCAGCAGTAAAAACGATGGCGGTGGTGGATAGTGAATTCGGTGGTTCTACGCAAGTTGCACTATTAGTTGAGGCATGTGATATATTCTCCCCGAATGTGCTTTATCCCTTAGATACCTTGATTCAAGCCATTAAAGGTTTAGCCGGTGTCTTGGACATCCAGGGGCTTACTACCTTGCAGGATGTGAAGGGCATTGGTGATGAAATTGTTATCACGAAAATTATTGATTCAATACCTAAAGACCAAAAGCGCTTACAAGCCTTGCGTTCCGAAGTTTTGAATGATAAGCGGTATCGAGGGGTTTTGGTTGCCGAAGATGGCAGTTCGGCTTTGTTTCTTATCCGATTGGCGCCCGCCAGTAATAAAGAAATGGTGGTTAAGACAATTGAAAAAGTAGTTAATAATTCAAGTTTGCGAAAGAATGTTTCTTTATCGGGTAGCCCAGCCTTGATGAAATATATGCGGGATTGGATGCAAGCGGATTTGAAGTTGCTCCTGCCCTTAGCGATTTTAGTTTTGGCTTTCATTCTCTTAATTAGTTTTCGTAGTGGGCAGGGATTTTTACCGTTAGTTGCGGTCTTGATGGCGGTGATTTGGACCTTGGGCTTAATTGGTTTACTCGGAAAACCTTTGACGATTGTTATGGTCGTCTTGCCACCAATTTTGGTTTCGGTCGGTAGTGCTTACGGCATTCATATTTTAGCCCGTTTCCGACAGGAAAGGAATAATGGTAAAACTTCAATTGAGGCGGCGAGTCGGGCAGTTAGTAATACTGGCTTGCCGGTCTTTTTGGCCGCGGCAACAACTATGGTTGGTTTTGCCGCTAATATGGTCTCGGGAATTGTGTCGATCCGACAATTTGGGCTATTCTCGGCAATCGGTGTCTTCTTCGCACTCGTTATTGCCCTAACCTTTGTGCCGGCGGTTTTGTCCCGATGGAAAATAAGAGAAGACAAAAGCCTTAATTCACCGAAGAAAAACGAGAGCAACCGATTGGGCGAACTTTTTGAAAGATGGGGCGTGATTGTTTTACGCCATCGTCTTAAAGTGATTGCTCCCGCCTTAGTTTTGGTATTGATTGCCGGATTATTCATTCCAAGGGTTCGCTCGGAGACCGATTTTGTGCGTTATTTTAAGCCCAATTCCCAACCAACCCGAGCCGTGCAAATTATTGCTGAACGGTTCGGTGGTGAGTTGCAATTTGAGTTTATCATTGAAGGCGACATCCAAGACCCCGAATTATTGCGGAAAATGGAGAATTTTGAAAAGGAATTAAAAGAAATTCCTCATATCACCCATACCTTTTCTATAGTGGATATTTTACGGCGCACCAACAAGGCATTTAATGGTGACCGATTAGAATTTGAACTTTTACCGGTAAAACGGGAAGAGATTGCCCAATATTTATTATTGCTATCATTTTCGGATTCGGATTTTTTAAGCGATTATGTTACTGCCGATTATAGGTTAGCCCGCATCACGGCGCGTTTTGATAGCGAAGAGAGTCAAGAGATTGCAATGGCGACGAAGCGAATAAATAAGTTAATTGCTAAACACTTTGCCAATATGGCCAAGGTGAGTGTCGGTGGTATGCCAATGGCGATTGAGCGATTACATCAAAACATCCAGGTTAGCCAGATAATTACTTTAATAACCGCCTTAGTTGCGGTCTTTGGGTTAATTGCGTGTTTATTCAAATCGGTGGGATTGGGATTAGTGGCATTAACGCCCATTGTTTTAACCCTTGCCTTGAACTACGGCATTATGGGGCTATTGAAAATCCGGCAGGATTTGGTAACCGCCACGCTTGGCTCAATCGCCATCGGGATTGGTATTGATTACTCCTGCCATCTCTTAGCCCGGTTTTTAGAGGAGACTAAAAATAATCGGAGTCTTAAGCTTGAGATTATACCCAAGACCCTAACTGCGGTTGGTCCAGCGATTCTGACCAATGCCTTGGCGGTTGGCTTGGGTTTTGCGGTCTTAATCTTTTCGTCATTTATGATTATTCAGACTTTTGGTATTTTAATTGCGGAAACGATGCTATTTTCCAGTATCGGTGCGCTAACCGTGCTGGTCGCATTATTGAGTTGGCGCATAAAAAATAGGAGGTAACGATGCGAAAAATCATCGCAACTATTCTCCTCGGTGCAGGAATCCTCTTTGCCACCCATCCGGCTCAAGCGGACAATTTAAGTGGTGAAGAGATTTTAAACCGAGTGAAAAAGGCAACTGTGGCAAAAGACCGAAAAGCAACTGCCACAATGACTATTACCGACCGTAATGGTCGGGTTCAAACCCGAACTGTCCTTTTTGTCACCAAAGGCGACTCTAAACTAATGGCAACCTTTCAAGAACCACCGGATTTAAGGGGTGTTACTTTTATGACCACAAAAGTGGATAATATGTGGATTTATTTACCAACCCAAGCCCGGGTTCGTCGGATTTCCGGCAGTATGGTGAATCAAGGATTTGGCGGCTCAGATTTTTCTTACAAGGAAATGAATAATATCTCATCGGTCGCTTCGGATAAAGCGGTAGAAAAAGTTGAAGAGACAACCTTAAATAATAAACCGACTTATCGCCTTACCTTAAAAGAAACCGATGGCACTTTGAGTCGTTTATGGATAGAAAAAATCGCTTTTTTGCCGCTAGTGATTGAAAAACTTGATGCTAAGGGCGCGGTTAAGAAAAGAATCCAGTTTGGTGATTTTGCCCAAGACGACTCAATTTGGACACCAAGATTGATTCAAATCCAAGATTTGAATAAAAATAGTAAGACCGAAATCCGGATAATGGAATTTCAACTCAACACCGGAATCAAAGATAACTTTTTCACCGAAGCGAATATGAAGCGAGGTGGAAGATGAGATGGCAGAAATTAATGGCGAGTTTAATATTTTGGGTTGCCTTTGCTCAAAACTCGTTGCAAGTTGGGCTTGAATCGAAATTGCACCTAAGACTTAATGCTCTGGACAGTGCTGGGATTAGTTGGTTTGAGACCAGGGCGAATCTTAATTTTAGCCCATCATTGAATAAAAAAATTACCAGCAAGGTCGGTTTAGAAATCCGAGCCAAAGGACTTTCCCGCCTCAATTCGGTTAGCCAATTAACTGACTCGGCATCAGAACCGGTTTCGGTTCTATTAGGTGAGAATTATCTAAGTGTGTATGATGTCATACCTAATTTAACCTTAACCGCGGGCAAAAAATTAATCCGTTGGGGAACTGCGGATGTGATTAATCCAACCGACAATATTGTCACACCGGATTATTCTGACCCAATCCTTTGGGATGCCAAAAGACCAGTTTGGTTGATTCATACCGAATACAATCCAATAAGCCTATTGGGTTTAGAACTTATCGCCAAGCCGATATTTGAACCGGCATTGCTTCCACCCAAAACTTGGTTCGGGATGGAAAACTTACCAACCGCCGAACAACTAAGACAGGGTTTAGTGGCTTCATTAATCAATCAAGGTTTAGATACTGTGACTGCCCGCAAGTTCGCGGCAAAGTATACGATTACCATTCAAGAAGATTTCGCGATGCCTAAGAATACGCTAAAGAATATGTCCTATGGTGGTAAAATAAAAACCCACTTCTCAATATTTGATGTATCCGCCAGTCTTTTCCGTGGCTATGATTTTCTACCATTTGCCACACCAATTATAACGATGAACCCACAAGACTCCACCTTAGATTTTGTCTTGCAGGAACGCTACCCCCGAAAAACCATTATTGGCAGTGACATCGCCACTAATATCTTAGATGTTGGCATCTGGGCTGAAGCCGGTTATTCTATCTATGACGATTCAATACCTGATAATAAACTTGCGGTGATAGTTGGTGCTGATTACTCGTTTCAAGGTTTTTATGCCAATTTCCAATTCTTTTATGGACAATTCCCCTTTGCGCTTACGCAATCAAATTATAATTTTATCTTAGGGGCATTAGAGCGAAAATTCTTATCTGACCGTTTATTATTGCGGTTGGGCGGCATTGTTGATGTCAAAAAAGGCTCCTACGGTTTTTTGCCAATGTTTCGTTGGTTACCAGCCGATGGTGCCGAAATTGAACTGGGCGGACTATTTTTTGGTGGCAAAGCGGGCACGGTATTTAATCTTTTATCTTGCGTGAAAGAAATCTATTTTGGTGTTCGGCACCGCTTTTAGAATCGCTCTCCCCCCAATGCGAACCGACTGTTGACAAGAGTAAATTTTTAAAGATACTTGCCTTATGACAATCCAAGAATTTCAAAAGTTGATAGAACAAATCTATTACGCCAAGGACAAAAAAAGGGGAATCACCGGCACTTATTGTTGGTTTATCGAAGAAGTTGGCGAATTAGCCCGCGCCCTTCGGCAAAATAATCGGAAAGATTTAGCCGCAGAATTTGCTGATGTCTTTGCTTGGCTAGTTACCTTAGCCAGTCTTTGCGAAATAGACTTAGAAACAGCAACGAAAAAATACCAAAACGGTTGTCCAAAATGCCACAAATCGCCTTGTGTTTGTGAAGAAAATCTTTAAGGGGGGTATTTCCGTTGTCCGTTCTCCGTTTTCCGTTGTCCGTTTACCGTTTTCCGTTCACGGTCACGGTCCACGGTCACGGCTCACGGTTATGATGAGGCGGATTGCCCTTTGCATCTTGACAAAGGGGCAAAGCCCCTTTGAATCCCCAAATGTAGGGCAAGGCTTTAGCCTTGCTAAAAGAATATGCAACCCTGAAGGGTTGCCCTACAACCGGGGAGATGAGGGGTTATCCGCCTTTGGCGTCTCCGCTTCGCGGTTTCCCCTCATCCTACTCGTCATTGCTTTGTCCCTGCACCCAGCACCCCTAGAAAATATTCCGACGGAAAGTTGGGTTTATGACTATATTGATTATCTAAAAACTTCCTGCTTGATTCAAACCGTTCCCGCAACCAGCAAACCTTGGACAAGAAAAGAGACAGCATTAATCGTAAAAGAGGCATTGGACAAATATCCCCTAGGCGGACCAAGACCAGCCCAAGACTTCCTTTTTCAACTTGCGCGCGAACTATCTGATGAATTAAAAGCACTGAACTATGAATCAAAAAGCAACCGTTCACCCTTGCTCAGTCTAAAAATCGCCGATAAGTTTGGTGAAGAAAGATTGGCGCTGGAAAATGATTGGTTTGGTAAAATTCAAGTTGATACAAGTAACAAAAGTCTATCAATTGGCACTGTCTTAAAAACTGGACACGACCGTCTTGCGATTTATGACCGTTTTGAATTCACCCTTTACCAAGAAACTATCCCGGATATCTCGGATTCCGCTGGTACCCATGTTCCGGGTTTTTCCGTCCATTCCTGGATGAATATTGGAACCTTTGTGATTAAAAACGCTTATTTAAATTACAAAATCCCTTGGTTTACCTTACAATTGGGTCGGGATAAATTAAGTTTTGGCCCAGGCAAAAGAAAATCTATGATGCTATCCGATTCCGCTCCGGCACTGGATGCGATTCAATTAAAAGGCGATTTTCGCAATCTCAAATATCTTGCCTTCACTGCTGCGCTTTCTAATTGGGGTGAAAAACTCCGATTTCTTTCCGGTCAAAGACTTGAACTATCTTTATTCAACCGGATGCGCTTCGGGGGCAGTATGTTTGTTGTCCATAGCCCTTGCTCCAGCCAGACCAAATCCTTTTTTGGACTGATTAATCCTTTGATTCCTTTATATTTTGAAGAGGCAAATTCCGGGCACGACGACAATTTTCTAGTTGGGTGGGACATAGTTGGTTATTTCCCTAAAACTCAGGTTTATGGTCAACTATTTTTGGACAATTGGGAACCCCTACCCAGTCGGCGGCAAAAATTCCCCAACTCCTATTGTCTAAAACTTGGATTCTATGCTGTGCCAATCCCTTGGTTTGACCTTTGTGCCGAATATAACAAAATCACTTATTACACTTACTATCACCGCATTTATCATATTGCCTATACCCACTATGAAGTCCCCTTAGGTAATCCATTAGGTCCGGATGCCGATGACACTTATTGCCGATTGAACTTTTATCCGGTAAGATTCCTTTATCCTTCTTTTCAAATAAACTTAAAAAGACGCGGTGAACGGAATCGGGGCGATTTCAAAAATAAAGCATATTCAAATCCGGACTCAACACCGGTCAGCAAAGTCTTTCCCACCGGAATAGTAGAAAGCACGCTATCTTTTGGTCCGGAATTAACTCTCTATTTTTTGCCCGATTTAAAAATTATTGCTTCGGGTCAATACTATAAGATTAATAATCCAAATGGTATTGATACAATTCCGCCTCGGCAAGCCTTACAAGCAAGCCTAACCATTCAATATCGTTATTAATCCGTTATCCCTTGTCCGTTGTCCGTTTTCCGTTGTCCGTTGTCCGTTCTCCGTTTTCCGTTCACGGTCACGGTCCACGGTCACGGTTCACGGTCTTACTCCCTCTATCCGCCAAAGGCGGACACACGCTTCGCGTTACGCGTTGCATCTCGCTTTTGTCAGTGCACAGTAATCTGGTATTGACTTTTTAAACCCAAGACTTATACTTGAATTATGAAAGAAGAACGGATTAAGGCATTAGGGACCGCAATTGCCCAAATTGAAAAGGAGTTTGGTAAAGGTTCAATTATGCGTCTGGGCGAAGAAGGAGCGAAAGTTACCGTTGAAGTAATACCAACTGGCTCAATTGGTTTAGATGCCGCTTTAGGGATTGGTGGATTTCCCCGAGGCAGAATTATTGAGATTTTTGGACCGGAGGCTTCGGGTAAAACGACCTTAGCCTTACAAGTGATTGCTGAAGCCCAAAAAATGGGTGGTGCTTGTGCCTTTATTGATGCCGAGCACGCCTTAGATGTAGAATATGCTAAGGCATTAGGGGTGAAATTGGAAGATTTGCTAATCTCTCAACCCGATACCGGTGAACAAGCCTTAGCGATTGCTGAAGTCTTGACCCGCTCTGGTGGCTTAGATGTCTTTGTGGTTGATTCGGTTGCTGCACTGGTGCCAAGAGCGGAAATTGAAGGTGAGATGGGTGAGGCGTTCGTTGGGGTCCAGGCAAGACTGATGTCGCAGGCACTAAGAAAACTGGCAGGAGTTATTAATAAATCTAAGACTTGTGCTATCTTTACTAACCAGATCCGGCATAAGATTGGTGTGATGTATGGTAGCCCAGAGACAACACCAGGTGGTTTGGCACTGAAATTCCATGCTACTTTGCGACTTGATATTCGCCGCATCGCCTCAATTAAAAAAGGTGAAGTCGTGATTGGTAGTCGCACGAAGGTCCGGGTTGTCAAGAATAAAATGGCACCGCCATTTCGCGAAGCGGAATTTGATATAATTTATGGGTTAGGCATCTCGAGGGTTGGGGAGATTGTTGATTTGGCAACGGAAAAGAATATTATCCAGAAATCAGGGACCTGGTATGCTTATGGTGATTTGCGCATCGGACAGGGACGCGACGGTGCCGTGGAATTCCTTAGTGCCAACGCTGAAGTAAGGGCAAAGGTAGAAAAAGAACTTCTGAAGGCACTGAATCTAACCCAACGGTCGGTAGAAGAAGAAGCACTACAACCAAAACCAACAAAGGCAAAAGGCAAATAACCAAAATCAGTGGAACAGCAATCCTTGTCCAATGAAAATTACGAAACTCTTGCCCCAAAAACGAAGGCGAAATCGGTTCTCACTCTATCTTGATGGTTCCTATGCCTTAGGGGTTAGTGCGGAAACTGTCGCCAAACTAAAACTTTTTGAGGGCAAGGAGATTGACTCCGCTTGTTTAGCAACCACAATTTTCCAAGAAGAGTGTCATAAGGCAATGAATTATGCCCTTCGGCTGTTATCTTACAGACTACGCTCAGAAAAAGAAATTTTGGAACGATTGAAAAATCAGGGTTATTCGGAATCAGTTATTAATGCCATAATACCGGCATTGAAAAATATTGGTTTGATTGATAATGGAAAATTTGCTCACCTATTTGTCCAGGACCGGTTAAATTTGGCAAAAAAAGGAAAAAGGGCAATTTATGCTGAATTATTACGAAAGGGTGTTGATAGGACCATAATCCAATCCGCACTGGCAAAAGTGAGTGCAGATGAAGCGGCTGTTGCCAAAAACTTAATTGAGAAATATGAGAAGCGATATCACCATCTTTCACCAGAAGAAAGAAAAAGGCGATTGCAGGGTTTACTACTAAGGCGGGGCTTTTCCGATAAGACAATTGAATCCGCCTTAGGCGGATAAAGCAATGAATCATCGCGAAATCCGTCGAACTTTCTTAGCCTTCTATGCCGAACGCGGGCATACGATTGTGCCGAGTTCCTCTTTAATTCCCAAGGATGACCCGACCTTACTTTTCACCAGTGCTGGGATGGTTCAGTTCAAACCATTTTACGCCGGGGCAGTGCCATTACCTTATACCCGAGCCTGCTCAATTCAGAAATGCCTGCGTGCCACTGACCTACAACAAGTCGGCAAGACGATTAAATACAATACCTTTTTTGAGATGTTGGGTAATTTCTCATTTGGCGACTATTTCAAAGCCGAGGCAATCCCTTGGGCTTGGGAATATTTGACCGAGGTCGTCTCGCTACCCAAAGACCGGCTTTATGTCTCGGTCTTTATTGAAGATGAGGAAGCCTACGAGATTTGGCAGAAAAAGGTTGGTTTAGACCCAAGACGCATCTATCGTTTAGGTGAAGAAGATAATTTCTGGGGACCGGCCGGTGGGGTTGGTGCCTGTGGTCCTTGTTCGGAAATCTATTTTGATATGGG
>Ga0207433_10014866_pt1 | contig 11196 bp, 8 predicted proteins | sample YelNatPaOPGAMG01_FD_187559 | JGI IMG/M metagenome (GOLD analysis project Ga0207433, IMG submission 187559) | Hot spring thermophilic microbial communities from Obsidian Pool, Yellowstone National Park, USA - OP-RAMG-01 (SPAdes) (version 3) | ecosystem: Environmental > Aquatic > Thermal springs >...
CTCTCATACTTGTCCTTCTGAGGTGAGTCTAAAGGAAGTTCGACCCTTATGGCGTTGTATGGTGACTTATCGTAATATTTCTTTGGATCCTCGGTAACGTCGTAAGGGGGGCAGACACATTTAGCTATATCACCTACGATCTCTTTATTATATAGAAGTCCTCTAAAAGGTGAAATTCTTGCTCGCGAAAACATGGTTTTTTGTAACATATCTTGTCTCGAAACGTCAAAACCAAATTGTTTGATAACTCCCTATTGTGAGAAGCAACTATTCTTACAATGTGAATATCCAAATTCTTATTCTTAAGGGCCAGGTCGTTGGATTTATAGGTCTCTTGACAGCTACAAAAAGGCCGACATACAATGAGATAAAGATCGTTAATGAAAAGGGGGTCCCAATGAAGATAACGAGAAGAGAATTTTTAAAAACCTCAGCTGGTATCGCTTTAACCAGCCTATTGGCAAAAGAAACTTTATCGCAGGCGAAAGAGGTTTTGCCTCAGAAAAACAAGGGTCTGAGGCTCATACTCTTAGGGACAGGGGGTGGACCAAGGCCTAATAAGATGCGTTCCCAGTCTGCCTACGTTTTACTTATTAACGATACTCCTTATATAATTGACTGTGGCCACGGAATCAGCCGACAAATGGTATTTGCGGGAGTTCCTCTCAAAGACATAAGGTATATCTTCATCACACATCATCATTCTGACCACAACCTTGACTACGGAAATCTAATTTACAACGCTTGGGTGTCCGGATTTAAAGGCCGAGTCGATGCCTATGGCCCTCCGCCCCTCGAGAAGATGACGAACCTATTTTTTGAGCTGAATAATTACGACATAAATATCCGAATTCCAGATGAAGGGAGACCCCTTCTCAAACCCATGGTGATTCCGCACGAAATCTATAAACCCGGGGTCATCATGGAGAACGAAGATGTTAAGGTAACCGCTGCCATTGTCAACCATCCGCCAGTCTTCCCAAGTTTCGCTTACCGTTTTGATACAAAAAGTGTATCAATAGTCTTTTCTGGAGATACAACACCATGTAGAAACCTAATCGAATTGGCAAAAGGTGCGGACATACTTATTCACGAAGTTCTTCACAAGCCTTCTCTCCATAGATTAATTGCGAGAATCCCGCACGCAGATCGCCTTTTAGAACATATTGTGGCCTCCCATACTACGCATACAGACGTCGGGAAAGTGGCAAAAGAAGCAGGTGTCAAAACTTTGGTCCTGACTCACTTTGTCCCTGTGGATGATCCCACACTTACGGATGATATGTGGGTGGAGGGAGCAAGAACTCATTTTGATGGAAAGATAATAGTCGGAAAAGACCTTATGGAGATTTAGCGCATTTAATCTGTCCGTGGTCTTACTTGTTTCTTAAACGATAGTATCTGGGTTTTTTTGATTTTTTCTCCTAAAGCGAATCTACGCTCTTTGAGAAAATACGGTTTGTCCTTTAGGTGAGGTACTTAAAAGAAAAACGATGTAAGCTTGACCGCAGAAAACTTGACTGAGATTCGATTGAAATGCTATACCTTTCACGAAAAAATAGCATAATTCAAGGGGGGTAGAAAAATGAGACACAAAAAATCATGGCTTTTTCTAATTTTTAGTACCTTGGCCATTTCGATTATCCTATTCGGTTCCTTACGGGCTTCTTTTTCGGCAACAGAATTAGTACCTCTTTATACTCCGCCTGTGGGTGGCACAGCGTACATACTGGGTGCGGGGATCGTAAGCCTCATAAATAAGTATATACCTGGTGCTAATTTCGTGCACCAAGCTACCACGGGAACGCTCGATATCGTGAGGCGCATGATGGAGAGGGAGTCTGCTAAGAAAGCATGCTTCGGCATTTTCGGAACCCCTGACGCATGGAACGCGTATAAAGGGGTAGGCGTTTTTAGTGGAAAACCTTTTCCAAACTTGAGAGCTGTCGTTTTTGTAAACGCTTCTGACATGTATCTTGTCGTTCCAGCAAAATCGCCCATCAAATCGTGGGCCGATGTTAAAGGTAAACGTATTGGCATCGGAGGGCCAGGTAGCACTGTCGCGAATACTACACTTTTAGTCCTTGAGTACCACGGTATCACAAAGAGTGACTTCAAACCTTACTACTATACTTACAGGGAGACAGTCGAGGGGATTCAGAATGGAAGCCTTGACGGAGGGATGCTGGGAGGAGGGTATCCTGTGGCAATGTACCGGGAGCTTTCTCTTCAGCAAGACGTACGGATTGTTCCCGTGGATGAGAAAGTTTTAAAGAGGCTAACCTCCGAACATCCGTATCTATACGGCACAGTTGTAAAGGCCAAGGCCTATAAGGGTATAGAACAGGATACCCCGATATACGGCTTTACCACAGCCCTTTTCACACACGCTGGTGTGAGTGAGGATCTCGTTTACAGGGTTCTCAAGAACCTTTTTGAACATAAAGAGGAGTATTACGCAGTCCACCAGTCGGCCAGAGATATGAAAGCCGAGGATGCAGCTAAAGGAATCCCTGTTCCCTTCCATCCGGGCGCGGAGAGATACCTCAGGGAAATTGGGGTAATGAAAAGGTGAAGCCCACTCCTCGCAGGATACTCGTATTTGTCATCGCCTTCGCCATGTCCCTTTTTCATATGTACACAGCGGGTGTTCGACCCTTACCTGGTGTCCAACAAAGGGCTGTTCACCTTGCTTTTGTACTCTCCCTCATTTTTTTAATGTTTCCATTCAGAAAAAAGACCGACGGTGAAAGTGGCACGGCCATTGACGAGTATAGAGGCATTGGTCCATTTGATATTCTTCTCCTCATAATAAATGGGTTTATCGGGATCTACGTACTTCTGGAGTACGAAAATATAAGTTTCCGTGCGGGAAGTCCAAGTCTTCCCGACTCCTTTTGTAGCTTATTAGCGATTGTGATGGTTTTAGAGGCAACTCGCAGGGTGCTCGGATGGTCCATGGTAGTGATCTGTTTATTCTGCTTCCTGTACCTCGCGATTGGGGAACATCTCCCCCTCTACCTCGCACACACAGGCTTCACCTTTGAACAGATCGTAAATTACATTTTTTACAGTACCGAGGGGGTAATGGGGCCTGCTCTCGCGGTTTCTGCCACGATTATTGTAGTGTACATCACATTTGGCTCATTCCTACAAGCTTCTGGTGCCGGTCCTTTCTTCATGGACATAGGGATGGCACTCTTCGGAAAATTTAGAGGAGGACCAGCAAAAGCAGGCATCGTGGCGGATACCCTTTTTGGCATGATCACTGGTAGCCAGGTAGCCAACGTTGGCGCAGTTGGGACCTTCACTATTCCACTAATGAAGGAAGTTGGGTATAAACCTGTTGTCGCTGCAGCGATTGAAGCAGTGGGCTCGACAGGGGCCATGATAATGCCCCCTGTGATGGGCGCGGCTGCTTTCATCATCCCCGAATTCATCGGTGGCACGTATTTCGATGTTGTCAAATCAGCGATCATTCCCGCTCTCCTCTTTTATGCCACATTATACGCTGTTGTCGAGTTGCAGACAGCAAAGCTCGCTATCAAAAGAATACCAAGTTCAAAATTGCCACGCCTCAGTACGGTTTTTGCCCAGAGAGGCCATATGATCTTGCCTCTTCTCGTGCTCATATACTTTCTTGTCGTAAAAGCGAGCTCCGCATCTAAGGCTGCTTTTTGGGCTATATTGGCGTGCCTTTTGGTAAGTCAGATACGAAAAAGTACGAGGATGAACCTGAAAAGCGTAATATTCGCCCTTGAAAAAGGTGCAAAGGGATCATTGGTTGTGGCTATATGTTGCGCTTCCGCTGGCATAATAACGGGTGCCATAGGTATGTCTGGCCTCGGGGAGCGATTTTCCGACACTGTGATCGCTCTTGCAGGGGGAGAAAAGATTTTGCTTCTTTTTTTCACAATGCTCGTTTCTCTTCTACTTGGGCTCCCCCTTCCACCCGTAACATGTTATCTTATTCTCGCCGTCCTCGCAGCTCCTGCCCTTATAAGGGCAGGTGTAAACCCTATGGCCACTCACCTCTTCATCTTCTTTTTTGGGACTCTTGGCAATATTAGCCCTCCTGTTGCTCCAACCTCTTTTACAGCTGCTGGAATCGCAGGTACAGACCCAGCGAAGACCACAAACCTCGCATTTTTCTTTTCCTTGCCATCATGGGTCGTTCCTTATGTCTTCGTTTACAGTAATGAGATTCTGCTTATGGGATCGGCGAGCCTGATCTTAGCGAGGGTTATCACTTCGTTCATAGCCATATGTTGCATGGCTATCTCATTTCAGGGGTATCTTTTTAAACCTCTCGGATGGGTAAGTCGCTCTCTTTTCCTTTTGGCCGGAATTCTTTTGATTTACCCCCACTGGGGTACTGATCTCCTTGGTTATAGTCTCCTCTCATTCATTGTCCTATTTTATTTAAAAGTCGCGCGGAGGAAAAAAAGTAAGAACAGTGTCGAATCGCCACCCTCTTTATAGGTCCACATATCGACAGTCAAAGAGAAACAGTGAAGGCCAAAGTCAAAAACGTCCCTGAATTAGATCGTGTTTTTGCAGCCCTTATTTTAACGAATAAACCGATCTTTATTCGTCAAAGTTTGAAATCCGGGTCTTTATACAGCAATTGTAAGGGGAGAGGGATTCTTAACCTAATTGCCTTTTCAGGGCAGGCATAAACACAACAGCTACAGTGAGCGCAAAATTCAGGATAAGCCACAACCGGGATTTGACCTTTTTCGGATCCAAAAAAGACGTCCTCTGCACAATATTCTGCGCAAATACCGCATCTTCTGCATTTATCCTTATCTATAACCGGCGGCATAACTAAACCTCTTTCAAATTTTCTTTATCTCGATAATTGGTTTACCCTCATCTCCTCTTCTTATAAACACCTCTTTTCCATCCATGGTCGGGTCTGTAAGAGGGTAATCGGTTCGTCTATGTAGCCCTCTCGTTTCTTTGCGCGCCAATGCCCCTCGAAATACAAGTTCCCCAAGGTCCATTAGGTTTATCGTTTCAAGACAGCGGGTCAATTCCCACTGATTTCTGGCAATAATCGAGTTGTCCACTTTTTTGCGCATCCTATAGAGGTATTCAAGGCCAGCCATCAACAGACTCTCTGATCTAATAGGTCCCGCATAATCCTGCATCAGCTGCTGAAGAGCGATGTTCACTTCTTTCCAGTCAGGCCCTTCCTTTCGATTAATAATCTCTTTAATTGTAGCTTTTTTCTCTTCGATTTCGGGACCTTTCTCATCTATGCTTTTCAAAGTGACACCTCTACTGTAATCTGCAGCATTTTCTCCTGAAATCCACCCATAGGTCGCCGCACAACTTATGCCTCCCATAGATTCATCACCTGCAGAATAGAGTCCCTTTATAGAGGTCTCTCCCCGCTCATTTATCCAAATTTTTCCTTCGGAAATCATGTGATACGTCTGGAATTCAATAGGGTGTTTCCTGATATCTATTCTTTCCTCTTTCATGTAATCGAGCAAAGGAGCATTTCCCTCATGCCACATCCAGTGCATCATGTAATCATAATCCTCCTCGGAAATACCCCGACAATCCATGTAGATAGGTCCATTTCCTGATTTAAAGAGCTCTTCTAAAAAGACACTTTTCACTTCAGGGGTCATGTCTCCGTATAGACGATTTGGGGCGGTGACGTATGGGCCAATCGGTCTTCCTTGAGGGTCCCTTAATACTCCAATCCAAGTAGCCTGACCAAACCGGCTGAAGTAACGGGGTCCAAAATGCCTTTTTGGCATTTCCGGGCTCACAATATAAGCCCCTGCTCTATAGGCCATGGCCCGCCCGTCACCTGTAAGCGTCAAGTTCCCAGGAATACTCCCCATCCAGGCAGGAGTTGGAGCTGGGTAGAGTCTATCCAGGCAACCCGTTCCCACTATAATAGCCTTACTCTCGAATATTACGAATAAATTTTCTCTCGTACTAATCCCTATAGCTCCGATGACCCCCTCATCATCTGTTATCAAATCGAAAACCATGACCCTGTTTATTATTTCTGCCCCCGAATCCAAAGCCTTCCTGATTAGAACCTTTTTTTGATCCCTACCCTCATATTTCAGATGGGTAAGGATGTCCCCCGGGAAGGAATGACCAGCAAATTCCCACCTTCCGTGGTATTTCATCGGTATTCCCCATTTGTCCCACAGCTCAACGATTTCAAATGACCTTTCAAGAAACGTTCGAAGGACATTTTGTGCTGTTCCGGATTGCATCGCTCTCAGTTTCGGTATCTTAAGACTTTCTCTCAAAAAGGCGTCGAGATCTTTTCCATGGACCTCAGGTATGTAACACCAAAAATGGTCATTTCCACCTCTGCCTCTTCCGCTGTGAAGAGCATGTCCTTTTTCTACAATCACAGTTTTTGCGCCCTTCTCGGAAGCCCTTATCCCGGCCATTAGACCAGCGATTCCAGCCCCAATACATAAAATGTCCGTTTTTATTATTTTTTGACTCACATCAACCTCCTACAGTCATTTAATCTGATCCTGCCCCACATGTCAATAGTACATGGTCTCATTTTAAGACTTGATCGCGTGCTTCCCGAGTACTTCATCGAAAAGGGGTGATTAGGTCAACAGGGCTTGACGGAGGCTGGAGACCATGTTCACTTTTTAGATGCTGGAGGGTCCTTTCTTTTTTTACCTCCGAGCACGATTGACCACCCTTACCTACTTTTTTCCAAATTTCTGGCCTGAAAAAGTTGACAACTTGGTTGCCAGTATATTATCTAAAGGCATATCCTGAAATTCTGGGGGGACCGGATGATTATAGATATCGCTGCACATGTCATGTTACCGAAATATAAGGAAAGGCTTTACAAATACTCCCATAAGTTTCCAACCGAAAAGGCTGTTCAGGACAAAAGACCTCTACTCACTGACTACGAGGCAAGGATGGAAAAACTTGCAAAATACGGGAACATAGTTCAGGTGATAACAACCACTATGCCTCCTATTGAGGAGATTGTTGAACCGAAAGAAGCGGTGGATCTTGCTCGACTGTGCAATGACGAAATGGCAGAATTGGTAGCAAAGTATCCAAAGTACTTTATCGGCGCAGTTGCAAACCTTCCTTTGAACAATATAGATGCCTCTTTAGAAGAGGCGGAACGAGCGATAAAAGAGCTTGGCTTTAAGGGTGTTCAAATCTATACGAGGGTAAACGGGAGGCCGCTCAGTTCAGACTACCTCATGCCCCTTTACAAGCTCATGGCGGAGTATGATCTCCCCATATGGATTCATCCAATGAGAAGCTCTAACCAGCCTGACTACCCGACGGAAACCATTTCATACAACCAGATATTCTCAATATATGGCTGGCCTTATGATACTACGGCTGCAATGGTCAGGCTTGTTTTTGCGGGAATCTTCGAAAAGTTCCCAAACATAAAATTCATTACCCATCACTTCGGTGGGATGGTTCCATTTTACGCAGATAGGGCGTTCGTGCACTGGAATAACGGCTTGGAGCGCCTGGGTACGGATCATTTTCCCGGATTGACAAAGCATCCTATTGAATATCTCAAGATGTTCTATGCTGATACTGCCACAAACGGAAACAGCACTCATTCCATGGAGTGTGGACTTGCCTTCTTCGGCGAGGACCACGTTCTTTTCGGGACTGATTTCCCATACGATGTCGAAAATGGAGACATAGCCATAAGAGCTACAATTGAAGGCATTGAAAAAATGGGCCTGTCAGAATCTACTAAACAAAAAATATACGAAGGAAACGCACGCAGACTATTACGTCTGTAAATTATAAGTATGGGAGGTAGGCATGAAAAGATATAGTTTTCCCGCAATTATCTTACTTTGTATATCTATTGCATGGGTCGGAAATAGTTTTGCCCAGCGGATCTTAAGCATAGGCACAAACCCAACGGGCTCAAGTTACCACATCATAGGAGTTGGTATAAGTACAATAGTAGAGAAGTATACGCCGATAAGGATCAAGGTGGTTCCCTATGATGCTGCCCACGCATGGATGCCCTTGATGCCAAAAGGGCAAATCGACTTAGGAGTAGCCAGCAACTGGAATGCTCAGAAGGGCTATCTTGGAGAATCAATGTATAAGGACCTTTCCAAGGGCAAGGGTTTCCCTGTGCGCCTTGTTTTTATCAGCGTCCCCAATATGATTGGGGCGATTGTGGCTGGATCCTCCAGCATCCATAGCATAGCAGACTTAAAAGGAAAGAGGGTTGCGGGTCCGATACCCAATGTGGCGATGCAACTGCAGACCGAGTGCATTCTTGCGAACGGTGGTCTAAAATGGTCTGATGTGAAACCGGCCCCAGCAAAGTCTCCACCCGAGGGGGTTAAACTAATCATCGAGGGTCGCGCAGACGCAGCAATGGTTGCATTGGGAACGCCTGTCATCGAGGAACTCCAGGCAAAGAAGGGTGCGCGGTTCCTTTCTCTCGATCCTTCGCCCCAAGCGGTAGAAAGGACAAAGAGCGTCTATCCAGGATACCCTGTCAAAGTCCTTCCTGGTCCCGCTAAGACCGGGATAGAAAGAGAAACTTACCTATGGGCTTTTGACAATTACATCGTAGCGCGAGCGGAGCTCGAGGACGACGTGGTTTACCAGTTAACAAAGGCTCTCTTCGAGCACTGTGACGAACTTTCTGCTTTTCACGTTGGTCTAAAAGACTTAAAACCGTCCATGTTCGTTTCTTTAGAAGCTCTTATACCTTACCACCCGGGAGCTGTGAAATTGTATAAGGAAAAAGGACTTTGGACAAAGGAAATGGAAGCACTCCAAAAGAGGTTGTTGAGTGTCAAAAAAGACTAAGACTTCTGGGATGCTTAAAACGTGAGAAGCTTCTCTCACCGGGTTAAAGTGGAATCTGGAAACTCAAGTCTCAGTTTGTCCAAAGCAAGGGATTTCGGACAGTAATTATGCAGGGCACCGAAAAACAGGGATCAAGAAGAATAGAGGGGCCTTTGAGGACTGTGGCGGAACTCATACTCACTTTGATCCCCATAGTCGCAATTATCGGGATTTTGGACTTACCGTCGTACCTCGGCGTCTCTTTGTTTTTGGAGCAATATATTGGTATTATCGTCGGCTTAACACTTGCTGCCTCTTTTATTTTCTTTCCCGCCAGAAGAGGAGCAGAGAAGGTGCCATTTTACGATCTTGCCTTTGCCATCCTTTCTGTCTTAGTTGGCCTATATGTGTGTGTAAATTACCAACAGATAGGGATCGACATAGGACTACTTAAGCCTGAACGAATCATCCTCGGAGCTATTTGCATTTTCCTTTTTGTCGAAGCTGCCCGAAGGCAGGTCGGGATTGTCTTTGTTGTCATAGCCTCCTTCCTTATAGGATACGCACTATTCGCTTCCCATTTTCCAGCCGGTCTTCGGGGAAAAAACATTCCCTTTTCCGATCTTGTCACCTACCTGTATTTGGATTCTCACGGCATATTCGGCATACCTATTAGGGTGGGGACCACTCTTGTCCTTGTCTTTATTCTGTTCGGATCGGTTATAAACACCATAGGTATTGACAGATTTTTTAACAACATCGCCATATCCATTATGGGAAGGTACCGCGGAGGTCCCGCAAAAGCATCCGTTTTTGCCTCTGGTCTTTTTGGGATGATTTCTGGAAGTGCGGTTGCAAATGTGGTGACGACGGGTTCCTTTACCATACCCCTCATGAAAAAAATGGGGTTCAATCCTGCATTCGCGGGCGCTGTGGAGGCAGTGTCATCAACTGGAGGGCTTATTATGCCTCCTATTATGGGGGCAGCTGCTTTTCTTATGGCCACATATATTGGTGTGCCGTACAGAGAGATCGCGCTTTCCGCTTTTATACCCGCAATCTTGTACTATTTCGCAGTATTTGTGCAGGTCGATTCAAGAGCAGCGAGGGATGGACTTAAAGGGTTAGACCCTCGCGAACTACCAAGGTTAATTGACGTAATTAGGAAGGATTGGCCCTTTCTTATACCTTTCTTTGTCCTTATCGTTACGCTCTTTTTCCTTTGGATGGAACCAGAAACCTCAGGTCTTCTTAGTATAATAGCGAGCTTAATTCTTGCCTTTATCATGAAAGATAGGACGGGGATAGCCTTCAAAAAGATATTCCATATTTTGAGACAGACAGGTATGCTGGTTCTTGAAATATGCATAACCTGCGGAGTTGCGGGGATCATCATAGGAGCCTTAACTATTACGGGTCTTGGCCTCAGTTTCTCCTCTTTTCTTGTGAGTCTCGCACATGGGAACCGTTTTCTCCTTCTCCTTTTTGCGGCTATGGGTGCAAGCATTCTGGGAATGGGTATGACGGTTACGGCTGCCTATCTCCTTATGGTTGCTGTTGTTGCTCCTGCCCTTGAAAAGGTTGGGGTTTCGCCTTTTCTCGCACATTTTTTTGTCTTTTATTACGGGGTCTTATCATTTCTTACCCCACCCGTATGTCTTGCATGTTATGCTGCAGCTTCTATTGCTGGAACGAAGATGCTGGACACGGCAATTAGAGCTATGAGGCTTGGGATTGTCGCATATCTTGTCCCATTTATTTTTGCCTACAAGCCTGCACTTCTCCTTAAGGGAAATTGGGTCGACCTTGTAGAAGCGATCTTTTTCGCTGTTATAGGGGTCTACCTATTAGCGAGGGGATTAGAGGGTTATCTCTTTAGACCCTTGGGAGCTCTAAGTAGGATACTTCTGATCGCAGCGGGTATCATTACGATGGTCCCTGGATACGAATTTGACATCGTTGGTCTTTTGATATCCTTTCCGATTATGATTTATGAGTGGAAAAAGGCTGAAAAACAACATTAATGAGTGAGAGTTCCTGTTCTCCAAGTCACATATTGATTCTAACTGAAAGGTCTTTCCCTAATAAAGAACGGTTTGTGCATCCCTACACTTTATTCCCAAGAATTACTATTCCATTTCCTTTCTTGCCGGAAAAAGTTCTATCAAGCAAACCTGCGATAGGCAAACATTTACAAATTATCGTTGACAAAGAGCCCTTTTTGGGATAAAAGATTGTGAAATTTTTAATTAACTGGCAAAGGAGGTAGAAGATGAAAGTTGCGGTATGTATCAAGCAGGTCCCGGACACAGAAGCAGAGATAAAGTGGGACACAGAGAAGGGAGTTTTAAAGAGGGATGCGATAGACCCTATAACAAACCCCTTCGA
>Ga0207433_10014869_pt1 | contig 11194 bp, 9 predicted proteins | sample YelNatPaOPGAMG01_FD_187559 | JGI IMG/M metagenome (GOLD analysis project Ga0207433, IMG submission 187559) | Hot spring thermophilic microbial communities from Obsidian Pool, Yellowstone National Park, USA - OP-RAMG-01 (SPAdes) (version 3) | ecosystem: Environmental > Aquatic > Thermal springs >...
GCTTCAACTTGCCAACCTCGATGTTGTGTGCCTTTGCGAATTCATACTCTTCTTCTCTGCCCATTCCCCACTCACGAACCGGAGCGATTATCTTCATTCCGGGTGCGAAGTTTAACACTCCGCTGTCAAATCGGACCTGGTCGTTACCCTTGCCAGTGCAGCCATGCCCGATGGCGTCCGCACCTACCTTCTTTGCGACTTCAACCGCCACCTTGCAGGTTAGTACTCTTCCGAGCGGCGTCGTTAAATAATATCCATCATATTGTCCGTTCGCTTTTATCGCTTTCAGCAGACAGGTCTTAACAAACTCATCGGTTACATCTGCGACTATCGCATCATCCGCGCCAAGAGCCAATGCCCTCTTCCGAATCTCTTCCATATCATCCATAAACTGCCCAAGATTCGCCGTCAATGTTACCACCTTACAACCGTAGTTCTCCTTTATCCAAGGAATCATCACGGAACTGTCAAGCCCTCCTGAATAGAGCAAAAGAACTTTTTTTACATCTCCTGCGACCCCTTCATATGATGCTACCTTTACATATTTCTTCGTCCATTTTACCTCAGTTCCTTCTGCCATCTTTATTCCCTCCTATATTGTTTTTACCGCTTTTGCAATCGCATCAGCAACATAATCAACATTCTCTTTTGAGAATATCAGAGCAGGACGAAAACGCACGGAACACGAACTACAAGCGAGAGTGGCAAAATGCATATCCCATAAGAGAGAGCGGAATTTGTCGCGACTGCTTGTGTCAGGTAAGTCAAATGCTATGAATAATCCTCTCCCTCGCACATTGCTTATTAGCCCGTCGCTCTTATCCGCTATCTCTTTTAGCCTTTCAATGAAATAGTCTCCTACCACCGCGGCGTTCTCAATCAGATTCTCTTCCTTCATCACTTCGAGGTATCTCATGCCACGCACCATATCAACCAAATTGCCGCCCCAAGTCGAATTGATTCTACCTGAAACCGTAAACACATTCTCCTTCACTTCATCAACCCGCTCGCTCACCATTATTCCGCAGACTTGCGTCTTCTTACCGAAAACGAGAATATCAGGCTTCACATCAAAATGCTCATAACACCACATTTTTCCTGTTGTGCCACAACCTGTCTGTATCTCATCGAAGATGAGCATCACATCGCTTATGTCGCAGATTTTCCGCAACTCCTTTAAGAACTCTCCTCTGAAATGGTTGTCGCCTCCTTCTCCCTGAATGGGCTCGATGATGATTGCTGCAACATCGTCTCCATCTTTTTTGAGAATCTCTTTGATTTGCTTTAAAGTCGCTTTCTCTTTTTCTTTCACATCAGCGAGGTTCTTCTCGTTGAGCGGGAATTTTATCTTCGGGTTCGGCACGATATACCAAGGAAGGCGCGGATAATAAGCAATCTTTACGCCTGCCGTATGCGTGCAGGAGAGCGTATAGCCAGTTCTTCCGTGAAAAGCCTCGTCGAAATAAATGACTTTACTACCGAGTTCTCCTTTTCCTTTTGCGAGGTTCTTTCTGACTTTCCAGTCGAATGCGCATTTGAGGGCGTTTTCCACCGCAGGAGCTCCGCCCGCGACGAAGAACAGATGCTTGAAATGCGAAGGCATAGCGAGTTTTGCGAACCCATCAACGAACTCCGCATAAAGCGTGCAGTAGATATCGGAGTTAGCGGGATTAGAGAGAGCCGCGATTTGGAGTTTTTTAAGGAAGTCAGGTTCGAACATTTTCGGATGGTTGTGTCCCAACGGCTGAGTTGCGAAGAAGGTATAGCAATCGAGATAAAGCGAGCCGTCGATGGCGTTGCAGATATAAACGCCTTTCGATTTTTCGAGGTCAATTACAAGATGGAATCCATCAACAAGCAAGTACTGTTTAAGCACATAATGAACTTCTTTTGGTGAGACTCGACTCATAAAAACTCCTCCTTTTCTTAAATTTCAACAAAGACCCAACTTGTCACCTCCCCCTCATTTATTATATTAACAGGGGAGGGGGGTGATTCGTAAGCAGAATCGCTTTTTTGAAGTTACCTTTATGGGTTCCGCAGAATTGGTGTAGTATGGGAGACTATTCGATGGTGGTTCCGATTGTGTCGTTATAAAGAAACCCTTTCTCTGTCGGTGCTATTCTGTGCTCGTGGAAGACGATGAGCCCTTCGTTCTTGAGTTTTTCGAGTGGAGCCGAAAAATCTGCGAATGAAAAGCCTGTTGTCTCTTTAAGATGTGTCTCTGAGACTCCGTCAGATGTTCGTAGCCCTAAAAACAAACATTCTGCGGCACGTTCTCGACCGACTATCACATAGTCTTCTTCAACAAGGTTTTCTCTTTTTATTGCCGCCTCTATGTATCTACTGACATTGCTCAAGTTTCGTTTCCTTGAAATGCCGTCGAACGAAACCGCTGATGCTCCCAACCCAATATAGTTCTGATACCTCCAATACGCCAAGTTGTGCATACATTCAAACCCTTGTTTCGCATAATTCGAGACTTCATAGTGCCTGAAGCCGTTTGCTTCAAGGAACCGCATCGCTTCAACCATCATCTTGGCGACGGTTCTTTCATTTAGCGGCTTGAAATCGCCTCTTTCAAGTGATGCGTGAAGTGGTGTTGACTCTTCGACTGTTAAAGAATACGCCGATATGTGTTGTGGAGAAAGTGAAACCGCAGTTTCAAGGTCTTTTCGCCACATCGAAAGAGACTGTTTCGGCAGCCCATAGATTAAATCCAGATTTATGTTGTTGAACCCAGCGTTGCGGAAGATTTCGTAACTTTTGAACGCCGCTTTCGAGTCGTGAACCCGTCCCAAGAAGCGGAGGTTCTTATTCTGAAAGGATTGAACGCCGATGCTCACACGATTGATGCCGTAATCGTTAAGCATTTTCGCGCTTTCAAGGTCAATCGTTCCTGGATTCGATTCTATGCTTACTTCTGCTTCATCAACTAATCGGATGTATGAGAACAGGGTTTTGAGGAGTTTTTCAAGAAGATGATGCGAAAGTGCGGTTGGCGTGCCGCCGCCAAGATAAAGAGTGCTCGCTTCAATCCTATCAGGAAAACGGCGTCTTATTTCGGACTCGAGCGCTTTCAAGTAGTCTTGTGCGATGGAAGAATCATAAGGAATAGAAAGGAAGTCGCAATATGGACATTTCCGCACACAGAACGGTATATGGACATAGACCGCGACAGGATTAGACAAATTCGACACCGTGCTCACCGTGCACCACTTCGCCGATAACGATGCTCTTTATATTTTTCCGTTTTAAGAGTTGCTGTACACGCCTCAAATATCGTGCTCCTATGAACATCACATACCCGATTCCCATATTGAACACGCGATACATCTCCGATTCTTCTATGTTTCCTAACTTTTGTATCACTCTGAAAACAGGAGGCACTTCCCAAGATTTTTTTCTAATGATAACCCGATAACCCTTTGGAATGACTCTCGGGATTTTCGCTTCGAAACTGCCGCCTGTTATGTGCGCCATCGCATGGACAGCGTGTTGCTTGTATGCCCTTACGACCGACAGAACAGGTTTTACATAGATTATCGTAGGTTTGAGTAACTCTTCCTGTAATGTGCATCCGAACTCTTCAACATATCTGTCTAACTTCCATTTTGCGGTGTCGAAAAAGACTTTTCTTGCAAGCGAATAGCCATTTGAGTGGATTCCAGAAGACAGAAGCCCTAAGGCGAGGTCGCCTTCTTCGATTCTTTTTCCATCAATCAACTTCCGTTTGTCAACTACCGCGGTTACGAACCCCGCAAGGTCATACTCGCCTTCCTTGTAAAAGCCCGGGAGTTCAGCAGTCTCGCCGCCTAAAAGCGGACATCCTGCTTGGCGACATCCTTCTGCAATGCCTGCTACGACCTGCTCTACAACAGAAGGGTTAAGTTTTCCGCAGGCGAAGTAATCAACGAATCCGATTGGCTCGGCACCGTAAACGAGAGTATCGTTTACATTCATCGCCACGAGGTCTATTCCGACTGTATTGTGCACATTTGCTTTGAAAGCTATTTTGAGTTTTGTTCCGACGCCATCAGTTGAAAGAAGTATAAGGGGCTTATTATAACGGTGACTAAAAACGGTTTGGGGAAAATCGAGTAGCACCATACCTGCAAAACCGCGTGGATGGGGCTCGTAAACCTGCGGCGTGTAGGTTGAGCGAATAGTCGCCCACATTCGGCGCTTCATCTCATCTGATTTTTTTACATCGACTCCCGCCGCTTTGTATGTGAGATGTTCCCGTTCGTCTTGTTCATTTTCGGTTATTTCATCGCTGTCCAATTTCGTTCTTCCTATTTTTGTACACAAGAACACTAATAAGAATGTTAAAAGCCCAAAAGTATGCCGTGGCGAACGCTGCTGCAATAACCAATATTTCGCGCCCGTTAAATGGCTGAACAAGATAAAGAAGCAGGACGAGATTAACAGACAGAATCTCGCCGCATAAGAATAGGGCACCTCTTAAAGGCGCACCGATTGTGAAAAAATAAAACCCCGGTATCAATGCCGAAATCAGGACCCTCACCAACCTCTGACTCCTACTTTCATTTAGTCTTTCCGACAGGCATCAGATAAAGCGGTTCTTCATTTATTCCCAAAACATTTTTTAACTTGGCATCCTGAAAAGCGCCAACTGCGCAGGTGCCCATCCCAAGCGCCTCGCATTGGAGATAGATATTCTGCCCTGCGTGCCCGACTTCCATATGAACATACCTTTCCGCACGGTTTCCATACCGTTTTGATGTCCGTTCATAAACCGCCGCAATCACGACAGTTGCAGGTGCGTCTTGTACCATTTGCTGCCCCAACGCTGCGGCGCAGACATCCTTCCTTATGTCTCCTGATTTTACGAGCACCAGTTCGTGTTTCTTGTAATCATACCTGTATAATCCTGCTTTTAAGTCCTTAACATTACCTGCGACGAGATAGACTTCAAGTGGGAAAGTGGCGCCTGCGCTCGGCACGGTTCTAAGTCCCCGCTTTTCGTCTGAGATTCCTTGCGTCGCCCATAGAATCTGTGAGACATCCTCGAGCGAAATCGCATCTCCTGTAAAATCGCGTCTGCTTCTTCGCTTTGCTATAGCCTCTTCCAGACTCATCTTCCCTTCTTTTTTGACGGACAGTAACTTCACTCTATCGCCCTCCTCCTTCTTTTCATCCTGCGCGAGACAGTTGAACATTAAAAATGCTACTAACACGCAGACACCGATTGCGAACAAACAGATACAGAATGCTCTCATTCTACATCCTCCAACAATTGCGCTTTGAACCGTTCGTTTTTCTTTTCGAGCCGCCAGAAGTTCGCATCTACATTGTGTTCAAAAACGAAAATCCACTTTTCACGAAACCCTTGCTCAAGGAATCGCGTCTTCATCTCTACCGTTTTTTCTGGATACAAGTCATATCCCATTATGTAAGGGATGTTCAGATGAAACCGTGTTGGAACTAAATCCGCAGGATAGAAGACAGTCATTCTACCGCTTTGTATCAGAACCGCCTGATGTCCTTTCGTGTGCCCGTCCGTCCGCAATAACTTTATACCTGTAAGTATCTCATATTCGCCATCTACCACTTGAAACTGCTTTCTATCGATAAGCGGCTGTAGGTCTCCTTTTCTATATGATGATGCGGAATAACTGTTCGGATTAAGAGCGACCTCTAACTCCTGCTTCTGAATAATGTATTTTGCGTTTTTGAAAACCGGTTCGCCATCAACGCAGTTACCGCCTGCGTGGTCGAAATGAAGATGCGTATTCACCACATAATCAATATCCGAGACATCAATTCCGAGCGTCTGAAGCCGTTTTTCAACCATTCCCACATCTTCCATTCCGTATATTTTTCGCTCCTTTTCGCTCCATTCTTTGCCGAACCCCGTATCAACGAGAATCTTTTTCCCGTGCCCTTCAATTAACAGAAGAGAAATTCCAAGATGGATTCTGTTTTTTCTGTCAGGCTTCGTTAATTTCGACCAGAGAACTTTTGGGACGATTCCGAACATAGCGCCACCGTCAAGCCAGAGACTTCCATCGCTTATGACTCGCACTTCGTATTCGCCTACCTTCATACTCGATTATCCTGTCTCTCTTACTCTCTGGATTATAGACAACATATTCTTGCATTTCAAGTAACTTGACGCTATCATCGAGACATCTCGTATCAGACGCGGTGGAGCCTGTGGAATGAAAAAGGTTTCGATTTTCCTGTTGCTGTTTTTAAGTTGCACAGCCAGTAATGTTAGCGGCGGCTCGCAAAAATCTGAACATCCCAAGCGACAAGTCGATTTCACTCCGATTGCGAGAGTGGAAAAACTCACTCGCCGAATAGTCCATCTCAATGAAGAGATTGCCAAAATAGTCGCCCAAGCAGTCATATCAGTTTTAAAGAAAGAAGACGGGACTGCGGAGCAGCTACTTGAAAGCGAACCGCTAAAAACCCAACTCGGCGACTACCTATTCGTCTCGATTTTCGGAGCAGAAAAGACTATTCGTTGCTATGGACGCGCCCAGACCTATAAAGACTCTCTTAAAATCATACTCGCCGGTTTGAAGGAGAGGTTGCCGAAAAAAGTCCCTAATAGGCTTTCAATCCGCGTGGAAGAAGTGGAGGACATATTCCCTCTTGAAACGGCGGAAGAAGCGGCGCAAAATATAAGGCTCGGTATCGACTCGCTGTTCGTCATCTCCAAAGAAGACGGAAAAACAGGTAGACCCTTGTTCGTTATGGCTGACGAGATTCTTATCGGCGCCGTTTCGGACTTGCAGGCTTTAAGCCTTCTTCTTATGACACGATACCCAGAAGGCTCTCTTTTTGCCAGGTTCCGCACGGTCTCTTATCTATATCTTTATCCTGAAGGTGAGATAGTTCGACTTTTCCGTTTGCGCAGAACGGGTGTGACGCTGACGACCCTATCCGTAAAACAGGCGATAGTTGATGGTGCGGATTACTTACTCCGCGTGCAAGAGGAAAACGGCAGATTTGGCTATTTTTATGACGCAACCTCAGACAAATTCCTTGAAGGAGAATCACACATTCGCCAGACTACCGCCGCTTGCGTGCTTCTTTCTGTTTATGAACTCACAAAGGAGTCTAAATACCTTGAAGGTGCAGAAAAATCCATCAACTTCCTTAAAGGAATTTGTAAGGAACATCAGAAACACGATTTCGTTTACACCAAGGATGTTGATGGGAGCACTAATCTTGGCGGTGCGGCGGTTCTTCTGTGGACTCTCGCTGTTCATAAGGATGTGACGAATACCCACAAGTTCTCTGACCTTGCGCATAAACTCGCCAAGTTCTTGCTTTTTATGCAGTGTGCTGATGGCTCCTTCAACACTTTTTACGACCCTGTAACAGATACTCCTAAGAAGGTTTCCGTCCAATTCTATCCGGGAGAAGCCGTTTTTGCGCTTGCTGTCGCTGCCCGAATTTTCGACAGAAGGGAGTATCTCGAAGCGTCTATCAAAGGGTATCGCGCTCTTGCAAAAGAGGTATCGGAAAAGCGCAAAGCCGAGCCATACTATATAGACGCTTGGCTGATGAAAGCCGCATTAAGCCTTTCCGCACATCTTGACGAGACGGATATAAAAGTTGTCTATGATATGGCTGATAGGCTCGTTGAAGCACAGAAGGCACTTGCAGAATCGCCTTTTCCTGATTATCGAGGAGCATTCTCCGTAAGGCATGGTTATCCGAACGCACTGTCAGATGCCGCACTTTGTGAAGGACTTGCCGCTGCATATAAGATAGCCAACTCAACCCAGAACCCGAAAGCAGAGATTTACAAAGAAGCGCTGAAACTCCAATCTCAATTCCATCTGCGCCACAGAATAGACCGTGTCAATGGCCATTTTCTGCCGAATCCGGAGCGCGCTTACGGTGCGTTTACATCTTCTCTCCTTCATCTGCAGGTACGCATTGACGGAATCCAGCATACTATCTCCACGCTCCTATCAGTACTCCAGATTCTTTCATCCCACTGATACCCCTTCCTTAAAGGAAAACAGACTGTCATAAAATTGCATATCTGTTTTTTGCGGAATCGGAAACGAGACTTGACAAGGTGGGATGGTTAGGATATTCTATAAATGCGTGAAACATTTACCACCCTCCACAACGAAGTGCGTCGTGCTCTGCAATGGAGCACGACGCGTTTTTTAGGCAAAAAAGAGAGCCTCATATAGCCTCAGTAGCCTTTTTAAGCCCCTTGCACTGTGTGGATAAGGCGGTGTGAGGCTATTGTCATGCGACGGATGATAACGGTTGTAAAATTGTAAAAGAGAGTTTACAGAAAGTAAGCCGTCTTAGGTGGTTGCGTCTGGTATGGTTTTTGCGTATAATTAAGCAGGAGATGAGAGATAGGAAGAGGATGATGAAAATCGTCATAGACCGTTGTTCTATCTGTGGCGCAAAATTGACTGACGCTGATATGGATGCAGGACTTTTTGAAACCGCTTCGTCTCTCTTATGTCGCAGTTGCACTGATGCTCTCAAAAGGTGTTTCAAGAAGGAAAGGTGGCGGCTGAAATTAAGTGGTAGACAAACCATTGAAGGCGAGATAATCGAGGAGAAAGAGAATCATATCCGTTTCAAGACTCTTTATGGAGAACTGTTGATTCCGCGTAAGAAAGTCTTGCGGGCTAAAATAGTTGGATGGATAGATAAAGGAATAAACGCAGCGGACAAAGGAGCATCTCTTTCAGAAAAAGTGAGAGACGAATCTCGGGAACGGAATAAAAAAGGACTCGGTAACTGGATTGATAGGCAGTTGATAAGTAGCGTTAAGACTGTGTTTGCTGACCGAATAGTAAGCCATCTTAATAGGGGAATATCGGTCAAACTTATGGTATTTCTTCCGCTTGTAGTTTTTCTTGTGGGACTGTTTGTTATCTCTCTTGCCACTTATTATCCCATTTCCTCCTCCCCACATAAGGTTGTGCACATTGCCAAAGGCTCTTCTTCAAGAGAAGAAAGCCAGCCGCAAGTTGTTCCTCTAAAAGATAAGATGGTGAATCTGCTTGAACTCAGGAAGAAGATTCGAGATACACCTTTAACAACGGAGAAGCCGAAGAGAGAGAAGAAAGATTCTGCAACTGATGCATCGGAGGGATTGGTGAATAAGACGGTGCCGTTTACCACAATAGACGATATGGAGAGACTCGAATCCGAGGATGAGATTTTTCTGAAAGGAGTTGATAAGGCGTCCAACCCGCAGAAAGAAGCCGTGCAGATGCCTGTTCGACCACTTGTTCCATCTTCACCTCCTATCCTGCCGAAAGAACAAGAACCGAAGGCAAGAGAAAAAGATAGTCCATTGCTTCGAAAACCTCAAGAAGAGAAAAATGACCAGTTTCAAGATAAGGTTGAGAAAGCGATTGAGGAAGGGGTGAAATGGCTTTTATCACAGCAAAGAGAAGATGGCTCTTTTGTTGGAGGAGGCTACGAGGGTTTCCCAGTAGGAACGACTGCGATTTCTCTGTATGCACTGCTTTCATCTAATAAGGTAAAACCCGATTCAAAAGAGGTTCAAGAAGCGTTTGAATATCTTGGGAGGTTGGTGAAGGAAACGAAGGAAGAATCATCGTTTCCTGGTAATACATACGAGGCGGCGCTTCTTATATTAGCCGTAGATGCCTACTTTTCCAGACCATTGCAGAAGAGACTGCCTGATAGGTGGAGAACAGAGGTGCCAAAGGAATTCGAGAAGGGACCTGTTCTGTTGCGTAATCTTGCCGAAAAGGCGGCGAAATGGTTAATTAAGACGCAATTGTCAAATGGTATGTGGACATATGGAGGAAGTGTTAGCGGCTGGATGCGAAGAGGTGACCTGTCGAATACCCAGTTTGCGCTTCTTGGACTTGATGCGGCGAGAAGATTAGGGATTTCGGTTCCGTCGGAAGTTTTTACGAAGAATTTAATCACGCTTGTTGGGATGCAGCAGGTGAAAGGTGAGGAGTATGAGAAACCGTTTTATGTTCCAGCGGCGGAGGAATCGTTGCTTAAACTACGCAAACAGGGATATAACAAGTCTGCGGGAAGGGATACCAGAAGAAAGACGGAACTTGCGGTAGAGAAGATGTTCGTTCGCGGTTTTGGCTATACATTGGACTCTTCCCAAGCGTATCCGTATCTTACTATGACCGCTGCGGGGCTCGCAGGGCTTGTTGTATGCAAATCTGTATTAGAAGATATGGGTTCCTATTCGAATTATGGCAAGAAATGTGATTCGGCAATAAGAGATGCAGCGGCGTATATCGCAAAGAATTTTTCAGTGAGGAAATCCCGAGATGCACGGGGTATGCTTGTAGGAAGTGGCTGGGGCGATTATTACCATCTGTTCAGTTTGGAAAGGGCAGGCGTAATGGCTATGGTTGAAAAATTCGGTGAGCACGACTGGTATAGAGAAGGAGCAGAAGCCATCTTAGAAGCACAACTTCGAGACGGCTCTTGGCAAAAAGAGACTGTTTACACTGCCTTTGCTATTCTGTTTCTTTCAAGGGCTGTCGTTGCGCCTGCGGATACAATTTATACAGGCGGAGATGTACTGCCCCAGAAACCGAAAAAATAAGGCTGCCCAAGGTTCTCGTCGAATCAGAGTGATTTCTGCTTCTGCTTGTTTTTCTGACAGCGTGTAAGGAGTGGGCGAAATCTCGGATCGCTTCTTATATTGTTTAAATCCTTGTCTTTAAGAAGAAGAGTGAAATCGGAAAACCCTAAATCAAGGGCTTTTTCAAGCGCAGAGAACGCCTCTTCTTTTCTTTCAAGAAGTGAATAACTGCATGCAAGATTATAATGGACGACAGGGTTGCTGGGCAGCAAACTAACGAGTCGTAGGTCAATTTTCAGTCCATCTTCATATCTTCCGCAAGATGTGTATAGATTGCCGAGTTCCATCAAGATGTCTATGGAATCGGGATGATTTTTAAGAAGTGCCTCACAGATTCCGATTCTAAACTCCAAGTAGAGTTTGTCAAGGGTGGATTGATGCAATCCATTAAACGGAAGCATTGGCGGAATCCTCGAAAACAAGGCATTACTAAAAGTCAATCTTGGCGAAGAAGAACTGGGTTAGGTCACGCTTATCGGCAAGCGAATCGAGAAGGGCGGCTGCTGAATAGTTTGCATAGTCATTATAAGCCTCTTTGCCGTTGATAATTACTTTTATAGGCTTGTTCAAGTCAACCATCTTGTC
>Ga0207433_10014875_pt1 | contig 11192 bp, 10 predicted proteins | sample YelNatPaOPGAMG01_FD_187559 | JGI IMG/M metagenome (GOLD analysis project Ga0207433, IMG submission 187559) | Hot spring thermophilic microbial communities from Obsidian Pool, Yellowstone National Park, USA - OP-RAMG-01 (SPAdes) (version 3) | ecosystem: Environmental > Aquatic > Thermal springs...
TCCAATCGGCCCCTCGCTGTGGCGCTGCCCCAAATGCCTCTGTCAGGAACCCCTTGGATCGCTTTCGCTTAACACCCCCGAACGCCCGCCCTACGGATTGGCGGTCAGTTCCTGATAGATCACATCGACCAGCGTGGGGAAGCGGCCCCCGGCGGCAGCGACGGTCAACGGCTTGCCCCGTCGCCGGCTACCAACGCCGGCCTCCGCGGGGCGAGTGCCATCAGAGTGAAGATTCCTGCGGGGCCAAGTCAGGCTCTGGCCATCCTTCCTCGCCGCGGTGTGGGGACAACAGCGCCGACCCCTGCTCCTGCCTTGCAAGTGCGTTGAACTTTGGGAGCCGCCGTCGGGCTTCAGGCAGTCCGGTCTCTCCATTGCCTGCCGGCGGGCTCGCAGAATGTGAAGACGACCTTCGCGCTTCCTCTACAGCGCCGCTGGAAAACAGTCGATGGGATTAGGGTAGGAGCACAAGACAATGGCCCTTCTTAGACAGAGCACACCTTCGAAAGCGAACGGGTCCACGCCCATCGAACCCAAGTTGGCTGCGACAGTGATCCGTGACGCAGAACTGCAACGAAAAAAAGCGCGTACGCTGGCAAAGCAACAGCAGGCCGCCGAACGCATTGCCGCCGCAACGGCACAACTGGCCTCTGGCATCAACGAGGCTTCTTCTGCGGCGGAAGAATTGAGGCGGTCAGCCTCCCAGATCGCCAGCGGCGCAGTCGAGGCTTCAGGCGCCGCCCAGGAGTCGCTGGCCGCCTTCAAGCAAGTGAGCGCCTCACTGGAGAGCCAGCTTAGAGCCGCCCAGGCTGCCCAAGTCAAGGTCCAGGAATTGCAAGGAATCACGCACCGGACCGGCTCTGAGATCAGTCATCTGGTCGACAATGTCGGCGTCGCTGCTCAGAGGCAGGCCGCGTCGGTGGAAATGGTGGCGGAACTCGAGAAGCAGGCGGCAAATATCGGAGAAATCGTCAAAGCGGTGGCCCGCATCGCCGACCAAACCAATCTCCTGGCGCTGAACGCCGCCATTGAAGCGGCGCGCGCGGGCAAACACGGGAAGGGCTTTGCCGTGGTAGCGGACGAAGTTCGCACCTTGGCCGAGACCTCCGAAAAGAGCGCCCGTCAGATCCAAGATCTGATCGGGCAGATTCAGAAAGACGTGAAAGCGATCGCGGAAGGCATCAACAACTCGGCTAAGGCCGTGGTCCAGGAAGCAGAAAAAGGCAAGACCGTCACCGCCCAGCTCGAAAAGATCCGCGCGGATATGGAACAGATTGTCCGGGGCGTTGAAGAGATCGCCAGCGGCGCCCGGCAATCCGCTGTGGCGATGCAACAGGCCATGAAAGGCGCCGAAAACATCGCCTCTGCCGCCGAAGAACAATCCTCGGCGGCGGAAGAAACCAGCAAGACCGTGGCTGAACAGGTGCAGGCCCTCGCCGAGTGTGAAAAGGCGGCGCAAAACTTATCCGAGTTGGCGGAAGATCTAAAAAACTCCACCGATATCTCAAAGAGCGCCGAAGAGGTCGCGTCGGCGGCGGAAGAACTATCCTCGTCCGTGCAGGAGATTAACCGTTCCGCGGCGCAGATCATGGCTGCCATCGATCAAATCCGGAAAGGCGCCCAGACGCAGGCGGCAGCCACCGAGGAATCGGCCGCCGCGGTTGCCCAGATTGAGAAAGGCGTAGAAGTCGCCAGGCAGCGCGCAGACGCCAGTGCGGAGCAAATCCGGGCTATCAAAGAATTGCTCGCTGCGAACAAGACGGCGGTCGAAGATCTCATTCGAGGCATCCAGACCTCGGTGGACAGGTCCCTCGCCAGTATCCAGCAAGTGAAGGACCTGGAGCAGGTTTCGCAGCGGATCGACAAGATTGTGGAGGCGATCACCACAGTCTCCATCCAAACCAACATGCTGGCCGTAAACGGCGCCATCGAAGCCGCGCGCGCGGGTGAGTACGGCAAGGGATTCGCCGTCGTCGCCGCGGATATCCGGAATCTGGCGCGCGACTCCGCCGAGAATGCGGACCGGATTAAGGATCTTGTCAAAGCGGTTCAGAACCAGATCGAGAAAGTCAGCACCGACCTGGATCAAGTCACAGCCGCGTCTATGTCTGAGGCCGATAAGGCCAAGACCACGTCCCAGAATCTGGCCACAATTGGCGCCGAGATCGCCGCGGTTGAGAGTGGCGCACAAGACATTTTGCGCAATTCCAACGAAATCGCGGCCGCCGTCGTCCAAGTCAAGAAGGCCTCGGATCAAGTGGCGGCAGCGGCGCAAGAAGCCGAGAAGGCCGCTAACGAAGCAGCAGCCGCCGCGAAGCAGCAAGCTCAAGGCGCCGAAGAGCTGGCCTCCGCCATCGAGGAAATCGCCTCGCTGGCGGATGAACTCCAGAGCGCCGCGTAGAGGAGGCCGCCATGGAACAACCCGTTGCGTTTGCCCCGGAGGGCGGCACGCCCGCCCAAAGCCTCCAGTTCGTGTCCTTCTTTGTCGGAGAGGAGCGTTTCGCTTCTCCTATGGCTCCGGTTCAAGAGATCATACGCTTGCCGGTAGTGGCCCAGATTCCGATGGCGCCGCCGGCATTCCTGGGTCTGGCAAATTTGCGCGGCCGCGTGCTGCCCATCCTAAGCCTGCGCCGGGTTTTCGGCTTGCCCGAAAAGGAGCTGAGCGATTCCGGAAGAGCGTTGGTTCTAAATCTTGGCTCTCCGATGGGTTTTGTCGTTGACCGCGTCGCTAGCGTTCTCACCTGCGACGAGAACGACTTGGAGCCGGCAGAGAACTTCGAATGTGCGGTGGACAAGGAGTTACTCACCGGCGTCATAAAGACCCAGGCCGGTTCTCTCACGATGGTGCTGGACTTCGCCAGAATTCTGGCTGGACAGGTTGTTACTCATGCTGCTGCTGCGCGGCGCGAGGCCGGCCCGGCGGGAGCAGTCCGGCAACTGGAAGAGAACGTCGAAACCGATTTGGAGGGCTTGGTCTCGTTCAGCGTCGCCGGTCAAGAGTATGCCGTGCCGATCTCCATGGTGCAGGAGATTGTGCAGGCGCCCTCGGAGGCGGTCCGCGTACCCAATGTGCCGCCGCACGTTCTGGGGCTGACCACGCTGCGCAACCGTGTGCTGCCGCTGGTCTCGCTGCGCCGCAAGCTAGGCTTGGAGCCCGTCCCGCTGGACGGACGGCAACGCGTGGTGGTTATCAGCCTGGATGCCCGCAAAACGGCGGCGTTTGTCGCGGACACGGTGGACGAAGTGCTGCGAGTCCAGAAATCTGAGATCGAGCCTTTGCCGGCAATGCTGTCGGATGGCAAAGACCGGGAGCTGCTTTCGGCGCTTGTGAAACTCGAGCAGGGGCAGAGGCTGGTCTCGGTGCTGGATGTCGCCAGGCTGTTTGATGACGCCGGCGTCGAGCCGCTTTTGGCCCAGAACTCGCCCACGGAGGATTGCATGCAGCAAGAGGAACGACATTTGGAGAACTCGGCCGGCGAAGACGAGCAATTCGTGATCTTCCAAATGGGGCGTGAGGAGTTTGGCGTTCCCATCGAAACCGTCCAGGAGATCGTCCGGCTCCCAGACAAAATCGCCCGCATCCCGCGCGCGCCCGATTTTGTAGAAGGTGTCATGAACCTGCGGGGCGCGGTGCTGCCAGTCATTGACCAGCGGAAGCGCTTCGGCCTGCAAGCGGCTGAGCGGAACGAGCGCCAGCGCATCCTGGTCTACACGCTGGCGTGTGGCAAGGTGGGCTTCATTGTCGATAGCGTCAGCGAGGTGTTGCGCATACGGCAGTCTGCGATCGAAAAGGCGCCCCAGCTTTCGAAAGAGCAGACCCGGACGATTCAGCGGGTGGCGAATCTGGAGTCAAGCGGCCGGCTGCTGTTTCTGATTTCTCCTGAGTCCTTACTGGATGAGACAGAGGTTCAGGAACTTCACAAAGCTGTGGAGGCTGTTGCAGATGGCCCTGAAAGTGCTGGTGGTTGATGACTCGGCCTTAATGCGCAAGCATCTGAGCCAGCTTTTCGCCGCAGCCGGATTCGAGGTCCTCGTGGCCCGCGACGGGACCGAAGCAGTGGAACAGGTGCTGGCTCACGAACCGGATGTAGTTACGTTGGATGTCAACATGCCTGAGATGGACGGGCTTACGGCGCTATCGCTCATCATGGCCGCACGCCCCACGCCAGTGGTCATGGTGTCTTCACTCACCACCAAAGGCGCTACCGCAACACTGGAGGCGCTGGCGATGGGGGCCATTGATTATGTGGCCAAGCCCGGCGGAACGATTTCGCTCTCGATTGACGCCATTGCTGAAGACCTCATCAACAAGGTGAGGGTGGCGGCTCGCGCGCGGGTCCGGCCCTCCAACGGAAGGCTCAGGGACCGTCTGTCGGAAGAACGCAAGCGCATACGGCAGGACTCCGGCCGGGGTCAATCGCTGGGTTCCGCCAAGGATGGCGAGTTCGGGCTAGTCCTCATCGGCGTCTCAACCGGCGGGCCGCGGACCCTCGAGGAGATCCTTCCCCAGATTCCAGAGGAATTCCCGTGGCCCGTGCTGGTGGCCCAGCATATGCCTGCGGCGTTCACCGCAACGTTGGCATCCCGCCTGGATCGCTTGTGCGCGCTGCGCGTCCTAGAAGTCGCCCAACCAGAAGTCATCGAACCCGGCACGGTGTACCTCGCACGCGGAGGAACGGACATGGTGGTGACCAGGCGCAATGAGCGGTTGATGGCGGCGCCAAAACCAGAGTCGCCGCATCACCCGTGGCACCCAGCGGTAACCGTTCTGGTCGAGTCCGCCCTCGCCCTGCTTCCCCCCCAGCGGCTGATTGGAGTCGAACTGACTGGAATGGGCTACGACGGGGCGGAAGCCATCGCGAAACTGCACCGCGCTGGCGGTAAGACGATTGCGGAATCCGAGGATTCCGCCGTAGTTTTTGGCATGCCCAAAGAGCTAATCGAGCGGGGTGGGGCCAGCGCCATTCTTCCCGCCCCTGAGATTGCGCGCCAGCTTATGCGCTGGTTGATGTAAGCCTGGAAAGGAGGAGAGGTGGCCCTACGGAAAGCTACCACCATCCCGCTGCAGTCGGGAGCCGCCGACGAATCCAGCGCGCTCGAATCGCTGGTGCGCCAGCTATCCGGTCCTGATGTGGAAGAACGGCGGCACGCCGCCCGCAACCTGGCCAACCGCCCGGACGCGGCTGCCGTCTTGGTGTCACGCTTGGCCCAGGAAACGGAGCCAGACGTGCGCGAGGCTATCGCAACCTCGCTTTCCGCCATCGGCGGCCGAGAAGCGGTCGAGGGTTTGATCCCGTATCTGTCCTCGGACGACGCCGCACTACGGAACACGGCGATTGAAATCTTACAGCACTTGCCGGCGGACGTCGCCAGCCACGTTGATGGCCTACTGGCCAACCCGGACCCGGACTTGCGCATCTTCGCTGTGAACATTATTGAGGCATTGTCTCATCCAAGGCTGGAAACGTGGCTGTCGGACATTTTGCGCAACGACCCGCATGTCAACGTCGTGGGCGCGGCGCTCAACCTGTTGAGCGAAATCGCCACAGCGGCGGTGCTGCCGGCGGTTGAGCAAGCTCGCCAGCGTTTCGCCGGCGAACCGTACATTGACTTTGCCTGCCGAGCAGTGGAAAAACGCGCGAGGGAGTCTTGAATGCCTGAGCCCTGTATTTCGGACGTCGACTTCACAATGTTCCGGGAACTTTTTTACCGCAAGACCGGGATCTGGTTCGAGGACGGCAAGCGCTACTTCGTCGACCGCCGCTTGTCAGAACGCATATTGGCGTCCGGAAAGGGCAGCTTTCGACAGTATTATCAGAAACTCCGGTGGTCGGACAATGGCGCCGAGTGGCAGGCTCTGATTAATGCCTTGACGGTCAACGAGACTTATTTCTTCCGCGAAGTTCATCAGTTTGAGTGCTTGGTGAATTCCATGCTCGAAGAAATCGCGCAGCATAAAACCCCAGGCGGAGTCATCCGGATCTGGTCCATTCCATCTTCCTCGGGCGAGGAGCCGTACTCCCTGGCTATCTACTTGCTGGAGAAGTGGCGCAAGTTGAGTGAGTTCGACGTCGAGATTCTGGCTTCCGACATCGACACCGAAGCCCTGGAACGCGCGCGGGCTGGCGTTTACTCGGCACGATCGGTCCAATACTTACCCAAAGAATACCTTCTCAAATACTTCACTCCCCTGCCTGGGGACCAGTACCAACTGAACGAAGAGATCCGCGGGACCGTCGCTTTTTCGCGAATCAACTTGGCGGATCCGCAGGATACGGGCATGTTCCAAAACATTGATGTCGTGTTCTGCCGGAACCTGCTGATTTACTTCGACGACATCTCCCGGCGCAGGGCGGCCGAGACCCTATATGATGCGCTTGCTCCGGGAGGGTTCATCTGCTTAGGTCATTCGGAGTCCATGAGTCGCATTTCCAGCTTGTTTACATTGCGGCGCTTCCCCGAGGCAATCGTCTATCAAAAACCCATCCGGAGGGCTCCATGAAGCGAGTTTTGATTGTGGACGATGCAGTTACGGTGCGGCTGTACCACAGGCAGATCCTCGAGCAGGCCGGCTTCTGTGTGGAAGAGGCCATTAACGGACTGGAGGCGTTGGAGAAAGCGGTGGCTGCTCCATTTGATCTCTATCTGGTGGACGTCAACATGCCCCGCATGGACGGGTATACGTTCCTGCGCGAGCTTCGCGCATGCGAAGAGGCTCGCCAAGCGCCGGCGGTGATGATTTCGACTGAGTCGCAAGAAAAGGATCGAATGGCCGCCTACGCCGCCGGGGCGAATTATTACCTCTCGAAGCCCATACTGCCGGAGACTTTGGTCCGGCTCGCCTCGCTTCTGACTGGAGGGCGTCCGTCATGACCCCGCTGCTGGAGCAGTTTCTCACGGAGGCGCGTGAATCTGTCGAGGAAACCAGCAAGGGTTTGCTCGCACTCGAGCAGCGGCCCGCCGATGCGGAACTGCTCGACGCTCTTTTTCGCCGCGTCCACACGCTGAAAGGAAACGCTGGGTTGTTCGGTTTTCAGCCGCTGATCGAGGTCTCGCACGCTGCCGAGGATGTGCTTGATGAAGTCCGGGAAGGCGCTGTGGCTCTGGACTCTGAGCTGATCGACGTCCTCTTGCAGGCGGTCGACGCCGCCGCCAAAATGCTCGACTCCATCGAACAGACCGGAACGATAGATGCGCATTTCGAACGGGAGGCTCGCGCCATTGCTCAGCGGCTGCACCGGCCCCCACTGCCGGCCGGCACGGAGCCCCCGGAGCAGTCATCTCCCGCCGGGTCTCCGGCCCCTGCGATTCCAGAGTGGATCCAGCGAATTCTATCCAAGGAGCAGGACCGCGCCATTTCGGCCGGCCAGCCTTTGACTTTCGTCCGCTACACGCCTGAACCGGAGTGCTTCTTCAAAGGGGAGGATCCGCTGTTCACCGTCCGGCAAGCCCCCGGGTTAGCGGCCCTCTCAGTCCGGCCGAGAGAACCGTGGCCCCCGCTGGAGGCGATGGATGTTTACAAGGCGAATCTGACTTATGAATTGCTTTGCCGCGCCTCCGCCGGCCAACTGGAGGATCATTTCCGGTATGTTCTCAAACAAGTGATCATCCGCCCGGTCCCGGCGGAAGCCATGCTGGCTTCATCGGCTGGACAAGGAATCCCGAGTACGGCCGGTGGCGAGGCCGATCCGTCAGCCGGTTCATCACATTTGGAAGATCCTTCCCTTCTGAACGCCGCTGCCGAAATCCTGGCAGCGCAGAGAGCCGTGCTTGACCTACCGTCAACTCCTGAAGAGCGGCCAGGGCGGATTGCCAGCGCGGGCAAGACGCTTGAAGCGCTCTTGCGGGCCACTGGCCGCACATCCGGCCTCGCCAGTCTGGCGCGCGCCCTCCAACAAGCGGATGCGGAATCGTCAAGCGAGCCGCTGAAGCATTGGTTGAACAGCCTCCAGCTCGCCTCCTGCGGCGCATCTCCCCCAGGGGATCCGCCCTCCGGGATGCCTTCGGCAAACTCCGCGCCTTCAAGCACGTCGAAACGAACTCAGCCCGTCCTCACGCAAGGTCCGGGTACGACGGTTCTCAAAGTTCCCGTCGCCAAAGTGGATCGTCTGATGGAACTCGTCGGCGAAATGGTGGTGGCCAAAAACGCCCTGCCTTATTTGGCCACGCGGGCGGAATCTGAGTTCGGCTCGCCGGAACTGGCGCGCGAGATCAAATCCCAGCATGCGGTCATCCATCGCATCGTCCAGGAGATGCAAGATGGCATCCAGCGGGTGCGGATGCTCCCGGTTGGAACGGTTCTCCAGCGGTTTCCGCGGCTGGTCCGAGACCTGAGCAAAACATTAGGCAAAGAGGTCGACCTGGTCATGGAAGGGGAAGACACGGAGGTCGACAAGCACATCGTGGATGCGCTCGCTGACCCGCTCGTGCATATCCTCCGCAACAGTCTGGATCACGGGATCGAACCCCCGGCCGAGCGCGTCCGATCGGGGAAAAGCCCGCGGGGCCAAATCCGCATCCGCGCTAGCCAGGAAGGGGACCGAGTCCGGATTGAGATCGAAGACGACGGCCGCGGCATTGACGCGCAGGCCGTCCGGCGCAAGGCATACGAGAAGAGATTGATCAGCGAAGAGGAACTCGAGTCGCTGAGCGAAGAGAACGCCATCCAGCTTGTATTTCGTCCGGGTTTCTCCACCAGCGAGACCGTCACCGACGTTTCCGGCCGGGGAGTCGGCATGGATGTAGTCCGGCGGAGCCTGGAAAGAGTGGGCGGCACAGTCTCCCTCTCCAGCCGCCTCGGACGCGGAACCCGCATCCTGCTCTCGCTCCCCCTATCCATGGCCGTAAGCCGGGTCTTGCAAGTCAAAGTTGGCGGCCAGCCGTTTGGAATCCCCTTGGAAGATGTTCTCGAAACCGTGCGCGTTCCCCTGCGCCAAGTCCATCATGTGCGCGGCCGGAGCGTTACCGTGCTGCGTGAGCAAGTGATCCCCCTTTACAGCGCTTCCGAGCTCTTGGGCCTCAACCACCAAGATCGAGAAGAGCAAGAGGGTATTCTGATTCTCGTGGTCCGGTGTTCGTCCAACACCGCGGGCCTAATCGTGGATGCTCTTTCCCAAGCGCTGGAAGTCATTGTCAAACCCTTGGATGGCCCCCTCGCTCAGCTCTCCGGTTACGCCGGAGCCGCTTTGCTTGGAGATGGCACGGTACTGCCCGTCTTGAATCTTAAGGAGTTGCTCTAATGTCAGTCGCGTGGGATTCTGAACGGCTTTCTCTCAGCGGACATTGTACCGTCGAAGAGGCCGAAACCGTCTTGACATGGATCCTGCAACATCCCCAAGGCGAAATCGACCTCTCCGCGCTTGAGCACATGCACATGTCCATCTTTCAAGTCCTTCTGGCGGCCGGAGCGTCCCAAGTCCGGCTTCCAGAGGATCCTTTCTGGCAACAGCTTTGGGGGAGCATTGTCACCGCTATGGAGAGTGATGACCGTGAAAACCGTACTCGTAGTGGATGACTCAACAGTCATGCTGATGAGCCTGAGACAAACCCTCGAAATGGCGGGTTTCAGGGTCGAAACCGCCGGCGATGGCCAGGCGGCATTGAAGCGCATCCAGTCCGGAGTCAAGCCAGACCTCATCCTCACCGACATCAATATGCCCATCATGAATGGACTGGAGTTCATTAAGAACGTCCGCCCTATCCTGCGCTTCACTCCCATATTGGCTTTGACCACCGAGAGCCAAGCGGCCAAACGAGATGAGGCAAAGCGCCTGGGCGCTACGGGGTGGCTGGTGAAACCCGTTGGAGGGGCAGACTTGATCAAGGTGATCAAGCAGGTTCTGCCGGGAGCATGAGGAGAGCAAGCTGTGAAGTCCGCTTCCACTGAACGGCCGCGCCCAGTCCGCGCCACGTTGGCCGCAATTGTCGCATTCACATTTGGTGCGTTAGGTGGACTATTAATCGGTCTGCGCCCAGGCTGGCATCCACAACACACTTACTCCCTGGCCCTGCTGACCGGTGTACTAACTTTGGCATCAGCAGCTTTGTACCACGCAATCATGGCGCGTGCGCTGTTGCGCGCTTCATTTCCGGACGCCGACTGCCCGGGATCACCCTCCCAGAATTCCAAAAAATCCGGTTTGGGGCCGCCGCCGGCCTTCTTCTTGTCCAGATTGCAGCAATACTTGGCCGTTTTCAATAGGCACTGCGGAACCGTGATCGAAACCACCGAGGAAGCCGCCACCGGCCTCTTCGCCGCGCTCGGAAAGATCAAGAACCTCACCGGCGAATTGCGCTTGATTATCAACCGAAATTCGCTTCGGGCGGGGCAGTTTCAGCAAGACGCCGACGCTCGCGTCCGAACCCACATGGAATCCACCAAGCAAATTGATCCGCTGCTGCGTAAGATTTCAGAAATCGCGCGGCAAACCAACATGATAGCGATCAATGCCGCAATCGAGGCAGCGCGCGCGGGTGAAGCAGGACTCGGCTTCGGCGTCGTCGCCGATGAGGTCAGAAGGCTTGCAGCGAAGACCCGGGAAGCGGCAGAAGATGTGGAAGGGGAGTTGCGCCGCGTGGCTGCCAATGCCGCTGCCCTTCATGCCGAGCTGGCAGCCGTGGTGAATTACCTCCACGATGTCTCGGGAGAAATTGGATCAGCCGCGCAACAGGTCGAAGAAGCCGTCCTAGACGTCCTCGGCAAGGTTCAATTTCAGGATATCGTGCGGCAGCAACTAGAGAAAGTCCAGAAGGGCCTGGATCTCATTGCCGAAGAGATGGGAACACTAGCGGGCGGCAATCAGGCTAGCTCTCCGGCGCCTGCCTGTGTGAGCGCCCGCAGCAACTTGGACAACCTCTATCACGAATATACAACGCACCGACAACGCGCCGTTCACGATGAAGTCTTTGGACGTGAGAACAGGGAAGACTCTCGCCCCAAAGTGGAGTTGTTTTGACAAATGGCCTGCTAGTTGCGTTCCATGCTTTCTCGCCTCTGAGAGCCATCAAATCCCGCTGCTGGGGCGGCGGCCCTACGGCCTGGCGGTCAGTTCCTGATAGATCACATCGACCAGCGTGGGGAAGCGGCCCCCGGCGGCAGCCGTTTCGCCCATAGCGCTCTTGATCTGCTCGAGCGTCTGACCTTGCCCTATCAACGCTTTCACCTTCGCCTGCTTGGCCTCAATGGAAGAAAGCAG
>Ga0207433_10014876_pt1 | contig 11191 bp, 13 predicted proteins | sample YelNatPaOPGAMG01_FD_187559 | JGI IMG/M metagenome (GOLD analysis project Ga0207433, IMG submission 187559) | Hot spring thermophilic microbial communities from Obsidian Pool, Yellowstone National Park, USA - OP-RAMG-01 (SPAdes) (version 3) | ecosystem: Environmental > Aquatic > Thermal springs...
ACGATCAGGGCCAGCGTTTTTGGCAGCAGGGCGAAGGTGGCGTCCTCGATCTGCAACGCGCCTTGCACGACCGAGGTGATGAGGCCAACGAGTACGAGCGCCAGGATGAGGGGCGCGGTGGCGCTGAAGGCGGTGCCCAACGCCTCATGCAGCAATGTGAGATAGAGGGGCATGCTCAGTGCCCGCCGACAAAACTATTGGCCAGCGTGCCCAGCACCAGCACCCAGCCGTGGATGGAGACGAACATCAGCAGCTTCAATGGCAGCGAGATGAGCGTGGGCGAAACCATGATCATGCCGAGCGACATCAGGATCGAGGCCACGGCAAGATCGATGAGCACGAAGGGGATGTAGATGAGGAAGGAGATTTGAAAGGCGGTCTCCAGTTCTGATGTGGCGAAAGCCGGAACCAGCACGGTGAAGGGCACGGATTGCGGGTTTGCATAATGCCCGCCGGAGAGATCGACGAACAGATGCAGCGGCGCCTTGCGGGTTTGCGCCAGCATGAAATCCTGGATCGGCGGTTCGGCAGCCTGGATGGCCTGGGAGAAGGTGATCTGCCCGGAGAGATAGGGGGTTAGGGCCTGGTCCTGTTCCTGCTGGATGACGCCGCGCATGACGAACACGGTCATCGCCAGCGCTAGCGCGGCTAACACCATGTTTGGTGGTGTGGTTTGCAGGCCAAGGGCCTGCCGGAGCACCGAGAGCACGATGATGATGCGGGTGAACGAGGTCATCAACAGGATCAGCCCGGGCAGAAACGCCAGCGTGGTGATGGCCAGCAGGCTCTGCACATTGAGCGAGTAGGATTCGCCGCCGTTGCCGGCCAGCGCGTTGACGATGGTGATGGCGGCCGGGCTAGTCATGGCTGCTGAGCCTGCCAATGGCGGTGATCCCGCCGCGGCTGACGCCAAGCAGGAAGCGTTGGCCTTCGGCTTCGGCGATGACCAGGCTGTGCTGCCCGCCGAGCGGGCGTGTCGAGAGAATGCTGATCGGCTGCGCCGCCGCATTCAGCCTTTGCCCCCAGGCCGAGCCGCGCAGCCGCCGCGCCAAAAAGACGGCACCCGCCAGCAAGAACAGGATGACGAGCAGGGCGGCGATGCTGGAGGCGGCGCTGCTTAGGCTTGCCGTATCCATCGGCCTAATTCTGCTCGACGAGGTTGGTGATATAGGCGGCGGTGAACGGGTTGGGCGGGGTGTAGTTGGCGCTGGTGTTCAGCACCTGATTGGCGATATCGAGGCAATGCTTGCTCAGCGCATCGTGCGTGCTGGGGTCGGTGAGGGATTTCGCTGTCTGCGCCATGAGCAGGTTGATGATTTGCGCCTTGATGATCGGTTGCAGATTGGTGAAGGTGGTCACCGCATTCTGGTCGAATGTGGAGAATTGCAGGGTGATCTGGATGTAGGCGCTGGTTGGATCGTTGCTGTCGGTGGGCACGCTCACGACGAGATCGTTGAGCGCGGCGAAATAGATGGGTTTTGGCGGCGGCGGCGCGGGGTGCGCGGCGGTCTCCTTGTGCTGGCCCAGCGTAAAATACGCCACCGTGCCGCCAATGGCGGCGCCGAGCAGAACCACGGCGCCCGCCGTGATGATGATGATTTTCTTCATGGTCATTCCTCAGACGGATTGCAGCAGGGAGGTGAACATCGTGCGCGCGGCGCTGATGACCTGGGCGGCGGCCTGATAGGCTTGCTGATAATTCGTCAGCAGCACGGCCTGCTGGTCGGTGTTGACGCCGGACACGGTCTGCAGATTTGTGGTGGCGGTGGAGACCTGCGTGGAGGTCGCGCTGGCGAGAGTCTGCGCGGCGGCGGCATTGGCCCCCAGCCCGGTGGCCAAGCCGACGAAAGCCTGCTCCAACGCACCGGAACTGGTGGTGGAAGGTGTCGTCCAGAGCGTGGCCATGCGCTGGGCGTTGCTGCCGCTGGAGCTGCCGTCAGGGGTGAGGGTGAGCGTATCGCCGCTGGCTGGGGTGCCGGTGATCGGCAATTGCCAATATTGCCCGGCGGCCGCGCCCGAGGCGGGGTAGGCGATGGCAATATTGCCGCCATTGTTGCCCAGCGTGCCGCTGGCGATGACCGAACCCGTGCCGCCCGCAACGCTCACGGTGTACGCGCTCGGCGAGGTGAAGATGATCTGCAGAGGCTGGCCGTAATAACCGGCGGGAACCACGGCTGCGTTGCTCGCCGGGGTGGAGGTGGTGATGTCGCTGCCCGTGGTGACTGTGCCGGCATTGGTGTTGGCGATGGAGCCGTCGCTCTGCAACGTGCCAGTATTTGGCACGTAAGGATCGGCGGCGGCGATGTCGCCGATTTGAATGGCGGCAACACCGATACCTGTTGCCGCGTTCGGCGCCGGGTTGAGCGTAAACTGATCGCCATTCGCCGGCGTGCCGGAAATCGCCAGGGTCATGCCGGCAATCACCGGCGGGGTGCCGCTGGCGCTGTAGCTTTGGCCGCTTGCCTGATCGGTGGCGCTCCAGCCATTGGTCGCGTTGTAGGTGAGCCGGAACGGCCCGCCATCCGTGGGCAGGGCGCCGTTATTGGTGATGGACGCGGTGATCGAGGCGCTGCCTGCATTGTTGCTGCCGGGTGTCACGCTCGGCGCCGGTACCGAGAAGAGCGGCTGCCCCTGCGCGCCGGCCGGCGTGAGGCCTTCGGCCTGTGCGGTATTCACCTTGCCGGCAAACACCGCCGCTAACGTGTTTAACGCTTGCAGCGCGGCGTTGCCCGATTGAATGTTGCCGATCGCCGCGCCAAGGCTGCCGTCACCTTCGGTGAGTGTTACCGGCACCGCGTTGGTGCCGGCGGTGACGGCGGGTGTGCCAGCGCTGGTGGTGGTTTGCGCCAGAGCCTTGGGACCGCTCTGGTCGAGCAGGATTGTGCCGCCCGTGGTGATGATGACGGAGCCGTTGCTCTGCGGCAGCGTGCTTATGGGCAAGAACTCCGAGAGAGAATTCAATGCCGCCTGCTGTTGGTCGAGCAATGACGGGTCGTTGGGCGCCTGCCCCAAGCTCTTATTGATGGTAGCGAGTTGGCTGAGCAGCCCATTGGCAGAGGTAACCCCGGTGGCGAGGGATTCGCTTGCCGTGGCGGTGGTGGTGGTCATGTTCTGCGCGGCGCTCTGGAATGTGCCGGTCACGATCTGCGCGTCGGAAAGGACGGTCTGGCGCTGCGCGTTGCTCGTGGGGTTGGCGGCAAGTGTACTGATGTCACCGAAGAATTGATTGATCGCGCTCTGCACGTCGCCATTATTGGTGAGCGCGTTGGAGAGGTTGGTGAGCGCGGTGGATTGTGCCGTGGCGGCGGCGCTGGCGCTGTTGGCATTGCGTAGCTGGGCCGCGGCCAGGCCGTTGGCGGCGCGGATGATCTGCGCCGGTTGCACGCCGCTGCCGGGCTGGTTCGCGGCGCCAACCGCCGTGGCCGCGTTCGTGGTTTCGGCAGAATAGCCGGGGGTGTTCGCGTTGGAGATATTATTGGCGACCGTGGCAATGCCGGTCTCAAACAGATCGAGCCCCGAGAGGGCGGTGTTAATGGCGCTGGTGATGCCGCTCATGGTATGCCTGCCGTATTTGCAGATGATGGATTGGCGCCAATGGCGGAGAGGGCCTGCGCCATGAGCGGGGAGTTCGCGATGTTGATGATCTTGCTGGCGTAATTCGTGTCGGTGGCGTAGCCGCCCGCTTGCAGGGCCCGAGCAAAGCCGGACACAGTGCTTTGTCCAAGGGCGGATGAGAAGCCGGACTGGATCAGGCCAACATAATCCGAAATACTATCGTTGAGACTTTGATAATTCCGGAAGCTCGCAGATTGTGGCGTCAGAACACCGTCGATCACCTCGTGCGTGGCACGCACAGTGCCCGCCTCACCGCCGCTGGCTTTCATGCCAAAGATGTTATTGCCGGGCGCGGCGGCACCCCAGCCGGTTTCCAGCGCGGTTTGCGCGAGGAGTGCCACGGGCGGAACACCCAGATTCTGCGCCGCCTGGGTGATTTGCGGCCAGACGGATTTCACAAAATTTTTCGCTTGTGTGAGCATATCAGCCGGCGGCTCTGAGGCTGATGTCCCGGCGGTTGCCATGGTGGCGTCGGCCGCGCTCACGGCCGTGGAGGGTGCTGGGGTGGCGGCGATGGGCGAAGGTACGGCGGATGCGGTAGCGGCGGGGGCCTCGCTGGAATTACCGCCAATTTGCCGCGTCACCGCCGCCAGCAATGCGGTGTCGTATTTACCGAAATGATTCTCCGCGAGATTCCACAGGAACATGCTTTGAAACTCGCCGCCGCCCGCGCCCAGAGAGTCGGGTGACATGCCGTTTTCGTTCATCGAGGAGAGCATCTCATACCATAACATGCCGGCAACCCGCTCCACGGTTGACGAGAAGCTCGGCTTTTGCGGCGTGGCATTTGCCAAGTTATGGGTTGTTGTGACCAGCATCTTAGATCACCTTGATGTTGCCGTTGATCGCGCCAGCTTGTTTCAGCGCCTCGATGATGGCGATGAGGTCGGATGGCGTGGCGCCCACCGCGTTTAATGCCGCCGCCACATCCTGCAGTGTTGCCGCGCGGGGCAGGTTGATGACCTGCGCCTTGCCCTGCTTGGCGCTGACCACCGAGTTTTGCACGCCCACAGTGGTTCCGTTGCTGAACGGCCCCGGCTGGCTGACGGCGTTTTGCGTCTGGATATTCACGGTGAGATCGCCGTGGCTGACCACGGCCGGGCCGAGTGTGACGCCGGCATTCATCACAATCGTGCCGCTTTGTGCATCGACGATGATGGTAGGCGGTTGCTGCGGCGTGGTGATTGGCAGTGACAGGATGTTGGACATGAACCGCATTGGGTCTTGCCCGTTGGCGCTGAGATCGACCTCGCCTGGTGAAGCCGCGGAAGCCGTGTTGCCGCCATAGGCTGCGTTGATGACGTCGCTGATACGCTGGGCGGTTTCAAAACTTGGCGTGTTGAGCAACAGCGCCGAGTTGCCGTTGACATCATAACTGGCTGGAATCGTCGCGGAGAGAATGGCGCCGCCGGGCAGGTTGCCGACGGTGGGTACATTCACGCTCGTGGTGTTGCCGCCAGCTGAGCTGGCGAAACCGCTGACCAGCAAAGGCCCTTGCGCCTGCGCATAAACTTGGCCATTGCCACCACGCAAAGGGGTTGGCAGCAACACGCCGCCCGCGAGTGACGAGGCATTGCCGATCGCGGAAATCGTTACGTCCACCCGTTGCCCGGCATGGGCGAAGGCGGGCACTTCAGCTGTGACCATCACCGAGGCCACATCGTTGGGCTGCATGCTGGTCACATTCGTCAAGGCAATGCCCATGTTGCGCAGCATGTTGAGGATCGTCTGCTGCGTGTAAGGGACCTGCGTCGTCTGATCGCCCGTGCCAGCCAGGCCAACCACGAGGCCATAACCGTAAAGCTGGTTGGTTGGCGCGCCGGCAACGGTCACGATCTGGCCGATGGTGGTGCTGTCAGCCAATGCCGTTGGCGCCGCCAGGGCCAGCCCGCCAAGTGCCAGCAATCTGGCGATCAGGAGAATATGAGGTTTCAAAATGGCGAGACCTTATTGAGGATCTGTTGCAGCCAAGGCACATCATGGGCGCCATTGATCGGCCCATTACCGACATATTGCACATTCATGTCGGCCACCTGATTGGAACTGATCGTGGCGTTGGCGGTAATATCCTCGGCGCTCGCATAGCCGGTGACGACGATGCTGATAACATTGCCGTTAATGTTCACATTGGTGCGGCCGGCGAGGGCGAGCGTGCCATTGGCATCGACATTGGTGATGACCGCCTCCACCTGGCCGTTGATATCGTTGGAGGCCGTGCTGGCGCCAGCGCCGTTATATTCCTGATCGGAATTTGCGCCGATTTCGGGCTGTAGGCTGCCGCCATTGATGTGGCCGAAACTCATCGGCACACCCATGAAGCTCGTCATCGCGTCCGATAATTTTCCGGTCCGTTTCAGTGAGGCATCATCGATGTTGTTGGCGGTGCTGCTGGTGACGATGTTGATGGTAACAAGATTGCCCACCCGCCAATCGTGCCGCGGCTCATAGAGCGAGCCGGAGGCGCCGACCGGAAATACCGAACCGTCAGTCACTTGCTGCGGCGGCTGTACCTCCACCGGAAACGAGGCCGGCGCGACCAGGGCGGGTGGCCCCGGCGGTTTGGTGACGCAGGCGGCAAGTGCCAATGGCGCGATGATGGCGGGCAGCCGTTTCATGCGCCAGCCGCGGCCTGCGCGAGATAGTTGAGCTGGTTGTCGATGGCGCTGGCGGCCTGCGTGCCAAGCTGATAGGCGCGCTCGGCCGAAATCATGTTCACCATGCTCTGCACGACATCCACATTCGATGATTCCAGATAGCTCTGATTGACCGAGCCCAGCCCGTTGCTCTGCGGCGCGCCGATGGTGGCGGTGCCGGACGACGTGGTGCTTGCGAACAGGTTGCCGCCGAGCGGCTGCAAGCCTTGCGGATTCACGAAATTAGCAAGTTGGATCTGGCCGATCTGCGTGGCGGAGGATGAGCCGGGGGATGTGACCGACACGGTGCCATCCGTGCCGATGGTGACGGAGGTGGCGTTAGACGGGATCGTGACGCCCGGTAACACCTGATAGCCCGATGAGGTGACGAGTTGCCCTGCCTGGTTGAGCTGAAAGGAGCCGTCCCGCGTATAGGCGGTCTGGCCGCTGGGCAGCATCACCTGGAAATAGCCTGCGCCGTTGATGGCGAGATCAAGCGGATTGCCGGTGCTGGTCAGCGTGCCTTGGGTCAATGTGTCCTTGATGGAAGCAACACGCACGCCTGTGCCGAGTTCCAGCCCCGAAGGGTAGACGGTTTGGCTCGTTGAGTTGGCGCCCGGTTGGATGCCGTCTTGGTACAGCAGGGTTTGAAACTCAGGCGTTTCCGCCTTGAAGCCCGTCGTGTTAACGTTCGAGAGATTGTCGGCGATTGTGTCCATCATCGTCTGGCTTGCGTTCAGGCCCGTGGCGATCGTATCCAGCGCGTGGTTCATGCGGTTGCTCCGTTGGCGAAGATGGTCGGCATATTGGCGTTATCCCTGCGCCAGCAAGGTGTTCAGCCCTTGTGAAGCGGTGGACTGGGTTTTCATCAAATCTGTTTGCAGCTGATAGGAGCGGCTGCTGTCGATCATCTCGATCATGCTTTGCGTGGGATCGGCATTGCTGTCGTTCAGATACCCCTGATGTAGCGCGCCATCAGCCGAAGGTGTGAGCGCAATGCCCGCGGGGGGGCTGTAAAGCGAGCCGGAAAGCGGCGTTAGCGTGCCGATGGGAGTGGAAACCAGCCCGATCTGCCCATAACTCTGCGCCGGGCCCGAGGGGTTGGAGAGTGGCACGCCAGACACGGTGCCATCGGTGCCGATTTCCAGCTTGGTGAGCGGCGGTAGGCTGATCGGTTGCCCGCCGGCGCTGAGGATCGGGTTGCCGGCGGAATCGGTCAGGATTCCGTCCACCGAGATTTGTAACGTGCCGTTGCGCGTCAGCGCCGTGCCGTTGCTGGTTTGCACTTGCAGCCAGGAATCCCCACTGAGCGCGACGTTCATGGGATCGCCGGTATGGTTCAGCGGGCCCTGTGTCAGATCCGGCCCGGGGGTGAGCGCGGTGGCATCGCCCCCGGCCGGGGCGTTTGTGCCCTGGTAAAGTGATGCCTCGGTCATCGTCTGTACCGCGGCGTAACCCGGCGTTTGCAGGTTTGCCAAGTTGCTGGCCATCGCCTGCATACGCGCAGTGATGGCTTGCAGCCCGGCCATGCCGGTATAAAGAGAATCCGTCTGCATGGATTAAATTTGTACGAGGCGTTGGCTATCTTGCTGCTCGGTTTGGATGACCGAGGTGTTCGCCTGATAAGCCTGTTGATATTGAATGAGCGAAACGAGCAAAGACGAGGTGGAGGCGTTTGAGGACTCTAACTCTCCACCCGCCAGTGTGCCGGCCAAGCCGGTGCCGGGCGTGTTTATGACGGGCTGCCCCGAAGAGGAGGAGGCCGTGTATAGGTTACCGGTCGCCGGTGTGAGCCCTTCGGCATTGATGAAGTTGGCAAGCGCCAAATTGCCAGCACTTACCGTCTTTCCATTCGAGTAGGTGGATATAACGGACCCGTCTTTGGATATCGTTGTCCCGCTATAACTGCCGGCGCTGTAGCCGTTATTCGTTAGTCCCGCTACGGCGAAATTCTGCGCCGCCAGCGTGGTGCCGCCAAAATTGACATTGATGTTGGACGCTGCGGAGCCGTTACCCCAGTTCACACTCAGTGTGGCCGGACTGCCCGAGGTTAAAGCGCCGGACGAGGTGAAGCCGAGCGTCGTTAGTAATTGCGGCGAGCCGACGGCGGTGCCGCTTGCGAGTTGCGGTTGTGCGTAGACGTCCCATGATGGCGTAGACCCGCCTGTGGTCGGCTGTTTTACCAGATAGAGCTGAACTTGGTTCGCGTTGCCGAGTGAATCATAGGTCACGACTGAGGTCGTGTCATTGTAGCTTGTCGGGTCGGCGGGGTTGAATGTGGTGGTTGCCGGTATGGTATCGCCCGAGTTCAAGCTGAGGGTGACGCCCAGATTGCTAGTGGAATTAGCGCCCATCGATCCGGTATTGATGGTGATCGGCCCAAGCGTGCCAGAAAGTCCGCCCCCGGCTGTGCCAGCGTAGCCTTGCACGGCGGCTCCGTTCAGCGTTTCGAGCGTGCCGTTGGAGCTCAACTGAAAAGCGCCGTCCCGCGTATATTGCTGAGTGCCGCTATTGCTGACGATAAAATAGCCGTTACCCTGGATCGCGGCGTCCAGCGAATTGCCGGTGGCGATGAGATTGCCCTGTGTCAGATCCGAGGAAATACCTTCCGTAGCCGTTCCAATGCCAAGTGTATTGGTGGCATTGGCCGGGTAGACGTCTTCAAATAACGCCGTCTGACTCTTGAAGGCCGTGGTATTCGCATTCGCCAAATTATTAGAGACGGTGTTAAGGCCGGTTTGCGCACCGAGCAGACCCGAAAGGGCCGTTTGCAGAGTCATGAGGACGCTCCGAGAACAGTTTGAATAGATGACACGGGGATGGTATTCGCCGAACCGGCCACATTGAGTGTGGGTGACGTGCTGGAGAGATTGACTCCCTGTACAGTATAAACGGTGTATGGCGTGACGCTGACGGCAGCGCCGGTGGTATCTATCGCCGAAACGTTATAAGTGTAATTTGTGCCCGGTGCGCCGCCGGGCCACGAGAAGCTTTGTTGCCCAGCCGGTAGGGCGCCTAGGTTGAGTGTCGACGCGATGCTGCCGTCGGGGTTGATAATTGTGACCATGGTATTCTTGGCCCCCCCCGACAGGCTGAAGGCGCCATCTGCTGTGCCGTTGCTGCCTGCGATGAGTGTATTGCCGGTGACCGCAACCTGCTTGCCGACCAGGGAGGAGGCTTGGGCGATTTGCGCGGCGCCGGTGCTCGTCGACAGAGTGGACAATTTGCTGTTAAGCGCGTTGATCCCATTAACGGTGGAGATCGCGGCAAATTCCGAAGCCATCTGGGTTGGATCGGCGGGGGACGTCGGAGATTGATATTTGAGTTGAGCGGTAAGAAGCTGAAGAAAATTTGATTGTGTCAGGCTGGCCGCGGAACCAGAGCTCGATGTTGGACTCGCCGCTGTCGTCGAGGCCGCGACGGAAGTGCTGGTTGAAGAGTTTGAAACAGCGAGATTGGTCATCTTATGCTACCTGGAAGCTGGAGATAATCTGCTGATCGATGCGGCTGTTTTGCTCCAGCAGCGCGACAGAGGCGGAATAGGAATTTGTGCTATCGATTAGATTTACCATCTCATCGACCTGGGAAACGTTTGAGCCGGTTACGTAGCCTTGCGCGTTGGCGTAGGGATTGCCGGGTTCATATTTCTGGACCGGATCGGCGTTGCTCTGCACAGTGTCTACGACCTGAACACCCAAATCAGCGCTGCCAGTTCCGTCAGCGAGACCTGTTCCCGTTCCATTATATGCACTCCCTGTCACAGGTGAGGCCGAGAAGACCAACTCATGTGCGCGATAAGGCTGCTCTCCTGGCGGGGTAATCGAATCAACATTTGCCAAATTTGACGCGATCGCACCCATCCGCATGTTTTGTGCGTCGAGCGCGCTGCCAATAATACTGAAAATATCGGAGCTCATCTTCCAGCCTTTGCTATCTTCAGATCCCGGATGGATTGGGCCGCAATGCCGTCACCTGATCCGCCGTTGATTGATGAAGGAAAGTTGCCGAGGCCTGTATGGCCTCACCATTCGCCGCAGCCTCAACGCGTTCCGTATCCAGTGAAACATCGTTGCCATTTAGTCCAACTATGCCATCATCGCGGTATTGGGGGGTAGTGCTTGCTTGCGTACTGCCAAGCTGGGCGCTCAGCGGGGCGTCGAACGGGACGTCAACGGCAAGATAGTTGGGCGTATCTGCATTGGCGATATTATTGGCGATCAGTTCCGAGCGTTCCTGCCTGACATTCAGCACGCCGCCATAGAAATCCAGAAATCCGATGTGCATAACCGCCCTGCGCCTCTCGCTACGGCCTTGGCCGCGTGGTTTACATGGACTAGTTTTACGAAGCCGTTGTTAAAAATTCGTAAATGAAAGGATAAATAAAATCATTTGCGAGCTTTGGATAAACAATTGGTTATATTCATTTTAGATCGCTATCTGCAGTGCGATGCCAAATAATCGCCATTTTAAAAATGACAAGATATATTACGGAATTTAATAAATTTAGTTCTTTGTTTACGACTCGCGTTGGAGCCAACGGGAAGGCTCATCAGTCGATTTGACAAACAGAAATCACCGCCCGGTGTGCCGAGCGGCGGAGGCGTGTTCGGAGTTGGCCCTATTCGGCAGCGGAGAATGATGTTTAAGCCTTGGTATTTCTTTCTCCAAGTATCGAAACAGGCGCCGCCCGGGAATGGATGTGTGACAGCAGCGCTACCGCGGGCAAAGCTGTTTGACCACCGAGAGTAGCTGGCTAGGTTCTGCGGGTTTCGTCAACCAACCCGAAGCGCCCGCTGCGCGGGCTTCATCCCGCTTGCGGCCACTGGCCTCAGTCGTAAGAACAATGATCGGCGTCGAACGCATGGCTGGAATTTTCCGTGCCTCCTTGATGAAACCAATGCCGTCAAGATCTGGCATGTTGAGGTCGGTGAGAACCACGGATG
>Ga0207433_10014877_pt1 | contig 11191 bp, 12 predicted proteins | sample YelNatPaOPGAMG01_FD_187559 | JGI IMG/M metagenome (GOLD analysis project Ga0207433, IMG submission 187559) | Hot spring thermophilic microbial communities from Obsidian Pool, Yellowstone National Park, USA - OP-RAMG-01 (SPAdes) (version 3) | ecosystem: Environmental > Aquatic > Thermal springs...
CCAGCACCTCCAGGAGGGCGACCAGCATCTGGGCCACGGGCCGGTGACCGGGGGGCAGTCCCAGCGCCCAGGCGGCGAGGTGGGCTTTGCTCTCCGGCCCCGTCGGGGCGACCAAGGGGGGCGTGTCCGTGGTAATCAACTGGAGCCCGACGGTCTGCTCGGTCCCGCCCCATGCCTGCGTGCCGCTCACCGTACCGCTCGCGCTCACCGTGGCCGTGATCTGTTGGCTCGCGACGGAGGGGTGGAGGGCGATGGTCCATGACACCTGATTCGACGATATGGAGCCGCTGAGACTGCTCCCCGCAAGGGTGAGAGTCGCCGTGCTGGGTGGCGTGCTCGGCGGATTTTCGAGGATGGCCGTGATGGTGTACTGGTTGGCGGTGCTCGCCGGGGCGACCTGCACATCCCACCACGGCTGTTCCACCAGCGCGGGCGGACTACCTTGCACGAGATACCGCTGCGGGTACTGATACGCGACCACCGCGTTGGTATCGGCACTGGATAGCGGGCCCAGCACGGCTTCACCGGTGCCGGGCGTAAAGCTGCTGGTGTTGGCGGCGAGGATTTCACCAGATGTGCTGTTATACAGGAAGTAGTAGCTCATGAGGTTGCCTCCTACCAGTAGATGTAGATGGCCCCGTTGCCGCCGTTGCCACCGTTACCCACATACACCGTGTTGTTTGATGTTATGTAATAAGCCATCCCCCCGCCCCCACCGCCACCGGGAGTTGATCCATTGGCACCGTTAGGAGCGCTTGTACTCGCTGATCCGGCTCCGCCTGCTGCTCCGGCAATGAGACCGGCTGATGCGCCGCCACTGCCGCCACTGCCGCCCCCGTTAATGACGCCTGAGCTGCCTGCGCCTCCCGCTGATCCGTCACCGGCTGATCCGCCGCCTCCACCGCCGCCACAAATACTATTCGATCCCGTACTAACTCCCGAACCCCCATGGCCACCTTGCATTGCGGAGTATGGATATGTACTAGTCGGAAGGGTTGCGGGCCCACCACCACTAGCAGCCGTGGTTGAGCTGCTTGCCACGCCGCCCCCATTGCCTCCTGGCACCGATACGACAGTCTGGCCGTTGATTTGGATGCTAGTGGTTCCTCCAGCACTCCCTGGGGTTGCATTATTGGCACTACTACCGAGACCGCCCGTGCCGCCTTGACCCACTATGAGGGTCACCGTGTCGGCAGGATTCAGGGGAAGAAAAACATGTATCTGATTGCCTCCTGCTCCTCCACCGCCGGAAGATGTAGTGATATTTACTTGGGAGACGTTTCCGCCTCCGCCTCCGCCTCCAGCCCCAATGAGTACAGCCAATATCCGCGTGACGCCACTGGGTGGCGTCCATTGAAAGGTCCCCGGCGTCGTGAAACTGACGGACCCGGACCCCGGTGCGGCGGCTTGGCCGCCGGTGTAGTACCCGGCGGCGAGGCTCTGGCCGGGCTGGATGGTCGGGCTGCCGTTGTTGGGCATGGTGCCCGCGACCCCAATGCCCGCCACGGCGGAGGAGAAGGTGTAGCCTGTGAGGACATCCGCTGCGGTGGCCGTGCCAACCGGAGCGCCGCCTTCCCCCTGTGCCGGTCCAAACGGTAGCGGCATTATCCCTGTCCCTCCGTGTAGAACGCCTCAAGGACCGCCAGCGTCGTCGCCGCCCCGGTTTCGAAATTGATGGTGTCGCCAGCTGCAACGGGAAGACTGATGTCATACTCAGCCCCGGCCGTGAGGTTACTGCCTTGGTTCGTTGCAAGATACTGCGTCCCGTTCCGCGTCACGAGAAACGTCGTCGCCGTCGCTCCTGACTCGATCCCGACCGCGATGTTGAGCGTTCCGTTCGCTGGCACGGTATAGGCCGTACCCAGGATGGGCGTCGTCGCCGACGTGGCGAGCGCCTTCGAGTTGGCGACCGTTGTCGCCGTCGTGCCCTGGCTCTTGACAATGAGGACCGCCCCGCCCGCCGTTGTAGCGAGCGCCCGCAGGTCGGTCCCGTCGGTCCCCGCCACCTGCACGGCCCGCGCCGGGGCTGCGGCTCCCGGGGCGGCTTCCGAGTACGGCAGGCGGAACGGCACGACGCCCGTCGCGTCCGCCGCCTCGACCGCCACGCCGCCCCATTGGCCTACGTTCTCCGACGCGACGACGGTTACCACCGTCTCTGTGTAGATCCACAGCCTTGAGCCTGTGGCAGGGACCGCGGGCAGGGCGGTGGTGAGGGTGATCGTCTTCGCGGTGTTGGAGGCGATGTCGGCCAGTGTGTCCGGGCTTCCTGGCCCCAGCGCCCCGGCTTCGATCAGCACCGAGCCGCCAGCATAGCTACGATCGCCGAGGTTCAGGCCCATCAGGGTGAGCGTCTGCGCCGTCGAGCCGGGGCCCACGGAGGCTTCGTAGTTGGCTCGGGCGTGGCTCAGCGCCTTGGACAGGTTCTCGCTCCCGATCGTGCCCACGGCTACGCCTCCCGTGCAATGTGACACGCTGGCGCCTTACGGCGCGGGTGCCAGATGCCGTGATCGCCGACGACCGCCTCTGGGTCCCCGATGGCGTCGGGCCAGTGGAGGGCCAGCCAGCACCCCCCGGGCGCGGGCCGCCCCTGGTCGAGGGCAAGGTCAACACGGGCTGTGCGCCTGTCGGGGTCGACCGCAACCGCCACGCGGTGGTGCAAGCACCGGTACCTCACCCTAGCTCACCTCACCCAGCGCCACCTGGTCCTCAGCGTAGCGCTCGATTGCGTTGTAGTTAGCCTTCAACAGCGGCAAAATGATGTCGTCATAGATGTTCGACTGCAGCAGGATCGCCTCTCCGTCGGTGATGATCGTGCTGGGCGTCGTGGTCGCATTGACGTACGTGGCCTCCAGGGACCGTCGAACCACGCCGTACTGCGGCAACGTCTCCACCTTCGCAGCCGCGATGGGGTAGTCCTCGTACAGCACGTTCACCGTGTCCACGACCAGGGTGGCGGTAATTGCCGGATCGTAGTAGGTGGCATCCAAGGTGAATGGACCGACGAATAGGAGGACGAAGCCCGTAGGCACCTGGTAGCTCACGGTGGCGGAGCCGCCTGCCGGAACCGCCGTCGCATACGACAGGAACTGGGGCACGGCGACCCCTGGCGACTGCGATGCGAACACGGCGAGGTTCAGGGTCGAGGGCGACGTCGGGAGCTGGATGGACTGTCGAAGCGCCTCGGGCTGGGGGATCGTCGGGGAAGTCTGCGCCGTCAGGTACTGCTCCAGCAGGTTGTTGCTCTCCGTCAGACGGGCGACGATGGTCTCTAGGAGTGCTGTCGTGTTCGCCAGGGTAGGCGGGGAAACGGCCATGTCGTCACCTCCTCCCGATGCTGGGCCGCCGCCGGCGGCCTACCTGCATGCCCCTCATGCCGCGTGCCTGGGGCGCGGCACGACGAGCACATTGCCTGGCGCCAGGAGAGTGTTCGGGTGGGCGAGGATGTATGTCGCCTTGGGGCCTGGATTGAGCGCGGCCAGTTCCGCCACCGTCGTGCCGTAGATGGACGCGAGCTGGCGTGCGCTCAGCGGACGGGTGAGGCGCAGCGCCTCGGTGTTCGACGCAGGCGTGCCCGCCGGGGCGACCTGGAGGTTCTTGCCTCCTGCACCCGGAGGCACCGAGGCGGTCCTGGCCGCCTGCACGGTGAGCCTCACCGTGACCATCAGGGACATGCCGGACTGCGCCGTGATCCCGATGCTGACCGGATAGGACCCGGCCTGGGTGGGCGTGCCGCTCACGATCCACCGTCCGCCCGACTGTGCGGACACATGCAGACCAGGTGGTAGCCCCTGCACCTGCACCGTCGCGCCGCCCCCGCTCAGGGTGATGGTCCCTTGGTAGGGTCGGCCGACGGTGGCCGGCCCCAGCTGGAACGAAGCACCCGGGGTGGATATCGGCGGGTGAGTGCGGCCGATGCCGAGGAAGCGTTCCGCGTCCTTGGGGAGACCGAACAAGAAGGGTGGCACGGTCACGCCAGCGATGGTCCGACCCTGGGTGAAATACCAAACGCCGCCGACCAGGATAGCCCCGCCCGCCACGTACTCGGCGGTGGTTGCCATTCTCACACCTCCCTCGGTGATCTACCCGGCCACCAGGCGCAGTCGGCTGCCGGGCAGTGCGGCCTGGGTTCGGGTGACGACCACAGGGCGAACGGGCTTGGGCACAGGGGGAGGCGCAGCAGGGGCACGTGTCGAGACGGCCACCTGCCGGACCTGCTGCGACAGCAGGGGGGTGGTCGCGGCGGTGATCGCCCCGAAGGTTGCGGCCTGGGCCGCAGCCTGCGCGGCCCGCTGCACGGGCGCCGAGACCGCCGAGACCGAAGGCGCCACCGGCCTTGGCGAGAGCGTGACCGGCGCCTGGGCCACGAGTGTTTCCCGCTGCGCCAGCGCCTGCTTGGCAGCCTGAGCCTGTGCCGCCGCTTGCACTGCGGCCTGGCGCAGGACCGTGGATGTGGGTGCCGCCGCCGGGGTCGGTCGCGAGGGGGCGTTGCCCACCTGCACCTGTGCTGCCTGCTGGGCCACCGCCTGGGTGAGGGTCAACGCGCCTCCGCCGGTGGTCGTCTGCGCCTGACTCGCCGCTGTGTGGGCCAGGGATAGTGTCGGCTGACTCACCGCCACACCCTGGAGGACGGCCTGCATGACCTCGGGCGTGAGCGGCACGGAGGTGCGCTGGTACGCCTGCAACTGGGAGCGCGACACCGCCCCCTGGCGGACGGCGAAGCTGAAGTCCAGCGCCCGCTGCGCAGGTGTGAGGTAGGGGTTCTGGGCCGCGTTGAGCAGCGCCTGCTGGCCCGGGGTGAGGTTCGCGTTCGACCCGAAGACCGTAGGGCCGCCCGGCTGGGCGTATCCCACGATGCGCCCCGCGCCGTTGCGGATGGGAACGGCGCCCGGTGTCGACGGCCCAGGCAGGGTGATGGCCCCGGTCGGCGCGGAGGGTGTCGGGGATGGGCTGGGCGTCGGGGACGGCGACGGTGCAGGTGATGGGGACGGCGACGGGCTGGGACTCGGGGAGGGCGTCGGGGACGGCGACGGCACGACCGTACCGGTGGATGTGGTGGGAGGCGTGGTCGAGCTGGAGGTCGCCGTCACCGTCCCCACCTGCTGCCCGGTGGTCGGGTCGATGACCGGGTAGGTCTGCCCTGGCGTCGGGGGGAAATCGAACCCCACCCCCGCGATGTACGCAATGGGGGAGATCGGCTGGACCGGGCTCGGTGTCTGGCAGCTCCAGCCGAAGCCAGGGAGAAACACGGGGGTGGAGCCGGCGGGGCAAGTGGGCAGCACCGAAGGGTCCGTCCCGAGCGGGCTCTGCCCCACGGCCTGTGCCGGCTGCGGGGGCGTCGTCACGTTGACCGGCTGGCTGGGCGGGCTCGGGCCGTTTTGGTTCACCGCTACCTCGGCAAAGGCGTACGTCTGAGCAGGGGTCAAGCCAGTCAGCGTCACCGGCTGGGTCACGTCCGTGATGGCGTCCACCAGCACCCGGCCAGTCGAGGCGTCGATCACCTGGTAGGTCGACGCGCCGGCCACGGGGTTGAGGACCAGGGTCACGGTGGTGGGCGTCACGTTCGACGGCGTGGGCTGGAGGGGCTGGGCGGGCGGGCTTGTGACCGCCACAGGCACCGAGCCCCCTGCCCCTCCCGTCTGGACGCCGGCCTGGGTGGGCGTGGCCTGCTGGGCGGCCTGCGCTTGGGCGGCGGCGGCCGCCTGCTGCGCCGCCTGCTGGGGGCGATAGACGAGGAAGTAGTAGCCGGCGGCCGCCGCACCGACGACCCCGGCCCCGATCAGGAGGTCCCGTCGCTGCTCCTGCGGCGTCTTCGGGACCATCTCACTTGCCACGCTCCGAACCCCCCGCCCCACCGACTCGATGGCGCCGGGCGCGGCCAGCGCCTCTTCGCCGAGGCCGACCGGCACGAACAGGCCAGACAGCGCCTGCAGCACCGGCCCCCCCTCCTCTAGCCATTCACCAGATAGTCCCGGAGCGCCCGCATCTGCGAGAGTGCCCACGGGCGGTTCGCCGCGAGGATAGCCCCGTGCCGAGGGCGAGAATCCGCCACCGCGTCCAGCAGCGCCGCGAAGTCCGCGTCATCGTATCCGGCCAGCTCCTCCACGCGCTCTGCCCCAAGGGCGGCGCGCGCAAGGGCCGGGCCCAGGAAGTCGAACGGCCCCATCCGCGCCACGGTGGCGCGTACCCGTTCCAGCATGTTCCCGCCCAGGCGCGCGGTCTCCGCCAGCTCCTCCGGCGGCAGGGTGGACAGGTAGCCGGCGATGGCGGCGACCACCTCGGGGTCGACCCACCGCCGGCCGACGACTGGGCTAGCCATTGCCGCCTCCGGTCTCCGGCGGCTGGATGTAGACGCGCTGCTTGCACGCCGGGCACTCGTAGTCAGCCGTCCCCTCCGGGACGCCGGTGACCGTGGAGCACGCCTGGCACTGGATGGGCACCAGCTTGGGCCGCGGTGGGGCCTGCGGGGGCGGCGCCTGGCCGGCAGCGCGCGCCGCGCCGGCGGCGAAGCCCTTGGCCGCCTCCACGATGGCATCGGCCTGCCGCCGCCTCGCCTCTACCTCGTCCCGCATACGTTGGGCCTCGAGGTCGAGCCTGCGCGACTCCAGCTCCATCTGCTTCACCATGCGGTAGGCGTCGAGGCTTGTAACGTTGCCTGGCATGGCACTCTGCCCGACCGGAATGCCCACGGCCCGAAGAGTCTCGATAGCGTCCTTCAGCTCCTCGACCGGCCGGCGCTGGCTCTGTCCCCGTAGGACCTCCAGGCCGAGCTCGGCTAGGTGCTGCGTCACGGGGTCTGCCACACCCGTCTGGCGCTGCTTATCGAGCAGCTCAAGCACCAGCCGGGTCATCTCGCTTTGGTTCTGCCGCGACTCGTTGAGCATGGAGGCGAAAACGCTGGCCATGGTCTGCATCGCCCCCAGCTCCTCCTGCCGGGACTCGGTCTTACGCAGCTTGGCCTCCTCCTCCGCCTGAAGCGCTCTCTGGCGCCAGTATTCCGCCTCGTCCCGGGCCGCCTTTTCCTTGTCGCTCTGCATCGCCGTTAGGTCCTTGGCGATGCTGATGGTCTTGCCGGCGGCGTCCACCTCGTCCTTTGTGGGCGCCTCGGCCTCCCCCGCGATGGACCGCACGAGCTGGCCGACGGCGGCCGCGTCCGCCACCTGCTTGACGCGGTTGAGCGTGTCCTTCAACTCCTTGCCGAGGTCGACCGCCCCCAAGCGGGACGCGCCCTCGTCGGCAAGCTCCGCCCCGATGCCACGGCCTGCCATCACACCGCCTCCCCAGCGAACTCCTGCATGCGGTCATGCAGGGCCTTGTACACGACGCGCAGACGAGGGTGGAGCGTGTGGGCCAGGATCACCATGTCCTCGATCCACAGCGCCATCTCCTCGGCCCGGACCTTGGGATCCGTGTCGCCAGCCGGGTCAAAGGCACTGGGGAAGAACTGGCGGTCAAGGCGGAACAGCAGCTCCACGTTGTCGGTGAGGTCGAGGTCGCGCACCAGGACCCTGGCCTGCCTCCCGGCGGGTCTGGCGCCAGCCTCGCCGTCTGCCTGGTGACGGCCGCGCTGCGCGCCTCCGGCAGGCTTCTCCTGGGCCTTGGGGGCCTTGCCGAAGAGCAGCGCCGCCCGGCGGAAGTTGAGGCCGGCGATGGGCCCACTCGCCCCCTGGACCACCTCCCCAGTCTCCTGGTCGACGAGCCCGATGATCTCGTGCTCGTCCTCCTCGCCCTGTGCCCGCGCCTGCTTGCGGTGGTTGCCGGCGGCGGCGAACCCCTTGAGGTCGCCCGCCTCCTCCACGGACCAGCCGCACGAACACTTCCAAACCAGCGTCCGACCCACCCCCCGCTGTCGTGCGTCCTGACTGGATGGCGCACCGGCCACGGTCGCCGGTCCGCCCTCTGACCAAGGGCCGCCTCTATGGTGGCCGCCATGCCCAAGGGAGAATTGCAAGGGTGGAAAGCGCCGCCCCAAGGGAGGCGGCGCCCGCGAGAAGGGACGGACCTGCGCTCAAGGCACCCCGGGCGGCTTCAGCACGGGCCCACCGGGGAGGTCCTGCCAGTTCGCCGGCGGCTTCTGCTGATGGGGGTCAAGCTCAGGGTCCGGCCAGAACAGGAGGGTGTCTAGGTCGACCGGGCCCTGGATGCCCGGCACCTGGCCGCGTGCCGTGGTCTGCCACATGAACGGGTCAGGTAGACCCTTCAGGCGAGGCGGCTTCGGGGCGCCCCAGGCTGCCACCCACAGGTGGGCGTTCACCGCGGAGCCGTCCGTGTTCTCGGCCCAGAAGGCGGGCGAAGTGTAGACCGCGAGACGCCGGTGGCTGAGCCCGGTGGCGTCTAGGAAGTCCCTCACCCACTGACTCATGTCGGCAGGGCTCATGCCCTCGGGGTTGATCTCCACGTCGACCGCGAACGGGAGGTCGTACCTGTGTACGAACGGTCCGACCATGCGCAGGAACGCCTCCCCCTGGTGCCTGGCCCTACCGGGAACGGGGTAGGCGAAGAAGTAGGCGCCTACCTTTAGGCCGTTCGCCCATGAGGCGTGGACGTTCATCGCGCGGGTGTGTGTCAGGTGTTCCCCGGTCGCGGTAGCGTAGCCTACCTGGACGTAGGCGAAGTCCACATGGTCTGCCACCAGGTCCCAGAGGATGTCCCCCTGGTCGTCCGACACGTCAATGCCATGCATCATCGTGCCCCCTCCTCCCTTCGGCGCCGGCTCTTCCCCTGCCCCCACCGCCAGTGGCGAAGCGGCGGCACCTTGGGCGTCCCGCGCACGACCCGCACCTCGACGATGCCCGTGTCGGTCTGGCGGATGCGGCGGATGACCGCCCGCTCCTCCGAGGTCAGGTCCCCGGCGTCCGCCACATCGGTCTCGTCCGCCTCAAGCGCGGCGGCGAAGCACGAGGCCAGGCCGGGGAAGCCGGAGGCCGCCAGCTCGTCCCGGTAGCGGATGACCTCCTCCCGCGCCAGGAGCAGGCTTACGGTCGCGGTTCGGAAGGCGGCGATGCGGTCGGGGTCACCGCTCTGGTAGACCCACATGGAGAAAGCGTCGAAGTCGCGCGCAGTGAGCGCCACCCGGTACCAAGGCGTCCTCCCTTGGATGTTGGGGTCGAGGGCCTTGAGGTCCCGCACGGTCGGCTCCTTCGTGTCGTCCGCCGGCTCGCCTTGTGCCTGGGTGGCCCTCTCGGGCGCAGTGGCGCTGCGCACGAACCGCCGCAGGTGGCGCATGTCGACCTTGCCCGCCTCCGCCTTCTGGAGGAGTTCGGCGGCCTGTGGGTCCTCGGCTGCCCTCGCCTCCACCCACCCGATCACGGTGCGGTGCTTGTCGAGCGTCCTGCCCGTGCCGAGACCGACGATCTCGGCGGCGAGGTCCCGTGCCCGCCCGGACACCGCCCCCATTCGAGCGGGAACATCGTTCCCGCTCGACCCCCCCTGGCGGTGGCGCAGGTTCCTCAGCCGCCTTGCCTCCGCCTCCTCCCGTAGCCGGGGGAGGAGCTGCGCGGCCAGGCGCACCCTCTGGTACTCGCTCAGGTGCCGGCGGCTCAGGTTGAGGCCGACGATAAGCGCGACCTTCTGCGCCTCCGACAGACCCGCCCGGACATCCACCGGCGGATCGGGGATGGAAACCCCCTCCGCCCTCAGCTCCGCCACCGCCCGTAGGCGATGGTAGCCGTCCAGGACGTTGCCCGCTTCGTCCTGGATGACGGGCACGACCACCTCGCCGCGGGCTCGGATGTCCTCCCGAAGGGCCGTGTACTCCGCGACGGACAGGCTAGGGAGTAGCTGGTAGCTAACCCCTTCCCCGGGCTCGGCCAGGAGGCGTCTGCCGTCTATTGGACCCACCCTTCGTCCCACCTCCCTTGGCGGCACCCTTCGGTGCGACGGCGCGCACCCCTGCCATTGTCACACCCGCCACCGGCTCCAGCTCCTCGACCTCGACGACCTCGACCTCCACGCGCGGGTTCGCTGCATCCACCCCAGCGTACTCCGCCACGAGGACCGGAACGTGGGCCACGTCGTCGTCCGCGAAGACCGCAGGCCGCATCGCGTCGATGCCTGCCTTCATTCCGCCGACGAAGTTGTCCAGGTCGCGCCGCCGCCGATCGGGCAGCCAGAACCTGAACGTCACGCGGGCCCGCGGAAACGGATGGCCGTCCCACAGCCCGTATCGCCTGGCGACCATCATGGCGATCACGGCCCGGTCGTGCCAGGCGCTGGCGGCCCCGTCGCGCCCGCGTAGGAGCCACCAGTGCTTGCCCAGGTGCCGGTTCAGCGACGGCGGCAGGCCGGAGATGGTGAAGCGCGCCGTCCTCACGCCCCGCGTCCCCCTGACCTGGCCATGCGAAGGGCGAGGTCCACCGCATCCCGGAGGACAGTGGCGCGCCGCCCGCGCGCTTCCACGGCGATGCCCAGGTGCTCGGCGGAGAGGGCGACGGTGGCGACATGCCGGGCGAACGCCGCGACGCCGGGGTGCTGCCCTGAGCTATGGCGGGCAGCGGACGAGGGCGGGGGCACCTCAGCCGGCGAAGGGATGGGTCCCTTGGGGCGATGGACGCCCTCCCTTGCCGCCGCCTGCCGGACGGCGGCCGCCGAGGTCCCGAAGTACTTGGCCAACCGGTCGGTCGGAACGCCCTTCGACCACCACGCCGCCAACACCGTCTTGGCCTCCTGCGTCCAACGCTGGCCCATCTGTCCTACCCCCCAGGACACCGTTCGACTGGTTCATGCCGAGCCTTCGCCTTGCGGTGCGGCACATTGCGGTGCCTGACCCAACCGAGGGGCCCTACACCTTCGATGGACCGCACTCCTGCACTGGTCCTCGCGTACCTCATGGCCCGCGCAGCGTCCTTGGTGCCCGCACGCCTCATGGCCCGCGCAGCGCCCTTGGTTCCCGCACGCCTGATGGCCCGCACCGCTTCTATGGTCCTCGCCTCGTGCGTGGCCCGCACCGCAGAGATGGTTCCCGCGCCTTTCTTGGCCCGCGCCCGCTACGTGGTTCCCGCCGCCTCAATGGCCCGCGCGCCCTCGCTGGTCCTCACTCCACCCATCGCCCGCACCGCCTCTATGGTCCTCGCGACCTCACTGGGTCAGCCTGATGCCGGCTCACAAAGCCGGCGGGATCAGGTCCTCCTTCGGGTGCCCCAGGTACGCGACCGGGTACGGCAGGGGAACTGCGAGCCCCAACCGCCGCCGCTCG
>Ga0207433_10014885_pt1 | contig 11188 bp, 12 predicted proteins | sample YelNatPaOPGAMG01_FD_187559 | JGI IMG/M metagenome (GOLD analysis project Ga0207433, IMG submission 187559) | Hot spring thermophilic microbial communities from Obsidian Pool, Yellowstone National Park, USA - OP-RAMG-01 (SPAdes) (version 3) | ecosystem: Environmental > Aquatic > Thermal springs...
CGGTTGCCTTTGCGCCGATAAATCCAATCCCCAGACCAGGTCCTAATGCACCAAGCCCTATGGCTATTGCTGCAGCAAGCATCTTCATTGTTGCTGGTTCCATTTTATTTTCCTCCTTTCATCCCTCATCTTTATCCTCTTCCTACAAGGGTGAGGGATCAATGTTCCTCTTCACTCGTTGCAATCTTTATAAAAAATAAAGTCAAAAAAGAAAAGATTATTGCCTGAATAATGCCCACAAAAATTTCAAGGGCAAGGAATGGCAATGGAATTACAAACGGTAATAGAAAGAGCATCACGGTCAAAAGAACCTCGCCAGCGAAGATATTGCCAAAGAGACGGAAAGAGAATGAAATAATCTTTGCAATCTCCGCAATCAACTCCAGGATTCCCACAAAGAACATTATCGGATTCTTCAGTTTTATAAACCTCTTAAGAAATCCTTTAAATCCTAAAATTTGAATGCTGTAAATCTGGGTGAATATCACGGATATGAGGGCAAGGGCAAGGGTTGTGTTCAAATCAGCAGAGGCACCACGGAATAAGGGGACGAATTCCCTATGTTCGGATACTTCAGGGTTATGTGATTCCTCTCCGGTTGTTTCTATATGTTCTACTTGAACATCTTTTTCACGGTAAAAACCAATAGAACCAACTCCAGGCAATAGACCACACCAGTTGATTATCAGGACGAATAGAAAGATGGTCATCACCAGGGGGAAGAACTTCCTGCCTTTTTCCTCACTACCAAAGACCTCGCAGATAAGGTTATAGAAGTATTCCATTATATATTCCACGACATTCTGGATTCCTGCAGGAATGATAGTCTTTTTTATCCGAATAAGGATGACCAGGATGATAAATAGAAGAATGGTTAGAAAGGTGACAAGGAGAGAGTTGGTCACCGGAAAAGGACCTATTCTGAACAACTCTTCCGCGGCAATAGAGATATGCATAATATAGATTATATTAAAAAATTTTAAAAAATCAAGTGTTTAAAACGAATATTGACACCCCTCTATATTTTTGTATAATCTTCTATGCCTGCTATAGTTGTGAAGTTTGGTGGCACCTCCCTTGCCAGTGGCGATTTAATATTAAAAGCGGCCAATCGGGTTGCCCGCATAAAAAAGAATAGCGATGTGGTAGTGGTTGTCTCGGCAATGGGGCACACAACCGACGAACTCATTGCCCTCAGCAAAAAAATCACCAACCAACCCCGGGCAAGGGAGATGGATATGCTCCTTTCTGCTGGAGAGAGGATTTCGGTGGCACTATTTACAATGGCATTACATAGATTGAATTTGAAGGCAATGTCATTTACCGGCTCCCAGGTTGGTATCATAACCGATAATCGCCATACCGATGCAAGAATCCTGGAAATACGCGGAGAGCGTCTCAAGAATGCCTTGAATCAGGGTTATATACCTGTCGTGTGTGGATTTCAGGGTGTGAGTTTTGAAAAAGAAATAACTACCCTGGGACGTGGCGGTTCTGATACAACCGCAGTGGCGCTTGCCTCAGCCATAGGAGCCCGGAAATGTATTATCTACACCGATGTTGACGGAGTCTTTACCGAAGACCCGAATAGGTTTTCAGGCGTGAAAAAGATAGATAAAATCTCCTATGAAGAGATGCTTGAACTTGCCAGCCGGGGCGCAAAGGTTCTTCACCCCAGGGCAACCAGTATCGGGGCGAGATTTGGTATTCCGATTGAGATAAAAAATAGTTTCAATAACAAATCCGGCACCCTCATCACCCATATCAATGGGATGGAACATCCAAGACCGAAGGCAATCACCCATTCTGAAGGGCTTTATCTAATCACCCTGGTTCAGGTGCCAAAAAATCCTAAATATCTGTCCCAGATTACCACTGAATTGACCAATGCGGGTGTCCATTTAAAATTCTTCTTTCACGGTGTATCCGATGCCCCAAGGTTTGACCTTTCTTTCATAACTCCGCTTCCGGAAAGGGATTTGGTGAAAAATGTAATAGAAAGACTTATGAGAAGATTAAAAATAAAAGAGCTAAGGGAGTGTCTTGATATATCGTCAATCAGTATCATCGGGGCAGGCATCGGTTCTGACAATAAGACGCTTTCTGAAATATTCAATACCTTAAATAAAATCAAGACCCATATTGAAGCGGTCACAACATCAGAATTGTCTATCAATCTATTCTTAAAGAAAAAATATCTTGACCCGACAATTAACGCACTCCTGGAAAGACTGCATCTGAAAGATTAAATTTTTATATTTACCCCAATTCCGAACTGGTTTACAATATAATTTATTCCCTGATTATTCCCCCAGAGCCAGTTTGTTTCGGGCTGGAATATCAATCTCTCGCCCAATGCAGTTCCCAGACCGAATCCATATTGTAGGATATATCTGGGCGGTCTTGTGGAGTGTTCCTGACGGTCCCGGGTATGGATTGAAAAGACCATTTTTGGGGCAAGCAGAAACCTTATCTTATAGAAAATAGTCCTTTCCAGAATTACCGTCCCATAAAAATCATAGACATAATCGGTAATAAATCCACTCCTTGTTCCCTTCATATAACCAAAACCAGGCTTTATTGCCCCCCTCATTGATTTATTCAAGAAGACATGCTTTATAGAGAATAATCCCGCGGTCGGATAGGAATATTTTATCTCAATTTCGGTTTTGGGTAAGATTCCCAGTCCAGCCCAGATGTCAAATCTTCTTTCATCATAGGCAATGCTATCCCCGGTTTTGGAATAGAGACAAAAGTTATCAATTCCAAAGCCAATTGCATATTCATTCACATCAAGTCTCTGAACTAAATCATAGGTGCAATAACTCTGGGACCAGGAATCAGGCAAGCCGTAAAATATCTTGGGTAGAAGAATAGCCAATAAAAGATAAATTATTTCCGATGATAATTCAGTTTTTCTCTGACCTTCATCCATTATCCTCAATTATAGTAAATTATTGCCAAAAGTCAAGCACACGATCTACTAACACGACTTTTGTGAATTTCTATTGATTTTATTCAAAGTTAAGAAGGGGTACAAAATTGTAGTTGCCCAATTCATTGGGCTATTGAATACCTTCTTCCACTTCGTAAGTGGGGGTGAAAACCTTATGGAATTTCATTACTTTTTGCCTGTCTTTTTAAAAACTTATCTCCACTTACGAAGTGTCTGAATAATCCGGGCTAAAGACTATGGAATTTAGTTTTTTAAAAACCACTGGAAAATCGTAAGATTTCAGGGTAAATTTTGAAAAGTAGAGGGACTGTCCCTCAAAGCCCAAGATTATCCTCCGCTGAGGGTTGGATAGGTCATTCCAAAGCGGTATTTGTAGTATATTCTCATTGCAATAAAAAGAAGAATTAAAAATATGAAATAACCAGGATAGAGATAGCCCGTGATGATGGTGAAGATAAATCCAGGTAGTCTAAAGGAAAGAATCAGTATCCTGCGGGAAAATTTTTTCTTATGAAAAAGTGAATAAACCACATATATGAATATAGGCAGAGAAATTACCGATGGAATGAGGGGGATATAGTCTTTAAAATAGATGGCAGTGCCAATTGCGCCAATAAGTATGATTGTAGAAATAATACTTGAATACTCAGACCCGAAAAAGACCCCGGTCGTCGTCTCACCCGCCTTTCTATCTCCCTCTATATCGGCAATTGTGGTATTGATAAATACTGCGCAGATACTTAAAAAGTAGGGAAGAAATCTTAAGAACATAAAAAAATCCGCTGGCTGGTGTAGAACCCAGCCCACGGCAAAGTTTATCATTCCATAACCAACCCCATTAACCAATGAATCAAGGACTGGTCTGCCCTTTAACTTTATCGGGGGCAATGAATAGGCAACTCCCAATATTAGAGAGATTATCATAAAAATAAAAAAAACAAATCCCAACTTTATGGATAGAGAAAGGGCGAGAATCCACAAAATGAACATTTCAATCTTTGCAAATTTTGGTGAAATCAAACCTTCGGAGATAATAAAGAGTTTCTTATTGAGACGGTCGGTCTGGATGTCCGTTATCTGATTTAGAATATATACTCCTCCCATAATTGCGGTATAGATTAAAAGGGCAAAAAGAACTTTTCCATCAAAGAGGTTCTTCTGGAGGGCAAGGAAATTTCCAATCAACAAAAAGTTCCAGACGGGAATTAAAATCAATGGTCTCAGTATGAAGATTGTGTCAAAGAGATTTAACCGATGACCCAATTTAATCCAATAGCCGCAAAAGCGCCATCAAAAAAATGCCAAGGATGATTGAACCCAGTTGCAGAAACGAACCTGGAATCTCTTCACAACCCTGTAATTCCGGTATTAAATCAGAACCCGCAATATAGATAAAACCGCCGGCTGCTATCGGCATCAGGACAATAGAATATGCGTGGCTATTTGGTCCAATCCATAAAGATATAAGCGCCCCTGCGAAGGCACTGAGTGCCGAGAGAAAATTCAGCAGTAAAGCCTTTCTTGGCGTGTATCCAGCATAGACAAAGACCCCAAAATCTCCAATCTCCTGAGGAATTTCATGCAAGACAACCGCAATCGTCGTCCCCAATCCTATCGGAAGACTTATGGTATAACTGGCACCAATAATCATACCGTCAATAAGGTTGTGAATTAAATCGCCAATAAAATTTATTGCGGCGACTGGATGGGGATGCTCCTTTGAAGTCGGAATATGGCAGTGGCGCCAGCGGATAAACTTCTCAAGAATAAAAAATAAGAGAATTCCGCAAATGACATACAGTGAAGAGATTAAATTGGTGCCAAGTTCTGAGAAGGTTTCGGGCAAAAGATGGATAAATGCATCACCAAACAATGCTCCAGTTGCAAAACTCACCAAGATTAAAAGTATCCGCGATAACCTTTCCCGATTAAAGGATACAAAAAAGATTCCGATTAAAGAGATGACACTAACCAGCGAAACGCTGATTAAAGTCCAGAGGTATACCATCTATGCCTTCACCACCTTACCAGCACTGAGACAATTTGTGCACACCAATACCCTTTTAACCTTTCCATCAATTTTTATCCTCACCCTCTGTAGGTTGGGTTTAAATCGCCTCTTTGAAACATTATGGGCATGGCTTATCTTAGAACCAACCTGGGCTGATTTTCCACAAATTGCGCACTTTCTTCCCATTTTTATCTCCTTTCTCGTAAAAGTTTAGTTTTTTCTAAAAAGCATCTTTTCCATTAACCACTACCCCACTATATTGTGCCTCGGCATGGATATAATTAGGAAATCAGAGAATCAGATTATCAGGTAGAGAATATCAGGGTATCAGAATATTAGTTATAAACCCGATATTCTGTTCTTCTGATATCCTTCTTCCTGATTTTCTGATAATCTGATATTCGCTTCTATCCCCAATTAGTAATTTAATCGTAAGGGAATGGAGCCTACCCACACTTTTGGGCAAAAACTTACCTCTTACCCTTTCTCCATCCGGGTTAAAATTTTATTGACAATTCCTATTATATTTATCTATCAAATTAAGTCAACAACCCGTTTTGTTTTTACTATTGACTTTTTTCTGAAAATTTATATAATAGACAATATGTAAGAGGGAATTTTTCAAGTATATGAATTTGAAAATTTCCTATACTTTTATCCTCCCCCGTTTTAACGGGAGACGCCCTCATCTAAAGTCTTTGGCGTCGGACGAGGGGAAGGGGTTTTAGAGGAAGAATTCCCCTGATGTATGTTAGGAAAAACTAAACTTTTACGACAATATCGCCAGGGTAGCTCAGTTGGTAGAGCACCGGACTGAAAATCCGGGTGTCCGCAGTTCGATTCTGCGCCCTGGCATTTTTTTAATACAAAAAACCCCCTCGGTCCCTTGACTTTGAAAGATTTTTTCCTTATAATTACCTATGCGTCTTGACCTTTTCCTGAAAAAAACCTTGATTATAAAGCAGCGCGCCGGTGCAAAGGAACTATGTGAAAAGGGACTGGTTAAGGTAAATGGAGTCGTTGCCAAACCCTCAAAGGAATTGAAGGTATCCGACATTATAGAAATTGAAACGATAAAGGGAATTCAGAGATACAGGGTGAAGGGAATTCCCACAGGAAATGTAAAGAAAAGCGAGACTGAATTATATTATACGGAAATCAGATGAAACTTGGAATAACAATTGGTGACCCCTCAGGAATTGGACCAGAATTGATTCTAAAATCCCTGCCCCACTTCTTAAAATACAAACCAATAATCTACGGTAATAAAAATATTTTTGAAAAGACCGCCCGAAATCTGCATTTAGATAAGAACTACAGGTTAATAAAAGAATGCATAAGAGATACAGTTCCCTCAATAAAATTTCAATTCGGTAGACCAAATGAGAATACCGGTAAGATAGCACTGGCATCAATAAAATCCGCCCTGGCCGATGAACCCGATATTCTTATAACTGCTCCAATTGTAAAAAGTGTAATAAAAAGATTTGAAAAGAATTTCATTGGACACACGGAATTCCTCGCCAACTATTTTAATACAAAAGAATTCGCGATGGTCGGCATTTTGAATCATAAAAGAATTATGTTCTTAACTACCCATCTGCCGGTGGCTGATGTTCCAAAGAAGATTAAAGACGATGAAATTTGCCAGAAATTATTACTTTTTGATAAGGAATTAAAAAAATTCTTTGGCATTAAAAGACCCTGCTTTGGGGTTTCTGCATTAAATCCCCACGGTGCTGAATTCAGTTATGGTGAAGAGAGAATTATTGAAAAGGGAATCGCCCTGGCACGAAGAAAAGGAATATCCGCATTCGGTCCGTTTCCTGCCGACTCTCTTTTTAATCGGGTATTTGATGGCTTTTTAGTAATGTATCATGACCAGGGTTTTACTTATTTAAAGGCAAAAGGGGGCGGCCTGAACTGGACTTGTGGTCTGCCCATCATCAGGCTATCCCCATTGTATGGTGCGGCCCTGGATATTGCGGGTAAGAACTGCGCCGATAACAAAGGTATGGTCAATGCATTGAAGATGGGTATAATTATGTTTAACAAAAGCCGAAAGGGGGCGGTATGAAGAGAAAGAATTACCTGGTTGGAATTCTTTTATTGGCTTTGCTCATTTCTACTTGTAAACCCAGAGAAGATATTAAGGAAGCAAGCGAGGCTATAAAAAAGGGAAGATACAGTGCCGCGATAAAATCTTTAAAATCTCTCCTGATGATTGATTCGCTCAATCCGGAAATTCATTTCAATCTCTCGCTTGCCTATTGCTATCTGGACTCTGTAGAGAAGGCATATCAGCATTTTTTAAAACTCGTGGAATTGAATTCTTCGCTAAAAGATAGTATAGAATTAAAACTACTACTGGCAAAATTTTTAAAGATTGAGCCATATGCTTCAAGCCCAATCCCAATGGCAAAGATGAATCAGTTCAAAGGCAGTTTTGGTCCGGATAATGAACTGCTTGCGGTTGCTGCCGCAAAGATTGATATTGCTGATATATATCTCTTAAAATTAGATGGAACACTTATCAAAAAAATAACCAGTAAGGGTATGAATACCGACCCGGCATTTTCTCCCCTCGGTGATAAAATTGCCTATGTTTCTAATATTGACGGTGATGAGGAGATTTATCTCTATGACCTAAAAAATGATACTACAATTAAATTAACCGATAATACATATACGGACTTTTCACCATCCTTTTCGCCAAAAGGTAATGAGATTGTTTATGTTACAGACCGGGATAAAAACTGGGAAATTTATAAAATAAGCCTTAAAGATAAATTCGCCTTAAGATTGACCAAAAATAAATTCTGGGATGGGTTTCCATCATTCACCCCTGATGGAGGACACATTGTCTTTTCCTCAAAAAGAAATGGCAGTGAAGACATCTATATTATGAATTCAAATGGAACCAATGAACGATTACTCTTTGCCACAAAATTTGATGAAACAGACCCTCACCTGATTGGTGAAAATTTATTTTTTCGTTCAAATCGGGATGGTGAATTTGAAATTTATAAATTTAATATTAAAACCCAAAAAATACTCCGTTTGACCTTCAATGAAGTGCCGGACTGGAACCCCAGGGTCGCCCCGGATGGAACAAAGATTTTGTTTTCCAGAAAGATAAAGAATAAATGGCAACTCTATTTTCTAAATCTTTCCAGTTCAATATCTGCCGAAGTCATTGCCCAGAAGATTAAAGAAATACAGACTCCCTGAATTGGTTTAACCATTTTCTTCTATTGTCCTGTATTTTTTTCTTTTTCAAGGTCTCCCTTTCCCTGTCACCCTGAACCATGTGCTGAATTTATTTCAGTATCGTTTCAGGTCTCATAAGAAACAAAATCAGGATGCTGAAATAAATTCAGCACGACATTATGAGAAGCCTCAAAATCCCTTTTAACCCGAATTATTTATACTATTTTTGATCAGTTTCGTTCAAACGCAATCCTAAAGCGGGCTTGCGCCATTTTTTAAGCACAAAATTTTTTGACAATCTGTTTTTTCTTTGGACTCCTCACCCTAATCCTCTCCCCATTAAAACGGGGAGAGGGAAGGGTGAGGGGACACTCTTTTTTTCTCAGTGCGAGGAGCGAGATTCCTCTCCTGTCATTGCGAGTCCTCGCCCATTATCAATGGGCGGGACGAAGCAATCTGACCCTAAGGGTCATTCCGAGCGAAGTGAGGAATCTCATTTAGATTCTTCGTCTGCTTGGGCGGACTCAGAATGACAAGAAAGGAAATGGTCGGAACTCAGAATGGCACTTCGTGTCGGATTGCTACGTCCCCGCCTTCAGTTCGGGCTCAATGACTTTCAGTATGAATACCGGGTTAAGGATTTTGCCATTCCTGAATAGATGGCATAGAATAATTTTGCTTGTGAAGAAATACTTTAATCCCCTAAAGCCTGATTCCGCCAGGATTGTTTATGAATTATTGCCCTTGCAATACGCCGATTCCTTGTGCCGTTTTTCTTTGATTCCTCAGGAAGTAAGAGTTTAGTTTTTAAAAATTCCACCCATTTTGTGGTGGGACTAAAAGGGAAGGGATATAAATTAACAGACCTCGGTCGGTGTTAATTTCTGTGTTTGAGCAGTCTCGTTACTTTAATAACTCATTTTTTCACACGGAGCAAGTTATTTTGGCTCAAGTTGAAATGTTGAACAAGAAAACAGATTAACTAATTTCTATCTAACCATATCATCTGATAGATAAATGTGGTTGCCCAATCTCCACTTCGTAAGTGGAGGTGAAAAGTCTATGAAATTTCATAACTTTTTGGCTATGTTTTTTAAACCTTACCTCCACTTACGAAGTGGAAGTAAATTTTCTTCGGGAGTCTGATAAGCCTATCCTGATGAAAAATCAGGATCAGACAACGACAACTTATCAATAATTCATTATGAGCCTATATTTTTAAGCTTTTGCTCTAATTTCCATAATAGAAAGATAAGCCATTACGCCAATTGGCGGAATGACAGTAATACAAATTTTAATAAAATTGGTAAACAAAATCTATACACCGACTACAGAATTTATGAATAATTGGTGAAAAAAATCAAATTGGTTATAAAGGGAAATAAAGCGGATTTCTACTCTATCTGGTTTTTCTGAAGTTGAGGTGTGAAACTTTTATAATATTCTCAGGAATTAACTCTAAAATATTCAAATCTTTTCTCCCCGCCAGTCTTTATAGGGTGGTACCACAATGTTTGGTAAAAAATGTATAACTAATAAATAAATTTATGTTTAAAGAATGTAGGGTGCTTTTATTCGTGCCATCAAGTATATCAATTAAGCCAAATATGCCGGGCGTGTATTGTGTATAAAAACCTAACGCAACCGGGAAATTGTATTTTGCAAAATTATAACCCAATCCGATACTCCACGATGTTGAAGGTTCTAAATGTCTGACTATTCGATAACCCAACTCACCAGAAACCTCTTTGATTGTATAACTGAAGAGCAAACCCATCCCACTTTTCAGGGATAGAGAATTAAATAAAAACATTTATATTCTCCCTCCACGGTTAATCTGTGTTCTTTAAAGAATAATGTTTCATTAAAATGAGTAATTTCTGAACATAAGTAATGAGCAGGCCAATAAGTATAACACAAGTTCAAGTGAATCGCTTTATAAATGTTTTGATTAACCAATACCCCATATGTGGCAAAGGTTTCCTTTGGTTGCCACGGGTCAATAGTTCCAAAGTATCGTTTTCTTCCTATCATAATTCCGAGAGAAGTTTTAGGAAGACTACTTATCGCTGATTTATCAGATGTATAATCTATTTCTTCACTTTGTCCAAAACACAACCCTGTAATGATTAAGGCATAAATAATCTTATCCATCTTGACCCCTAAATAATAAAAATTATATTCAGAATCTGAACAGTTAGCAATAGTTTAGTTTTTCCTAAATTTTCTTAAGTTTTTTCGGAGCAGCAGACCTTGGTCGGCGTTTTTTGGTGCGAAACAAGTTTCGCTACTCCATCTTTTGGAAAAAAATTATCTCTTATGTCAAATCTATTATTTTGAAGTATGCGTTATCACATAGAAAAGTCGGACTCAAATATTCAATGTGCACAATTTGGTTAGATGGGGTAATAAAAGTTTTTTCTACACAGGTTGCTCCTTTCTTTAACCAAATTTTACATACTTCATCATAGCCAAATAATTGCCCAATTAAAAACACGAAACAAATCAGGATGGACATCATCTGTTTTGCACTAATTCTCCCCCCTTTTTGTGCATTTTTCAAATTCATCTTTACTTCTCAATCTTGGGCTCAAAAGAGGTATAAACTTTTAAACTTTTGCCCTGTGCCCTGCCCAAAGCCATAGAAAGACACAAGAACCAGATTCATCAGTAAAAGAATTTTAGTCATTTTTCGTCTTCCATTCTTATATCTCTTTTAAAACCCAAAATTGTTGCCTTTATCACAAATCCCCCTCTCTCTTTGATAAAGAGGAATTTTACCTTAAATTACCCTTTTCCTGCCATTTTGGAGCCCTGTTGAGCCTTTTTCTTTTTATCGCCTCAATTGCCTCCAATTGTCTCATCTTCCATTTCCCTATGATGTTCATAATCAGTGCCTGGTCCTGCTTCCATCCTCTTTCCGGTCTTTAGAAAATATGCATAGAGTGGTGACATATTGCGTAGTTGTGTAACAATCGGCGGGAATTCATTCAGAATATAATCAATATCTT
>Ga0207433_10014888_pt1 | contig 11187 bp, 8 predicted proteins | sample YelNatPaOPGAMG01_FD_187559 | JGI IMG/M metagenome (GOLD analysis project Ga0207433, IMG submission 187559) | Hot spring thermophilic microbial communities from Obsidian Pool, Yellowstone National Park, USA - OP-RAMG-01 (SPAdes) (version 3) | ecosystem: Environmental > Aquatic > Thermal springs >...
GGCCCAGCTCTAGAAAGTTCACCTTTCCCTTGGCCAAACTGCTGACCAGGGCGAGAGCCAGAAGCCCGAGCACGTCGTCGATCACTGCGGCTGCCAGAATGATCTGGCTTGCACGTTCCTGCAAGAGGCCCTTGGCCGCCAGCACCTGAGCCGTGATGCCAACGCTGGTGGCGACCATCGCGGCTCCGATGAAGATTGACTCGATTTGTGGCTCGCCTCAGAGCCGTAGCAGGCCCCAACCGAGAACAAACTAGGCTGCTACCCCGAGGATCGCTACCCAAGTAGCTATCGGTCCAACCTTGAGCAAATCCGAGGCCCTTACCTCCAGCCCGACCCGGAACAGAAGAAACATCACCCCCAGTTCGGCAAGAGCCGTCAGGAATTCATTGGGCGCCATCCAGCCAAGCACGCCTGGACCGATCACGACGCCGGCGAGAATCTGGCCGACGATGCCGGGCTGATTGAATCGCTCGAACAGTTCGTCGAGGATCTTGGCCGAGGCGAAGACGATGAGCATCGCCAGAGACAGCTTTACAGCCTCGGGGCCGGACGCCAACAGAAGGGCAAATTGATCGAAGTTCAAGATGTTAGCGGCCCCGAGCCTTCTTCACTGCCCTCGGCTTCTTCGCGGGCGGCGGAGGCGCCTCCGGCGGGATCCAATCCATTTCGAGGCGCAACTGCTCGACGTGGAGGCGGCTCTGGAAAACCTTTTGCAGCACAGCCGTTACAGCCTCCCCTAAAGCGGCAGGCGCCTGATACCGCAGCCGTACGACGATCCCGCTGGGACTGAAGCCCAATTCATAGCCGAGCAACGTTGCAGAACCGGCAGGCCACGCCTCGTGAAGGGGCTGCTCCAGCCGGGCGACCAACTCGCGCCTTACGCCGTCCAAGTCTTCAATCGGGGTCGGTGGCGCGGGCTTCAGTCGCTCGCGCAACAATGCCAGTTCCTCTTCGCTAGCTACCTTCCGAACAAACAGGTCCACGTCTCTCCCGGTCCTCTTGATAATGGCTTTTCGAGCCGCTTCAATCTTCGCTGTTGGCACAGTGTCCGTCAGGATCAGGCGAACGCGGATTCGATCCGGCGCGAGGTCAATCACCTCCGACACGATTGCATCTCGCGAAGCAAGCTTACCGACCGCTTCACGAATTGCTCCCCGGGCAATGGTCTCGTTTCTCACCTGCATCAGGGCGCGGCTCAGCGGCACAAACAGCACTGCCAGAACGAGCCCGAGCATCACGATGCGCCAGCGGAGTTTCCCAACTTGCGCGAGGGAACGAGCGAGAAAGGTGTGCTGCAAAAGGATGAAGAGCTTATCGCCAGATGCCCGATCCCGAATCGATTGTTCGATTTCCTCGCGGACGTTAGGAGCATCCATTCTGACCAGCAGGAAGACAAGGAATGCACTGGCGACAATCGCCGCCAGGTTGGTCAGGAAGAGCAGTCCGGCGCCCGAGATGATCGGTCCAATAAAGCCGCTACCTACCCCGAAGCCAACGGTGCAGAGCGGGGGCATTAACGCGACAGCGATGGCGACGCCAGGCAGTGCTGTGACTCCCCCGCCTCCGCTCCCGCGACAGACCACCACCGATCCGGCAAGCCCGGAGAAGATGGCGACGCCCAGATCCAGCAGGTTGGGCTGGGTCCGGCTTAGGATTTCCGCGGTGGGCGCGTGAAATGGGAGGAGCCACACAATGGCAGCGGAGAAGCTGACCGCTCCGGCCATGCTCGCAAGCACGTTGACCACCGACTTGACGCCGAGATAGAAGTCGCCGGCCGCCAGGGCAAGGCCCGCCGCGAGGATTGGACCCATTAAGGGCGAGATCAGCATCGCGCCAATCACCACTGCTGGGCTGTCTAGCACCAAGCCGAGAGTCGCAATTCCCGCAGAGAAAACCAGCTCTAGCCAATAGTTCAGGCTGGCGACCTCCGCAGATTCGTAAACCTGGGCATAGACCTGCGGCTTGGACTTGGGATCGATCCGGAGCGACTGCTCAATGCGCGCGCGGAGGTCGAGGGTAGAGTGGTCGCTCATCCTTTGCATTGTAGGCCTCCGGTCGGGGGCCGTCAAAACTCTTTAGAAATGTCCGCTTGGGGGACGGGGGTCCGGGGGAAGGGGGCTTCCCGCCTCCCCCTCAGCACGCCCACTGCTTTTCTTGGGGGGCGCGGGGAACGAAAGATTCCAACCTCGCCGCCATAATGTTTCGCCACCAGCCCCAATACCCGCCGCCGGAATGCCTCCGGCCGGGACCGTTCGAGCGCCGCCCGCAGTTCCCATGCCGCAGCGCTTCCGGCCCGCCTTCTCGGTACTTGGCCCAGATTCGCCGCGTCTGCCGGTAGCTCCGTCTCAACAACTCATTGGCCTGGCGCAAGCTCAACTCTCCGCTCCGCTTAAAGGGTTGAGCCCGGCCTACGCCCTCAACCGGCCTGTTTTGGGATAACGGGCGGCCGCAAACGGCGATGGCGTCAAGCGAAACGGGGCGGCGGGAAGTTATGGTTTTGAGAAGTGGCTCCCCGAGGGGAACCCTCTTCCGTAATGGTTTTGGAGAATCGGGTTTCGAGGAAACGCTAGCCAGCACCAACCGCGTCGCGTTGTTGTCAAGCAGGCAACCTGTGGACTTCAGTCTGCAAAGATTGGACAGCGCCTTCAAGAACAGCGGAGTTGAGTGCAATCGAGACTCAACCGGCTCATGTACGGCGACGTGATTCCACCACCGCGGGCTTAGCTGGGACAATAGTTCTGATGATGCCCAGTTTGCGGGGACTCAGTAGGCTGTTGCAGCCAGCTCAGCGGCGGCTTGCGCGAATTGATCTTCGAGAGCACGAGGACAAAATTCTCCTATTGCTGGCGCTGGAGGTCAGCGCAGTGGTGGGTCTGGTTGTCGTGGCCTTTGTGGCCCTGACCGAACGCATGGGCAGGATACTCCTCACTGCAGGAGCCGTGCAGCGTGTCCTCAGCCCATTGATCGGTTCCCTGATGGGCGGTTGGTTGCTGTTCAAGTTCTTCCCTGATGCTAGGGGTAGCGGGATTCCCCAGACGCGCGTTGCGCTAGTTCTCCAAAACGGCATCATCAGCCTTCGCACTGTCGTCGGGAAATTCATATGCTCGTCAATCTCCCTGGGTAGTGGTGTGGCTCTCGGCCGCGAAGGCCCCTCGGTCCATATCGGCGCCGGAATTGCTTCGGCGGCGGGCCGCCGCCTCGGCCTGAGTGAAGATCAAGTGAAATCGTTGATTCCAGTCGGCACGGCGGCCGCCGTCGCGGCCGCCTTCAATACTCCGCTGGCAGCTGTCCTATTCACGCTGGAGGAGATTCTTGCGGATCTGCATGCCCGTGTGGTGGGTACCGTAGTAATCGGCGCGTGCACGTCCTGGATGGTCCTCAGGCTGATCCTGGGGGACGAGCCTCTCTTTCACGTACCGGCGTACCAACTGGTGCACCCGCTGGAGTTTCTCATTTATGCCCTTCTCGGACTGCTCGGTGGTCTGGTGTCGACAGCCTTTGTGAAACTGCTGCTCTGGCAGCGCACTCGGTTCCTCAAGGCGCCATCGCGGTGGAAGCCGTTCACTCCGGCTGTGGGCGGCCTGGTCGTGGGATTGTTGGCACTAGCAGCGCCGGGAGTGCTGGGCGTTGGCTACAATCTGGTGAGCGACGCGCTGAACGGCCAAATGGCGCTGAAGGTGATGCTGCTGCTCCTGGTGCTGAAGTTGGTAGCTACTGCCACAAGCTACGGTTCCGGCAACGCCGGTGGCATTTTCGGACCCTCGCTGTTCATTGGCGCCATGCTGGGGGGCGCCGTGGGACATGTCGCCCATACCCTGCTGCCAGACCACACCGGCAACGCCGAAGCATACGCTCTCGTAGGCATGGGCGCGGCCTTCGCCGGAATTGTGCGGACGCCCATGACCAGCGTCATTATGATTTTCGAAGTGACGCGCGACTGCACCATCATCGTGCCCTTGATGATCGCCAACCTGTGCAGCTACGTCCTAGCGCAGAAGTTGCAGCGCTTGCCGATCTATGAAGCGCTATCCCGGCAGGACGGCATTAGGATGCCTTCAGCCGCTCACCTACCACAGCCCTTGACCGTGGAGCGGGCCATGCGGCCGATGCACCTGTCCGAATCCGCCATTACCGATCTGCCAGATCGTCCTTATGTCTATCCCGACGACCCATTGGACTCGGCGTTGCAGCGGATGGGAGATGTGGGTGTGGATGAAATCCCGGTGGTCAGCCGTGCCGGGGGGGCGCAGATTGGTGTGCTCCATAGCCAGGATGCTCTGATCGCCTACAAACGGCGCGCCGGCTCCAAAGGACAGGAAACCCTCACTGCCGCTGCAGCGCGGAACTGGCTTCCAGCGATTGCGGGTATTACCGTAGCGGCGGTCCTCATCGTGTCCGGACTTCTCTTCTGGCAGCGTACTCGCCGCTCCGATCTGGGTAATGAGGCATATCGGAATGGCCAGAAACTGCTGGCCCAGGGACAGGTTGAGGAGGCGGTCTCGGCATTTCGGAGCGCGCTGGCGTATGCCCCGCAGGATGTCAAGTCGCGGGCCGCGTTGGGTCTCGCTCTCGTCCAATCTGGACACTTCAACGATGCTTCAGCTTACCTGTCCGCTGTGGTTAAGGCCGATCCCCAGAACGGCCCGGCCTGGTTGGGGCTGGCCAAGATCTCTCTCGCCGGAGGAGACAAGAAGCAGGCGATGGAACTCTACCGGCAGGCGCTTTCTAAGGAATGGCCCGCATCCGAAGAGTCCCGCCGCCGCATCGCTCAACTGGAATACGCAGGCTTGCTGCGGGATGCCGGACGGCGAAGCGAGGCGATCTCCTTCTTGCTGTCGATGATCGAGCAGCGCGGAGATGATCCCGCCCTTGCGAAAAAGGCTGCGGACATGGTGAAGACCATCGGTACGCCGGAACAGGCAGAAGAAGCTTACGCGGCGCTGGCCAACCACTTCCCCGCCGACGCCAGCGTCTGGTTACGGCTTGGTGATGCGAGATTCGCCGCGGGAAAAGATGCGCTGGCCTTGGATGCATATCGGCGTGCCGCAAAGATTGATCCCGAGAATACATATGCGCACCAGACTGCTGCACGCGTCGAGGATGTTCTTCGCATTGATCCAACTCGGCGAGGCTTGTCGGTTCGGGAACGCGCGCGGCGTTGGGACGAAATCTTTCGGCGTGTCCTGGCGGCGGTTGCCGCTTGTGGACCGTCTCCGGAGGTCGAGAAAGCAAAGCCGCTCCTGAGGAAGCGGGCAGTCAGCCTTGAAGTGTCGGACCAGAAGATGGAGACCGCCCTCAGCATCTGGAAGGGCGCGGCCGCATCGTGCAAGACGGATGCAGTACTGACCCACGTTCTGGCAAAGCTCGGAGAATAGCCTTCGGAGTAGAAAATGAGTCACGAACAGGAAGCCACCCGGATCAGCAACCGCAACAGCTCATCGATCTCCGTTTGGTTGCGGACGACCGGCGTCTTGACGAACTTCTCCTGCTCGCGCGGCGTCATCTCAGCCCACAACCGGTCGAACTCGCGCAGAGTTCGCCGGACGTCGGCTACGTTCACCGTCTGGCCAACCCATTCGGCCAACTGGTCGCGAACCTCGCGCAGCTTGCCTTCGAGCACCGCCGCGCGTTCCTGCACCTCGGCCATGCGGTCTACGGCCACCTTGCCGCCCGTGCGCACAAGCCCGGCGAGCTCCTGGCTCAACCGCTCGAGTTCGCGCTCCATGAGGCGCTTCTCACGCTCGAGGGATTCGACGTCGGCGATGCGTTGCTCACCCAGTGTGCGCACCACCTCGTCGACCACACCCGGGTTGGCGGCGATGCCACGGATCTGGTCGATCACCGCCTGTTCGATCGCAGGCGCCGACACGCTCCGCGTCGGGCACTGGTTGTACCCTCGCTGGTGCGCGTTCACGCAGACGTAGTAGCGGTAGAGCTTGTGCGGCGTTTTCTGCGTGTAGGTGTGGACCATGCCCGCATCGCAACTCGCGCAGCGCAGGATGCCCTTGAGCAACGCGCCATATTTGTTGCGCACCTGACGGCCGCCGGCGACCTTACCCTTGCGCGTGGTCCACTCCTTCATTCGCCACCCGCGGCGGTTCAACTCCTGCACCACCGGGATCAGCGAGCCGTGCTCCAGGTAGAGATCAAAGATGGCCCGCACGCGCGCGGCCTCGTCTTCGTTCACCACCAGCGCGCCACCGCGCTCACTGATGTCATAGCCGAGCATCGGAATGCCGCCCACCCACCGGCCTTTGCGCCGCGCGGCCGACATCTTGTCCTTGGTGCGTTCGGCGATCATCTCGCGCTCGAACTGCGCGAACGACAGCAGGATGTTGAGCGTCAGCCGCCCCAGCGAACTGGTCGTGTTGAATTGCTGCGTGACCGAAACGAAGCTGACGCCGTGCTTGTCAAGCACCTCCATGATCCGCGCGAAGTCGAGTAGCGACCGCGTCAGGCGGTCCACCTTGTGGACCATCACGCAGTCGACCAGCCCGTCGCGGGCATCCTGAAGCAGCTTCTGCAACGCGGGCCGGTCCATGTTCGCGCCCGTGAATCCGCCATCGTCGTAGTGCTCCGGCAACGCTACCCAGCCCTCACCGCGCTGGCTGCGGATGAAGGCTTCGGCCGCGTCCCGCTGGGCGTCGAGCGTGTTGAACTCCTGCTCGAGGCCCTCCTCGGTCGATTTGCGCGTGTAGATCGCGCAGCGGACCGTGGAGCGCCGGGAAGGTGCGAGCCAACCGTTACCGTCGGCCATTCTTCTTCTCCGTCAGCCCGAAAAACAGCAGGCCATTCCACTTGGCGCCCGTGATCTCCTGGGCGATCGCGCTCAGCGACTTATACCGCCGGTCTTCGTACTCGAAGCGCCCATCGTCGAGCACCCTGACGATATGCGTCTTGCCCTTGTGGTGTTTCATGATCCAGCCGCCGGGCATCGGCAGCCGTGGGTCGTGATCGGGCTCAATCGTCGCAACCGCCGTCTGCTCGGGCGGGAGGCCGGCGCGGCGTTTGCCCGCATTGGCGATGACCCGCTGCCGCAACGGCGTGTCACGCGCGATGGCGCGCGCCAGTTCGCGGAGCTTGTCGAGATCCCGGCATTCTTCGTCGGCCTGCCATCGCCAGGCGATCTTACGGAACAGGAACTGCCGATGCGAACTCACCGGATCCTTGCCAAAGAGCTTTCGGTGCTCTTCGCGCAACGCCGGAACATTCATCGCAGCCAGCGCTTCGATCCGCTCTCGGAGCGTCTTCTTCATGCGTCAACCTCACGGACATGAAGCCTCTCCGGGCGCGGGTTATCAAGTTCTCCGTTGACGGATTCGGGCGCATGTTTGACGGCAGTTTCGATGCGCCGGGCGCGCCGGTAGCGCTGGTAAGCGATGGCTAGAAGCTGAGCGATGTCTGCGACAGCATCGCGCGTGGTGCGATCTCGGAAATCCATGGGCGCCGGTCCTTCCGGCCCACAACGGCTTCCGCTTCGCGGCCTGGCGCGTCGTCTGGCTCTGTCAATAGATACTCACGGGAGTTCGAAAGTGTCCAACCGGGGTGCCTCTTTGGATCGGCCTGTCAACAAACGCGGACCTGTCAACGGAGAAAACGGAGAGTTTGGAGGGTTCAGAGAGGCCCACGAACTGAACCATGACGGTTCAGCGCGCTGCCCGGTTGGAGGCGTTTCCAACCGGAGAACCGCGCCGAAACGCAAATACTGGCGAATGTTTGGGATAACGGGCGGCTGCAAACGGCGATGGCGTCAAGCGAAACGGGGCGGCGGGAAGTTATGGTTTTGAGAAGTGGCTCCCCGGCATGGATTCGAACCACGATTCACGGCTCCAAAGGCCGCTGTCCTACCATTAGACGACCGGGGAGTGGGGCGTTCTCGCCCGCCTACTTGTAGTTTAGCGTTTGCCAGTCCAGTTCGGCAATGGCATGGTAGTACACTGATTCTTGGCAGCCATGGTGCGCTCAGCGCTGTTCCCTGTGGTGGTTTTTGCCGGGAGTTTGGCATACGCTGCTAGCCCGGATCAGTCCCTCGAGGCTAAAGCGGAAAGGGCTCGATTGGCGCTGGCCGAAGAACGATTTGAGGAAGCGGCCAAGCTTTATACGGAGTTGGTAAGAGCTGACCCCAAGAATACAGGGTTGCGACTGAGCCTTGGAATAGCCGAACAAGGGTGCGGGCGGCATGCCGGCGCGGTGGAACAATTCCGCCGGGTGGTTGAGCGCGAACCTAAATTCGCCGCCGGCTGGCGGTTGTTAGGCGATAGCTTGGCGCAGCTCGCCGATCATGGACAAGCCATAGCGGCTTACGAGACCGCCTTGCGACTCGAGCCGGGGCGGATGGATTTACAACTGGCTTTGGCGTCCCAATATAAGCAAGTTGGTCGTTACTCGGATGCCGCCAACTTATACCTACAGGTCGGCCGCTTCGACCCCGGGGAGGCTCGCGCGTGGTACGGCCTGGGATGCTCCTATCTCGCCATGGCCCGGACGCTTTTCGCCGCGCTCGAAAAGGATCCTTCTGGCGCCCCATGGTTAGAGCGCCTCCGCGCAGGAACACGAAAGTTTATGGACTGCGCGGACGACTCCCTTCCCTGTCGCTTTGAACGAGGCGAGTACTGGCAATTGCTTGAAGCAGCCGGCAATGACCCCTCTCCCGAATCCCGGTACTGGCGGATTCGGGCTTTGCTGGTTCTCACGCGCCGTGCGCTCGACCAGTTGGCCGATCTTCCGCCGACCCCGGACATCCGTGATATGCTCCGGGATGCAGAAAGAATTCAAAATCAATCGGACCGCGACCTATTGGAGAAGCCATGACCAAGCTCACCCGACGCGACGCTCTCAAGACCATTGCTGGCGCCCCAGCCCTATTGCGCGGCGCTCGCCGACCCGGCGATAAGCCCAACCTCCTGTTTCTCTGGACGGACCAGCAACGCGCCGACACCATGGCGGCTTACGGCAACCGCACGTTTAAGGTTCCCGTAATGAACCGCCTGGCTTCAGAGTCGGTGGTGTTCGAGCGAGCCTATGTTACACAGCCGGTGTGCACGCCAAGCCGCTCGAGCGTCATGACGGGATTGTGGCCGCATCAGAGCGGTTGCATACGCAACAATATCCCATTACGCCCCGAAACCAAAACCGTGCCGGAACTACTGGCGGACTCGGCCTATTACACAGGTTATATGGGAAAGTGGCACCTTGGCGATGAAATCTTCCCGCAGCACGGGTTCCAGGAATGGCGCGCCATTGAAGACTCCATCTACCGTCCTTACTACTCGCCCGGTCGGGACCGCAACGCTCGTAGTCACTATCACCATTTCCTCGTGCGTCTTGGCTACAAACCGGAAAAGGACAATGACTTTAGCCGGAACTTCGCCACCACGCTTCCGGTGGAACACTCCAAACCCTCTTTTTTGGCGCAGGAAGCGTCCAACTTCATCTTGCAGCACCGCAACGAACCCTGGATGCTTTATGTGAACTTTCTGGAGCCGCACACCCCGTATGCGAGCGCTTTGAACGACCTGCATAGCCCGGAGGAGGCGCCTCTGCCCGCTAATTATCCGGGGATTCCTACATCCCCCGAGCCGGAGTGGTACAAGCGCCGGCGCCAAGAGACCACGAGCCGCAAGGCCAAAGATTCACGCGAGTTTTTTCAGGATACCATCCGGAAATACGCGGGCCTGTGCTCGTTGGTGGACCAAGCGCTGGGGCGGATCTTGTGGGCGCTTGAGGTTTCTGGGCAAGCAGACAACACCATCGTGGTTTACACCTCCGATCACGGAGATATGATGGGCTCCCACAGCATGCTGGCCAAGCAGGTCATGTATGAAGAGTCGGTTCGGGTTCCCCTGCTGCTCCGCGTGCCTTTCCGGCATCAAAGGCCGATGCGCATTCCTCACCCGGTTAGCCACATTGACATCGTTCCTACGCTCCTCGACTTGCTGGGAGTGAAAGACCCAGGTCTGCCTGGAAAAAGCCTTGTTCCCACCCTTGCCGGGAAACGGTCTCCGGAAGACGTGTTCATCGAATGGACAGCCGATGAGCGGGATTCGGGAAGAGGACCAAACGGACGGACCATCGTGACGCACGACGGCTTTAAGCTAGTGCTTTACGATACCGACGTGAGCCTTCTGTTTGACCGGAATAAGGACCCGTTAGAAATGAACAACGTTTTCGACCGCCCCGAATATAAATCTGTACAGGCGCGACTCACCGCCAAGCTTCAGGCCTGGAGGGCGTGATGGCGCGCCGTTGTGTTCTATCTCGAGTGCGCACAGGAGTGATAGGATCGTAACGTGAACCGGAGACAGTTTTTTTCCACGGTGGGTTTTCCCGCCATCATCAGCGCCCGCAGTGGCGCAGCCCAAGACCGTCCAAACGTTCTGTGGATTCTTGGAGATGACCTTGGCTGCGAGCTTAGCTGCTATGGGTACCGGACGGTCAGGACGCCGAATATGGACCGGCTGGCGAATGAGGGAGTGCGGTTTACGCAGTTCCATACTACAGCGCCGGTGTGTTCTGCGAGCCGTTCCGCCTTTAACGTTGGGCTTTATCAAACCGCCACCGGTACGCACAACCATCGTAGCCACCGTGGCGACGGCTACCGGCTACCTGCCGGCGCGCAATTGATCACGGATCGCTTCCGCGCTGCTGGCTACTTTACGGCCAACGTATTGGATATCGCGCCGGGCGTACGCGGAACCGGAAAGACGGACTTCAATTTTAACGTGGAAAAACCTTTCGATGGCACGCATTGGAATCAGCGCAAGCCGGGACAGCCGTTCTACGCTCAAATCAATTTTCAGGCGCCGCACAAGGGTCCGGCATTTGTGGAGGCGCGCAAGCAACCAGAACTCGTGGATCCCAATAAGGTCGAGCTCCCGCCGTACTATCCAGACCACCCAGTGGTGCGCGATGAGGTGGCTAACTACCTCGACGCCGTTCAACTGCTCGACAAGAAAGTTGGGGTTGTGCTCGAGCAGCTTGAAAAAGACAAATTGCTCGACAACACCGTGATCATGTTGTTCGGGGATAACGGGCGGTGCCTGCTCCGCGGCAAGCAGTGGCTTTACGATTATGGAACCCATGTCCCGTTGATTGTGCGCTGGCCAGGCGTGGCGAAACCGGGCGCGGTGCGGGATGAGCCCGCGACCGCGCTGGATATGAACGCTACCTCGCTGTTTGCGGCAGGCA
>Ga0207433_10014891_pt1 | contig 11186 bp, 10 predicted proteins | sample YelNatPaOPGAMG01_FD_187559 | JGI IMG/M metagenome (GOLD analysis project Ga0207433, IMG submission 187559) | Hot spring thermophilic microbial communities from Obsidian Pool, Yellowstone National Park, USA - OP-RAMG-01 (SPAdes) (version 3) | ecosystem: Environmental > Aquatic > Thermal springs...
TCTTCTCGAATTAATTAATATTCTTTTACCACTCCATAATATCCGCTTAACCCAATATATTACCCGCTTAATACATTTTTAATGTAAAATATTAAATATAACCGATAATGAATCAAAACTTAATTTGCTAAAATAAATGAAGAAGCAAAAACCGAGGTTGATAAATTTATTGCTTTCTAAAACCATGATTTTCCTCATTCGGCTTTAGGTCATTTGAGTCCAATTGAATTTGAAAAACTAAATAATTATTAAAATACTGCTTATTTTTTCTCTATTTCCTCTCTTGCTTTTTAGGGTTCAAACAAATAATATATCAATCTGCCAAGCCAGAATAAAATTTATAACAACTGATTTTTTAACAACTATAAATCTAAAAATTACTGGAATTGAAAATTAACTTTTTAGAGTAAATTCATAATATGGAATGTAAAGAAAAGATGGAATGTAAAGGGAAAATAGTTCAGATCATTGAAAATGATTTGAATCTTCAGAAAAATCTAAAAGATTTCTTGGAAAAAGAAGGAGTTAATGTAATAGCAGTGAGTGATGGTGCTCAAGGTATATTAAAAGCATTTAATATCGTTCCAGATATTATTATATGCGATATTTCAATCCCAATTAAAAATGGTTACGAAGTATTAGAAGAACTTTCCAAAAATGAAAAAACAAATGTAATTCCATTTATTCTTTTTGCACCAAATATTGAAGTTGAAAAAGAAGATATTCGTAAAGCTTTGCAGCTTGGTGCAGAGGACTTCATATTTAAGCCTTTTTCATTTGATGATGTTTTGAATTCAATTAAATTACGATTACAAAAAAGTGAAATAAGAACTCATTCCTTAACATCAAAAATGATTGAAAAAAAATATGTCCCGAATGATATAATTTTTGTTATGAATAAAGATATTGTTAATATAGTAAAGATTAAGAATATAAAATTTATTAAGGCAGAAACTCCATACGTAATAATAAATTGTAGAGATGGTAAAAAAATGCCAATAAGAGGTGCGATAAGTGACTGGGAAGAAAAATTACCTGATAATATGTTTCTAAGAATTAATAGGAGTGTAATAGTTAATACAGACATGATTACAAGAATCCAGAGAATATCTTTAACTTCCTATCTTGTAAGATTGATTGATGAACAAGAGACCTTTATAATTAGCAAACGTTATGGCATTAAAATAAAAAATAAAATATTGCGTTAGTTCTTGGATAATATTAAATGTAATAACCGCTTTGAATAATTATATTGGATAATCCCCAAAAACAAATACGAAGAATGATTTTTGTCAGTAAAAAGACTACAATAAATTTGATATTCTGCAATATACTGTTAAAATTTTATAAGAATGAAAATATCTTCTCGAATTAATTAATATTCTTTTACCACTCCATAATATCCGCTTAACCCAATATATTACCCGCTTAATACATTTTTAATGTAAAATATTAAATATAACCGATAATGAATCAAAACTTAATTTGGTAAAAACAAATGGCAATAATTTTTATTGTGGGAAATGATATTATCCCACGAAATAATATTCGTAATATTTTATTATCAAATGGATATCAAGTGGAAACAGCAAACAGTGGTAAAGAAGGGTTGGAAAAAGCTAAAAACATATTACCAGATTTAATTTTAAGTGATGTTACTTTACCTGATATGGATGCATATCAACTTCTGAGAGAATTTCAAAAAGTCGAAGATTTTGCATCTGTTCCATTTATTTTCCTAACATCGGTACTTGAGAATGGAAGAAGAGTAATGAATGCTGGAGCTGATGATTATTTAATCAAGCCGTTTAATACAGAAGATTTATTATTGGCAGTTCATACTCGTCTTAATAAAAAAAAGTTATACCAAAGAGAATTAAATAATCTTAAAGAAAGCCTGGTTACAAAAATTCCTCATGAATTACGAACCCCGCTTGTTGGCATATTAGGTTTTTCAGAACTAATAAAAGATGAAATTCAAATATTATCACCGGAAGAAATAATTGACTACGTTAGTAAAATAAATGAATCAGGTATAAGGTTACTAAGAAGGATAGAGAAATTTGTGCTTTATGCTGAATTATTGAGTAATAGTTTTAGAAACCTTCGCCAGAACAGAAATGACCTTTTTAGCTGTTTCATAGACGAAGAATTAATAAGATTTATTTCCAAACCTATATTGAAAGATTTTAATAGAGAAGGTGATATTGAATTATACATTCAGCCTTCAAAACTTAATATCGATGAAAAATATTTTCATGTAATTGTCAACGAACTTGTTGAAAATGCAGTTAAGTATTCCGAACCTTCCTCTAAAATTTTCATAAAAGGTAATATCGAGAATAATTCATATAACATTATGGTTGCAAATAATGTAATAGAGTTATCAAAAAATTTTAATAAGCTTAATGCTTTTGAGCAGATCACAGAAAAAAAATATATTCAAGAAGGTATGGGGCTTGGGTTAGCAATAGTTAAAAAAATTATCGAACAACACAATGGTTTTTTAACTATTGAGAAAAATTTTGATAATAAAACAATAGTAATAGTGAATCTAAAGTTATCAGATATAAATAATTACAAGTATGCCAGTAAGGAAAACTTATAACATAAAAGAAAAATAAAAATGTCTGCTCGGATAATAACATTTTCTAATAAAAAAGGAGGAAGTGGAAAAACTTCTACAGTTGTCAATCTTACTGCATGTCTTGGACAAAAAGTAAAGAGATGTCTTTTAATAGATGCAGATCCTCAGATTCATGCTACATTTATATCAGGCATATAGCCATATTGTGAAGGTAAAGGGATTGGGTCTTTATTTAAAGGCAGTAATATAACCGATTTAATAACCAAAGTCCCGCATGGTTTATATGATATTCTTCCATCTTATCATAAAGATAGCCTTCTAAATTTATATGGAAAAGAATTTGTTTACAATGATGTATTAACTAAAGTCCAAGATGGATATGATTTTATTGTCTTTGATACTCCTCCCGCAAGAGGAGACCACAAATACAAGGATTACTCTAAGTGCAATAATACCTACAATGGTAGATATAAGAACAAGACATGCAAACGAAATTTTAAAGCAGTTAGAGAATACATTAAGTGATTCTATAATTAAGAGAGGTATAAGGCTCGATATAAAAGTTTCCGAAGCATCTTGGGCACAAAAGCCTGTATGTCTATATGCACCAAAGTCAAAGGCGGCATACGATTTTAATTTACTTGCAGAAGAAATCTTAGGAGGATAAATGTCTACGGGAATGAATCAAAAAGAATTAATTAAAGAAAATATTCTTAATGAATTAGAGATTATTACTACAGAACAAAAATCAAAGAGAATAGAGATAATATTTCAATGTATTGACAGCTTAAAAGTAGATGAGTTATTAAGGGAAGTTAAAAATTTTGTCAACCAGATTTTTAGTATAAAAGGTATTGACACACTTTTCTTCAAAATAGCATTAAGACTTGATGATGAAAAGGAATGGGAAGAAGCCATATTTTTTTACAGACTATCAAATTTAATTAATCCAAATCCAATTGCATTAAATAATCTTGCAATTGTTTATACAGAAATTGGCAGAGATAAAGAAGCCATAAAATGAATTGAAGAAGGAATTAAACTATTTCCAAATAATAAAACATTAAAGGAAAACTTAGATGCCTTTAATATTTAACAAAAACATTCATAACAATAATAAGAGGTTAAAAAATGGAAACATTTAAGAAAAAAACATTAGCCAAACCAGGAATGGTTACCACGGAATCGGAAAAAAGTAAAGTGCTCTCTGTAGGAGATGGTAAAGCAAAACAGTTAGCACAGGAAAAAGCACGGGCGCGCACTTTAGCAAAACAGCAACAATTAGCAGAACGAATAGCCGCTGCTTCAGAGCAAATAACTTCTGCAATAGAAGAATCCAGCAAAGCAGCAGAAGAACTCAATCGGTCTATGGAACAAATTGCTGCTGGTGCTGAACAAGCAAGTGGTGCCTCCGAGGAAAGCAGAGCAGCTATTGTCCAAATTGAAAAAGGATCGCAAAGAATTGACAACAGCGCAGAAGAAAATCTTAAAAAAATTAATGCTATTAAGAATAATATTGAAAACGTCTCTTCTGAAATTGAATCCCTTATTGCTGGAGTAAATGACGCTGCTAATTCCTCTTTAGATACTACAAAACTAATGGCAGAATTAGAAAAACAATCTGAGGAAATTGGCAACATAGTGCAGGCAGTAGTAAGAATAGCGGACCAAACAAATTTGCTTGCATTAAACGCAGCGATTGAAGCTGCAAGAGCTGGTGAGCATGGCAGAGGTTTTGCCGTAGTTGCTGATGAAGTTAGAAATCTGGCTGAGACTTCAGAGAAAAGTGCTCGTGACATAAAAGAAGTAGTAGGCGAAATTCAAACATCTGTTAAGGGTGTTGTAGAAGAAATAACCAATATAAGTAAAAATTCAAAGGATGAAGTTGAAAGAGGTAGAACTATTAAAGAAAATCTCTTAAAGATAGCAACCGTGACAAATGAATTTCATAAGGCAGTTGTAGAAATTAGTAAAGCTGCTAATGTAGGGCTTGAAGATGCAAGGGAATTTTTAAAGGGCGCTGAACAAGTAGCAACAGCCTCGGAACAACTCGGGTCGTCTTCTGAAGAAGCAAGAAAAGGTGCTGAGATGCAGACAAAAGCATTTAGTGAGATGTCCACTGCTGCACAAGAACTATCAAACACTGCTGAAGAATTGAAGAGTTCTACTGATACGAGAAAATCAGCAGAGGAGCTTGCTGCTATGGCAGAAGAACTCTCGGCAAATATTGAAGAGGCATCCTCAGCAGGTCAAGAACTTGCTCAGGCGATCGAACAAATAAAAACTGCTGCAGAACTTCAAGCAAAGAATGCTCAGGGAGGAGCAGAAAGAGCTGAAAAACTTGTTACTGTTTCAAAACAGATTGAATCAAGAGCTAAACAGTTGTTAGCTGATTCTGAAACTATGATAAATGAACTCAGCCAAAATAATAAAGAGGTTGCAAGTCTTAGTGAGAACATTAAAAAAGCAGCAGATGATAATATGAAAGCTGTAGCAAACATTAGGTTATTACAAGAAAAGACAAGGAAGATTGAAAAAACTGTTGAGGCAATAATGAATGTTACAATTCAAACTAACATGCTTGCCGTTAGTGGTTCTGTGGAAGCTGCAAGAGCTGGTGACTATGGTAAAGGATTTTCTGTGGTAGCCGGTGACATTAGAAATCTTGCTAATGAATCTGCTGAAAATGCAGATAAAATTAAGGACTTGGTTAGAAGTCTCCAAACTATTATAGACAACAGTATTGAAGATGTAGAATTAGCAGCTAAGGATGCAAAATCAGAAGTGGAAAAAGCAGCTTTTGTGACTACATCTTTGGAAGGAATAGCAACTGAAGTAAATGTTATGAACAAATCAATGACAGAGACACTTAACATATCAGAGGAATCTCTTGCAGCAATAGAACAGGCTAAAAAAGGTGTTGACCAAATTAGTGCAGCAGCCGAAGAATCCTCAAAGGCTATCGCTGAGGCAGCTTCTGCATCCGAGGAACAAGCAAAAGGTTTACAAGAACTTTCTCAAGGGATTGAAGAAATTGCCTCGTTAACTGATGAATTGCAAAATATGTAGGAGGATATTATGTACTCAATAAATGATAAGCAAATAACTACTTTTGTGGTAGGAAAAGAGATATTCGGTGTTGGCATTCAATCGATTAAGGAAATTGTTCGTTATCCCTATATTACAGAAGTTCCGCGTGTCCCAAACTATATTAAAGGTTTAGCTAATCTTAGAGGTACAATAATGCCTGTGATTGAAACAAGGGGAAAACTTAATCTACCTGAAACTGAAATCACTGATCAAACCCGTGTCATTGTTCTTGATACCGGAAATGTACCTACTGGGATTGTTGTAGACAGAGTTAAAGGTGTAAAAGATATAGAAAATCTCACCATTGAAGAACCACCATCTATAATATCAACAGAACTTGATATTGATAAAAAATATATCTCTGGTATAATTCAAAGCGATGAAGAAATTATTATGCTAATTAGCATAGAAAGCCTTTGCGATATTGATATTAAAGAGATTCAAAGGCAAAAAGAGAAAGAAAACATTCAAAGTACCGCTGTAGAAGATACTGCTATTGAAAAAGAAAAGCAGCTTATCACCTTTATTATAAATACTGAAGAATATGCTTTCCCTATTGAAAGTGTTAGGGAGATACTTCGGGTCACCTCGATTACATCTGTTCCAGAAGTACCTAAATATGTTTTAGGCATATTATCTGTTCGAAATAGCATTTTACCAATTATAGATATAAGAAGACTTTTCGGGCTTGCTTCGCTGGAAGAAAAAATAATAAATGAAATGACAGAAATTGCCATGAGATGGATAAATCTTTTTGAATCCCCTTCTGATTACAATCTATCTGGTACTAATTTAACTAGCTGGATTGATAATTTTAGAACATCAAGTGTGCTTATTGGCAGAGAACTCCAAATACTAAAATCAAAATGCCTAACAATAAGTGAAGCTGCAAAAAAAGGTATAGCAAAGGATGATCAGGAAAAATTAAAAGCAGGTTTTCTTAACCAAGTAGAATCTCTAAAAAATGCAATTCAAGAGGATATAAAAGAAGATCAGCGTATTCTCGTTTTAGAAATCAATGGTACACCTATTGGAATGTTAGTCGATAGAATGAAACAGGTTATTCGAGTTCCTGAAAGGTTAATTGAATCTTCTTCTTCAGTATTGAAGACAAATCAGATGAACTCTATTTCTGCTATTGCAAAACTTAACGAAGGTAAGAGACTTATTATGCTTTTGAACGAGAATAATCTTTTTGACAAAACTACTCTAGATGGATTTAAAAAGATAGGTAAAGAAGAAAAAAGTGTTGCCTCAGAAAATATTTCATTTAAAGAAGAAGAGGAACTACAGTTTGTAACTTTTAAGCTCGATAAAATTGAATTTGCCATTACAATAAATGATGTCCAAGAAATTAACAGGCTTGATAACATTACTTCTGTTCCCCGCGCCCCACAATTTGTAGAAGGTATAATGAATCTTCGCGGTAATGTTATACCTGTTATAAATTTAAGAACGAAGCTTGATATGCCCAAAAAACAATACGATGAAACAACTCGAGTAATTATCGTTAATCTTAACGGAAGTCTTACAGGCTTTGTAGTAGATGCTGTTACTGAGGTACTAAGAACTAATAAGAAATCATTGGAAGTTACTCCTGCTGTGATTGAACAAAATCTTGACATGAATTTTATTCAATCTATTTGTAAGCTTCAAAATAGAATGTTATTAATTATCAATACCACAAAGCTTCTTAGTGCAGTTGAACAAGCACAACTAAATTCATTTGCTAATGCTGATATTAGTAATTATCAAGGGGACCAGCAGACTATACTGGAAAACCACCCCGATGAAATTGGAAAAGATGCTGAATTTACAGCTAACTCTAATTTAGATATAGTTCCTAAGAAAAAATCATTAAAAAAGATTAGAGACAAGGATAATGAAAATTGAAGTTTAGAGGTTCTATATGAATAGAAAAATTAGGGTACTTATTGTAGATGATTCAGCTCTTATGCGAAAGATGATTAGAGATATTCTTAAATCTGACCCGCAGATTGAGGTTATAGCAACTGCACGTGATGGTGAAGATGGTCTAATAAAAGCAAGAGAATTACAACCTGATGTTGTGACTCTCGATATAAATATGCCCGGGATGGATGGACTTACAGTATTACAGCATATACTAAATGAGTCTATCTGTCCCGTTGTAATGGTAAGTTCTCTTACCCAGGAAGGTGCCTTAACTACATTAGAGGCATTGGAACTTGGGGCTTTTGATTATGTGCCTAAACCTGGTGGTACTGTATCGTTAAACCTCAAATCTGTATCACAAGAGATTATTGATAAAGTTAAGGCAGCATCTAAAAGTAATATATATGAAAAGATTAAGAAACGAGTTTCAAAAGTCAGACAAAAAACTACCGAAAAATTCGTAAGTCATATAACAGAGGATACCGATATTAAAAATGCCGTTGCAATTGGGGTTTCTACTGGCGGTCCGGGTACGCTTCAGGAAATCATTCCTTTTTTACCTGAAGATTTGGAAGCTGCTGTTTTTATTGTTCAACATATGCCAGCTAACTTTACTGCTTCCTTTGCCAAGAGATTAAATAGTATGGCAAAGTTCCTATTTAAAGAAGCTGAAGGTGGAGATACTGTTTACAATACACATGGTTATCTTGGTAAAGGAGGCTATCATTTATTACTTCGAAATAGATTAAATAAGATATCAATACGACTTAGTACAAATCCCGAACATTTATTTGTGCCTTCTGTGGATATTATGATGGAATCGGTATTGAGCATTTTTGGTAAAAATACAGTTGGAGTATTACTTACTGGAATGGGAGATGATGGAGCTGAAGCAATGGTTAAAATACGAAATGCTGGGGGTATAACAATCGCAGAATCCGAAGAAACTGCTATTGTTTTTGGAATGCCTATGGAAGCTATAAAACGGGGTGGTGCTGATGTTATAGCCCCAAGTTATAAAATTGCTGATGAAATAGTAAAAGCTGTAAAATCTCTATAAAGGTTTTATAATAAAAACATAAAGTAAAAAACTAAAGAATCTTAAAAATAACATGACTGATGTAATAAAAAATAAGCTTAAAGAAATTAAAAAAGTTCTCTTTATCAAATTAATTAAACTAATCTTTTTAATAATTATAGTCTCTAATTTAATTGTCGCTTTATTACATTTCTTTATTAATGATAATCTCAAGGATATATTACCAGCAGATTCTTTAGTCTCTTCCAATATATTGATTATGTTTATTTCAGTTTCAATTTCATTGTTGCTGATGATAAGTCCATTAGAATATTTTTTATTCAATAAAAACTCAAAGTACAAAGAAAAATCATTTTTTGCACAAGTCGTAAGTCTAATTTATGAATTGAAATTGTATCAGCTTTCAGAAAAAGAGAGAGAGAATAATAATCTTATTGAAAGTTATGTTAAAGAAGTTGATTCAATAATTAAGCCCCAATTTGAAAACTTAAAGTTGGAAAATAGAGAAACATCAATTCAGATAATTGAAAAGCTGAACGAAATTAAATCTATTATGAGTGATAACAATCATTTTAGAACAAATGGAAATGGTAGCAAACTTTTTCAAGGTTATAACGAAATAAATGATTTATCTAAATCTCATCTTGAAGATATAATTTCAAAGACAGAAGCCGCCTCTGTAGCTATAATTACTCAACTAAACGATATTAAGACCGCTTCGGATTCGCTTAAGAATACGGTATACAATCTTAAAGATGAATCTGACAGTATAACAAAAGACTCTGGTATTACATTGAATGATAATAAGAAGATTATTCAGTCACTGAATCAGTATATACATAATCGCTTAAATCAGATAGAAGAAGATTATGAAACAATATTAAATTTTCAACAGAAAGTATATTCAATGACAAATTTTATAGAAACAATTAGGGATATTGCAGATCAAACTAATTTGTTAGCTCTAAATGCATCGATTGAAGCTGCAAGGGCTGGAGAACATGGGAGGAGCTTTGCTGTCGTAGCTGATGAAGTTCGCAAACTAAGTCAAAAATCTAATAAAACAGCTTTAGAAGTAAATGAAGCAATAAAAAATGTTGTTAAAGAAATTGAAGAGGGTTTTAAAAATAAATTAAAAGAAGTAAAAACAAATGAAGAACAGCACTTCCTTAAGGGACTTGAGGCTCAGTTATGTAAAATTGAGAGTAGTTACAATCATCTAGATAAATTAAACAAGCAAATATTAAACCAGATCAGTGAAGGTTCAGAAAAGATTGATACAAAAGTATTAGAGCTGCTTGCAGATATTCAGTTCCAGGATATAACACGGCAGCAGATTCAAGCGGTAATAAAGACACTTGAGGAATTTAAAGTACATATAGGAAATGTAACATCCGGCGTATCAGACGACGAGAAATTTAATACGGAAGTGGTAAAACAATACTATACTATGGAACGACAGAGAGACATTCACAAGAATGTTACTGATGTATGGTTATAAATAAGAATAAAAAGGAGCTATTATGGATATGGAAAGATTAATTAGTAAACTCAATAGTCATGACGAATCCGAACGTTTATATGCTATTCATGATATACAGGAACAATCAGATATAAATACAGAAGATAAGTTTGTAGAATCTCTTTTTGAAAGGTTAAAAATAGAAGAGGTACAGGCTGTAAGGAATGCTTTAGTGGATACACTTAAAATGATTAATATAACTGGTCATTTTGAATCACTATTTAGTTTATTTTCCTCTGATGAAGCTTTTTTAAGAAACTGTGCAATTGAGATCTTTGCTTCAAAAGGTGAAGATGCAGTAGCTTTTTTAACTTCAAAACTTGATCACTCTAATCCAGAGGTTCGCAAGTTGATAATTGATAGCCTTGTAGGAATAAAAATTCCAGAGTCAATTATGGCTATAAGAGCTGCTCTTCATGATAGTGCAATAAATGTGAAAATTACTGCTGCTGAATATCTTGGAAAACTTCGTGATACAGAAAGTGCTGAAGAATTAATAGAAATTTTAAAAACTGAAAACGAACCAATGTTAAGAACGGCTGTAATAAATGCGTTGCTTGAAATTGGAGATTCTAAAACTTTTAATAGCATTATCACAAGCTTAAATCAAAACGGTGATATAAATAAAATAGATCCCATTTATTTATCTGACTTATTAAGAATTGTTTCTCACTTAGGTAATAAGGCGGAAATTTTAAAAGTTCTAAATACACTAGATTATAAAACAGTATATGTAGAAGAGATAGCCTCATTTTTAATAAATATAATAAGACGAATGCCTGAGTTAAAGAATGATTCTCAAGTAAAAAAAATGATTTCTAAGATTAAATCAGATGAACTTGTCAATAAAGATTTAATTGAATTTATCGGAGATATCGAATAAGAATGAATGAAATAATTCTTACTATAGAAGAATTTGATAGATTAGCTGACTTAATATACAATAAGTCAGGTATTCGATTTGAACATAAAAAGGCATACTTTGTGACAAAAAGGTTACAGAAAAGGATGGAAGAATTGGGGATTGAATCTCC
>Ga0207433_10014909_pt1 | contig 11178 bp, 15 predicted proteins | sample YelNatPaOPGAMG01_FD_187559 | JGI IMG/M metagenome (GOLD analysis project Ga0207433, IMG submission 187559) | Hot spring thermophilic microbial communities from Obsidian Pool, Yellowstone National Park, USA - OP-RAMG-01 (SPAdes) (version 3) | ecosystem: Environmental > Aquatic > Thermal springs...
TCAGGCCGGCGTTGCATTGTTACAGCGTCTCGAAGACTTACGTAAGTCCAGGCAACTTAGCTTACGTCAGGCCCTCCAGGCGCTTAAGGAAGAGCAAGGTGGAAACGTAGGGGATGCTGTACGTAAACCTGTGTCAGAGGTTACGTTAGACTCAGATCCGGGCGAGTCGTGGGCTATAAAAGCGCTTATCGAAGAGCTGAGACGAGCAAACGAAGCCTTGCAACGCGAACGTGATTATTGGCGCGACATGGCCCTTAAGCTCCAAGAGCAGGTTCGGGACTTAGAGCGGCTGGCCCTCCCCGCGCCAAAGGATCACAAGCCCTGGTGGGCACGGGGGATCTTCCGTTGGCTTTGGACCGGCTGAGCCGGTCAAGTTAGCTCGCTCCTTCATCCGTTCCGTTTCGGGGGTGCGAAATGTCCCGGGCGAGGTTCCTCGCTGACATATTTTTCCCTTAAACCCACGAGCCCATGATTTTGCGGGTGTTCCGCTTTGGGCGAGATTCGTATTGGCACATCAGGGTATTCTTTTCCGGACTGGGTGGGGACGGTCTATCCCCGGGAGCTTCCGCCGAAGGCCTGGCTTTCCTACTATGCCCGCTGGTTTAGCGCTGTGGAGATTAACTCCACGCACTACCGCATCACCTCTCTCTAGATGATGGCGGCGCTCGTGCAGAAGGTTCCCAAAGAGATGACCCCACGAGCGAGGGAAGTTTGAGGAGGCGTTCGGGGAAGAGGCGGTGATCCCCGCTTCAGCCCTGGATTGCCAGCTCCTCGTGGGAGCAAGCGAAAGCCTGGGCCGGGAGCGGGAGATCGCCCGGGCGGTGAGGGCTTCCTAGCCCTCTTTCAGGGCCCGGCGGGCGATGAGCTCGTCGATCTTATCGAGGTCGAGGATCCCCTCTTTGCCCCAGCCGGCCTTGCCCTCGGGCACCTTGGGCCGAATGCGCATGTAGATGTCCATCGCTGAGCCGGCAAGCTCCATGGGCTAAAAGGTCTCCGCAAGCTTCGTGAGTTTTTCTCTACAGCTCAAGGTTTTCTTCGAACTTTTGAGCAAGGTACCGCTTTGTGCTTTCCGGGCTAATGGGTGAGGTCCCGCTTAGCGCCCGCAGGCCTTTCTCCGTCCGGATCACGGGGATCATTCGGTCCAAGAACTCCACGTACTCCGCGCCCTTGGCCTCCCGCTCGGCCTGGACCCTCTCCCGCTCGAACTCGGGCCTCGGCTGGGAAAGGCCCAGGCGTTGGGCTTTGGATTGGGCAGTGAGGCCGGTAAAGGCCTTGGCCAAGGAGAGGGCTTCCTCTTCGGCAAAGCCCAAGCGCCTGGCCACCACCGTGGCCCACAGGGTCAGAAACGGCGCACAGTTCACCGTAATCTGGGCCATCCCACACCCCAGGTATTCTTTTGGCTTTGCCTTGTGGTCGCGCATGACCTACGCTGTGGCTGCGTTGGATTAGGCGCCTTTGGAACGCGACTTGCCGCGTCACATGCGTTTTTAGCGATATTGACGGGATTTTGGTCCTTTCCGATAGCCGGGCTTTGATTTTGGAAGGAAAGTACGCTGATGTTTTAACGCCGCCGCGTGTTCCGGCCGGCCAATGGCGGGCTTGCGAGACTTGGCACGCATCGGGCCGATCACCGTCTTCCTGTCAGCCGGGCGTTCGGCAAAGGAAATTTTCTGGCTAAGGGTTCTCGAAAGTGAAACCAATTCAGGGCGACAAAGGACTTGTACTACCGACGTGCGCAGGCGAATCCTTGAATGGATCCAAGCAAATAATGGCACGCCAAGCTGTTTCTATATCCAGCTTAAACGCACCTTTGGGCTTGGACATCAAGCTTGCTTCCGAAAATATAGAAAATTCTTGCCCACCGGTAAGTTAACACGATTTGTTAGATAACAAATTACCCAGTGCGATTTAAGTTTTCGTCAACTTAATGGATGGAAAGAAAATTAATGGCATTAAATACTAGAAAAAGCTGCAACTAAAGCCTTGTCCAAAATAGGACCAACTTGTTTGATTGTGTCCTGAATCGATTGAAGGTAAGGAAGAAGGGCTTTTCCAAATGATGTCATGGAATAGAAAGAACGATAGGGATCGTTTGTAGTCTGAGGGTCCCCTAACTCTTCTATTTGCTTTATAAGGCAAGCGCGTTGCAATTTGTTAAGGTGATGGCTCAGGGCTGCGTTATTTCGAATTCCAAGTTCTTTTTTGATTTCGGTAAAGGAAAGCTCTCTCTCGCTCTTTGAAAGTAACTGTAGAATTTCTGTCCTGGTAGGATTGCTAAGAGCATCCATCACACGCTGAAAAAACTGTTGCCGCAACTCTTCATCCCGCTTCATATTTCCCCCCTTTCCTTTTTAACTTCAGAGCATGTAATTAGTCCACACCCTGAAGCAATTTGAAAACCCTACGTGCTACGCCGCTCTTTCGGCCCTAACCACCCTCTTCGCACGGTTTATTCCGTCCTGTTGTGACAAAGGGACAATTGTCCCGTAGCTACACCATTATAGGGAGACATACTTCTCTTGTCAACCCCCGTTGGTCTATTGACAGCAATATGTTGTTTCCATTCACCACAACCTTTGCTTTGTTTAACATGTAGTTAGCAACTATTGACCATCTTTCATAGTTTGACAAACAGTTAAGATTTACAGTATAATATATTTATGAACAGCGTAGAAAAACTTATTATTCTTGTTTTTGGCTCATATGCAACTGAAAAGGCTCGTGAAATTTTAAAAACGATTTGTAATTATTGTCAAACACATATAAGAGTAATTTTTAAAAGTGAAGCCGTCGTTTGTTTGGTAAAGGATTTGGCCCCTGTATCAAATAATTATACACCTGAGGAAGGGCGACAAAGTTGCAGAAACGCAATTCTGAAAGCTTCAGCAGGATTGTTTGTGTTTCTCTCACCGGTGACTGTAGGCCTTTCACCGGGGGACTACGACCTATGTGGCGGGGCGGGCTTTGAGTTCGGAATGATCTATGAACAACAGCAACGTGGGCGTAATTTCCCTGTAGCCTTTCTTTTTGACTCCGTAGAGTGGAGAAGAAGGGTTTCAAGAATGCTTGAAGGGGGCGAGGGTAGGGGGCGATATCCTTCAACGACGGCTGAATCACAAGGAAACATTGAAGAATTGTGCGAGCTTGCCCTAAACCTGTGCCAAGTACTTTTGGAAAGTTTGCAACAATAGATAGCTGCGCAATCGCCACCCTATGCTTCCGGGGACATCTCGAATTCTGACTTTGCCGACATAATTTTTGACGCGCATGAAAAATATAACGAGTAAGGCAAAAGCAGGTGTATTGCTTTCCTGCCCGGCTTCAAAGAGGTTTCAAGCTGGCTCCGGACAAAAAAGGGGGAATTCCCCACGGCCAAAGCGCCGTCACAGTCGTTTAAGCCGGGTTATTCTGACAAGGCACGACTCTGACGGACAGTTTGTGTTTTCACGCGCCATTATGAAATTGCAATATGACTCGAAGGAACGTCTTTCAAAAAAGAGGGCACCCTTTTTGCTTAAAACTAGGAGGATCTTAAAGTTTTTGGTTATTCCATCCATCCTGTGCATTAAAGGAGCACTAGCAGGTTGCCATCGTGAACCGGATGTTCGTCCAGAAATCGAGGCTTTGTGTGTTTTTGACTATGATATAGTGCAGATACAACATTTAGTCACTGCGCGACAAATCTGCGGGAGCGCGTTCACACTCGTCGGGGGTTAACTTCATAAGATCATCATGAAGGCCACATGGCTCTCACCCCCGCCTGATCTCCGAGGCGATTGTATGAACTACAAAAGAGAAGGTGCCAATTTACAGAAGACGGAATTAGAGGGGCTGGCACAATGGATAAAGCTTTTTTATGCTACGCCAGATCTGTTTACGGCATGGCCGACTGGCCGAGATGTACAAGCAAGTGCGATCACAGCAGTGACCCACCCCAAATTTTCCCCTCGTTTCGCGACAAATGTCGCACTTTAAAAAATGGTTCAGAATAGCGTTTTCCCTTCAATTTAAAGGTTCGTACAAGATGAGGGAGCCAGGGGGACGTTTTCTTCCCTTTCTTCTTGGACGGGCTGCCTTTATGGGCCTTAGGGTTGGTTACAATTGGATGCAAATTGTATCGGTCTACATCATAAATTTGGGATTGCCACATTGTTTGTACGCTTTTGCCTCAGAGAGAAAGCGCAATGTCGGGGCGAAGACTGCCTATCTGTAGACATCATGTGAATCATCCGGGCCTCAAACCTTGGGCCCTCTACACATTTTGCTCCAGCTTGGATATATCCGCTTCTATGTGTGTTTCCCGGCTAGCAAAGACTAAGCCGTTCAGCTTTGCTGTGAACAGGAACGATAATTTGCTTGCTACTTACTTTTAGTGTTATACTTAGCTTAAAGGAGGTGGCTAATGCTTGGTGTCTTATTAGCTTTAGTACTGGGCTTAACGGCTAATGGGGCCACGTTAATCCGTGTCGATCTTGGGTGGTCTATTGAAGGACCACACGCCCCATTTTTCATTGCTCTAGAGCGGGGTTATTTCGCTGAAGAAGGGCTTGAAGTTGTTATTGAGCCAGGTACTGGAGCTCCAGATCAGATCAAAAAAATGCTGGCTGGATTGTTTGACGCAGCATTTTTGGATTTAGCGACCTTAACAGAATATAAAGCTCGTGAAAATGTTCCGATTAAAGCTGTCTATGGGATTTATAACAATCCGGGAATAGTTTGTATAGCTTTACGACGCTATGGTATTAATACCCCTAAGGACTTGGAAGGGAAAACGATAGGAGCTCCGCCCCCCGATATTGGAGCTCGACTTTTCCCAGCTTTTGCTAAAGTAACAGGCATAGACGTTTCTAAAATTGTTTTTGAACCTGTTACTTTTACACTGCGAGAAGCTTCCCTAGTACAAGGTAAAGTTCAAGCCATCACGGGGTTACTTCATAGTGTCCTGGCAGTTAAGGCATTGGGCGTTCCGGAAGAAGACATCGTGATTTTCGACTATAAAAAATATGGATTGGACATATACGGTGCAGGCATAGCGTTTACAGAAAGCTTCATCAATCAACATCCCGAGGCTGTTAAGGGTTTTCTTAGAGCACTAACTCGTGGATATGCTGATATGTTAGCCGATCCAGAATACGCACTGTCTGTCGTATTGAAGCGCGAACCCCTACTTAATCCTGAGGTTGAGCGCGAACGTATACGTATGGTTATATCAAACATGATTGACACCCCTGAAGTTCGTGAACATGGTTTTGGTTATTATGATAAAACGAAACTCGCCCAACATATTGCAATCTTAACCGATGTCTTCAATCTGCCTCGGCAACTCACAGTGGATGAACTTTTCACTGACGCCTTTTTCCCACCTTTGGAGGAGCGTGCTATATTTAAATAAAAATAGCTGGTTCTTAAACAGGGGCCCCTCCTTTAAAGGAGGGGCCCCATAACTATGTCTTACATTATTGTCCGCGATTTGTATTTTAGGTATTTCTCGAAACACGGAACTGTTGAGGTGCTAAAGAATCTTAATATGGAAATATCCAAACAGTGCTTTGTTGCAATAGTTGGACCTAGTGGGTGCGGTAAAACGACCGTCTTAAAATTAATAGCAGGCCTGCTAAAGCCAACCACAGGCACGATTTTAGTTAACGGAAACGTGGTGAATAAGCCATTGGAACGTGCTAGTATGGTATTTCAAAGCCCACTATTATTACCTTGGCGGAAAGTTCTCGATAACATAATTTTACCATACGAATTTCAAAGACAAAAACCAGCAAAAGCTCATCTCGTCGAACGAGCAAGGGAACTACTAGCAATGACCGGGTTAAAGGATTTTGGCCACCGCTATCCCTGGGAACTTTCTGGAGGAATGCAACAAAGGGTTGCTCTGTGTAGGGCCTTGATTATCAATCCAGAAATCTTGCTCATGGATGAACCGTTTGGAGCCCTAGATCCATTCACTCGCGAAGAGTTGTGGACAGTTACACAAGAGTTGTATCTATCGAAATCTTTTACTGCAATCTTGGTCACCCACGATATTCGAGAGGCTGTTTTTTTATCGGCCGAAGTTTTTGTGATGTCACCACGCCCCGCAACTATAATATATCATGAAATCATTCCTTTTGCTTTCCCTCGACAACTTCCTCTGGTTTTTAGTGAGACTTTCAAAACTTGTGAACAGCGAATCAGGAGCCATATTGGTGGTACTCATGCACCTAGCTAATCGCTTGAGCCGCATATTTTTAACATTAGGTATTTTTTTCTTGCTGGGGATTTTATGGGAAATTGCAGCTAAAGTCTTTAAAATTCCTACTCCCATTTTACCTCCCATTAGTGATGTACTTAAGTATTTAATTCACTCATATAAAATATTATTGCCAGATGTTTTTATCACCCTATATCGCGCACTTTTGGGACTTGGACTAGGCACTGTCTTCGGTTTGCTCTTAGGTTTTGCATTAGGATATTCCAATTACTTTTATAACTCTCTGTATCCTTTATTAATTGCGTTGTACTCTATTCCAAAACAAGCGCTTGTACCGCTAATTGTTCTGTGGACTTCATTCGGCACGGTACCGGCTGTTATTACTGCTTTATTAACATCTTTTTTCCCGGTTGTGGTCAACACTACAACAGGTATTATGACATTGGATCCAGACCTGGTCGCTTTAGCAAGGATTTACGGAGCTACCAAATGGCGTCTCTTTGTAAAAATTGCTATTCCTCATTCAATGCCTTACTTCTTTGCTGCATTAAAGGTAGCGGGTGTTGGGGCTCTGGTTGGAGCTACATTGTCAGAAATGATTGGCGCGCAAACTGGAGTGGGTCATAAAGTGTTAATGGCATCGGTTAAATTTCAAACTCTCGAATTGTTCAGTTATGTTATTTTGATCGGATTAGTCAGTGTGTTGTTATATTGGTTGCTGACCGCGGTTGATAGACATATTGTATGGTGGGCCTACAGATGGCGTGAAAGACTATGAAAAAAACAGTGGGACTGTTATATGCTTTGATAACCATTATAATTGTTCTTGCGAGTTGGGAAGCATTTGTACGCTTAGGTCATATACGTGAGCAAATTTTGCCGGGTCCAACAGTAATTGCCAGAACATTGTGGTCGGCTCGAATCCCGTTATTGCGACACAGCTTGGTTACCTTAATGAGGACCTCTATTGGCTTTACTTTGGGCGTTGTCGTAGGTGTTGTATTGGGAGTTGTGTTGGTCTATTGGTCGTGGCTCAATGAAGCTTTACAACCTTTGCTTACAGCTTTGTACTGTTTACCTAAATCAGTAGTAGTGCCTATTTTTCTTCTATGGACTGGCCTAGGTACAACTCCAGCAATTTTGACAGCTATTTCTCTTGCCTTTTTCCCGATCTTGACCAACATCATTGCAGGTCTGCTCAGTATACATAGTGATTTTGTTGATCTTTTGAGACTTAGTGGAGCACGAAAAGGCCAGATATTGTGGAAGGTGGGTATACCCAACACACTTCCATATTTGTTTGCAGCGTTTAAAACGGCAGGGCCTAATGCTTTAGTGGGTGTGATTGTTTCTGAAATGATTGCCGCATCCAACGGACTTGGATATGTCATCGTTTTTTCTGGGGCTGTCTTTAACATTCCCTTAATGTTCGCTGGGATTGCGTGTTTAATGCTAATAGGGATTACCCTTTATGGCGTTGCGGCTTTTTTTGAAAAGCGATATGCTCATTGGGCATTTCGAGGAGCCAGAGTATAATGGTCTTACCTATGAAAAACGAATGGCTAACCCCCCTCCATGAAGGTGGTGTCCAAATGCATCTGCGGATCCGGCCGGGGGATATTCCTGGCTATGTTTTAGCTCCAGGAGACCCTGGCCGTGTCCCACTTATTGGGAAATTTTGGGACCAATATCAGGAAGTACAGCAAAATCGTGAGTATCGAATTGCTAAAGGACAATATCGGGGAATAGAACTCGCCGCTTGTTCAACCGGAATTGGCGGAGCATCTACAGAAATAGCCATTATAGAGCTTACGAACGTTGGTGTACACACTATCATTCGTGTGGGAACTTGTGCGGCTTTACAAGAAGAAATTGCTCCAGGCGATTTGGTTATTCACACGGGTGCGGTTCGTCTGAGCGGCGCTGCGGATATGTATGTTCCCAAAGCCTATCCAGCTGTAGCGCATTATGAAACTGTTCTTGCATTAATTGAAGCGGCTGAAGATTTGGGCTATCCATATCACGTGGGCATAACTGCAAGCGTGGATTCATTTTACGCAGGAGAAGTAAATCCATTACCAAATGATAAATGGTTTAGTCACATGAATAGTGTAATTCCAGATTTGAAAAATGCGCGCGTTCTAACTTTTGAAATGGAAGCTGCTACTCTGTTTGTATTAGCGAACATCTTTAGTTTAAGAGGCGGATCAATATGCGTTGTCGCCGCCAATCGTATTACTCGCCAACGGCAAGAGACAGAAGCTAATATTTTGCGTGTATGTCAAGTTGCAACCCACGCGGTCGCGATTTTAGCGGAATGGGATAAGCAAAAGCAAAAATACCAAAAAAATTATTGGTTTCCCTCACTAAACAAACGCAGATAAAACTCAGGCTGCATCGCGTGAATTTGAATCTTAGCAGCTTAGGTATTTTATGGAGTTAAGCCAGCCAGGTTTCTTAAAAAGTTAAAGTTCCTTAGTGGCGAAAAATTCAGCACCAACCAACTGTAAGAAGGCAGAACTCCTTTTTGGCTCTTTCACGCGTGAGTAAAGCTTAACAAAGTTCCCCTCTGCGACTTCACAAAAGGGTCCTTTTGTTAAGTCCTCCTTTCTTCCAATCCACATCCCCCTTAACACGACCTTTTCCCCTCTAGCCCCGTCCGTATCGTAATCTCTTGCCTTAAAGGTCCTTTTATGGTACCATAAAAGAACACCATGGAGGACTCATGAAGCTCCGGGGCGGAGAGGTGGCGGTGGTGCGGGGAAAGGACGGCCGGTTCCGGGTAACCATCCCCAAAGACCTCGCTCTGGCTCTGGGTTTAGAAGGCGGGGAACGGGGGAAATTCCGACTTTTACGGCTTTCTTCAACCCAGGTAGTCCTCGCCCTCGAGATCGCCCGGAAGGGGAAGAAGCTGGAGGGTGAGGCGTGAGGGCCGAAGAAAAAGCCCTTCTTTCCCTGTTCGAGGAAGGGGGACGAGGTGAACCTAGGCCCCCTTCCCTGGAAGTCAAAAGAAAGCCTTTAAATCGGGGGCTTGCCCTCCTCTCCTTCCAGGGCGACGAGGCCTTGGTCTCCTTCCCCAGACCCCCAAGGCTCGGCGAAGCCCTTCTCCTTCGGGAAGGCCCACGGAAACTCCTCCTCCAAGTGGTGTGGGCCAAAGCTGAAGAAAGAGGATGGATCGCCCGGGCTAAGGTCCGCGGCCCCTGGGACGGAGTCCTCCCCGGCTGGGATGCGGAGATTTTCCCGACTAGCCCACCCATCCCCGAAACCCCGGGCCCAAAGATTTTCCTTGGCCGAACGTTAGAAGGGGAAGAATTCTCCCCGGGCGGGAGGGCGTTAGAGAAAGTGAACGTGATCGTGGGCGCAAAGGGTTCGGGGAAGTCGCACCTAGCGAAGGTGATCCTCCTTGGGCTTACCCGGGCGGGGGCGCCGTGTCTCGTTTTGGACGTGAACCGGGAATACGGTGGGCTTCCCGGGGTTCGAACGTATGCGGTGGGGAAAGACTTCAAACTTGGGGTTCGGGAGATCGGGGTTGAGGCTCTCTCCGTGATGCTCGAGGCCTTCGGGACACCGGCCACTTCCCTCCTTTATTTTGAGACGAGGCTTTCGAAGCTCTTTCAGGAGAAGAAAGACTTCATTGGAATCGATGAGCTTATCTCGATGGCGGAAGAAAGAGAGTTTTATCCCACCCAAAGTGGGTATGCCGCGGATGCGGTGAACCGGACCCTTCGCTCCCGGTTAGAAGCCCTAAAACTCACGGGAATGGTAGCAAGGAGTCCCCTCGAGGCCTCGTCGTTTAAGGGGGTCTGGAAGGAAATCCGGGAGGGAGGGGCGGTGGCGTTCGACCTTTCCGGGCTTTCTACCCCAGCGAGGATGGGGTTTGCCCAGGCGCTTTTGCGGTTCCTCTTTGCGCTCGTGGAGGAGGAAGAAAAAGTCCCGTTCGTGTTTTTCGAGGAGGCGCACCTCTATGTGACCCCGCAAGGAATCGATGCCCTGGTGACGAGGGCAAGACACACCGGGATCACGAGTTTCTTCATTACAAATACACCCACAGCCCTTCCGGAAGGGGTTTTAAGGGCGGCGGATAACTTGTTTGTGTTCCGGTTGCCGCTCGAGGAGGACATAAAGTGGGTGGCGAAATCGGGGATGATCGAGGAAAGCTCGCTTTTTGCGTTAGTTCAGGCTTTGCCCAAGTACGCTTGTCTCGCCTTGGGCGAGGCTACTGAGGCTTACCCCGTCGTCCTTTTGCCTGATCCCCTTTTAGGCGTGGATACCCGCGGCAAAACCCGCTACTTCTTCGCCCTTCCCGCCAAAGGGATTCAATCGAGTTGACCGGGCCTTGCAACATCGCCATTATGATGTTAACATTAAGTTACGGCTAAAAAGAGAACACAGGTCTACCTTGATCCTGAGGTCCACCGGCGCTTGAAGGAGCGGGCCAAGGAAGAGGGTGTTTCCCTGGCCGAGCTTATCCGGCGCATGGCCAAGGATTACCTGCGCAAAGAGGCCTCACCCAAGGACTACCTAGCCATCGTAGGCCTTGGCCAAAGCGGGAAAACCGACGTCTCTGAGAAACACGATGATTACTTAGCCCAAGCGCTTTCCGATGAAAACCTTCGTTGATACTTCAGCCTTTTATGCTTTGGCCGATGCGAGCGATCGGCACCACTCCGCGGCCCGTAAGGTCTACGAAGAGCTCATCGGGAAAGAGGAGCTTATCACTACAGATTATGTTCTTCTTGAGTGTTGGTTCCTTATCTCTCATCACCTTAGTCGAAATGCAGCTCTAAAGTTCTGGGATTTCCTCCTTTCCGGAGCGGTGGAGCTCGTGATGGCGGAGAGAAAAGACCTAGAAAACGCCCGGAAAATCGTTGCAGAGTACGGGGACCAAGACTTCTCTCTGGTGGATGCTGTCAATTTCGCGGTGATGGAACGCCTGGGCATCAAGAAGGCCTTCACCTTCGATGCCCACTTCCATA
>Ga0207433_10014925_pt1 | contig 11165 bp, 9 predicted proteins | sample YelNatPaOPGAMG01_FD_187559 | JGI IMG/M metagenome (GOLD analysis project Ga0207433, IMG submission 187559) | Hot spring thermophilic microbial communities from Obsidian Pool, Yellowstone National Park, USA - OP-RAMG-01 (SPAdes) (version 3) | ecosystem: Environmental > Aquatic > Thermal springs >...
GATCTTTGATCCCAAAATAGCTAATTTTCAACCCTTTATCTTAGATGAAATGAAAACCTTATGGTTTCATTACCTACAAAAAAGCGTCCCCTATGTTACCGACGAGCTCAGTAGTGCACTAATAATCTGGGGATCCAAGACTTTTTGTTAAATATTGACAGAAAAAAACAGGCGCTATTGAGCACCTGTTTAGGAAAAAATATTTTTAGTGAAGGATAATTTTTTTTCAAAAAATTAAAAACTATTGGATCATCCTCAATAAAAATATTAATTTCTTCCCTCTTTATAATCCCTAATTTTTGTTCTTCTTTTTTCTTACTTCCATCATTTAAAAAAATCTGATCGTATGAAACTCCATATCTTCTCAACCACCATTTTGTTATTTGAATTAATTTTTTTGGCCGTTCCGAAATTATTATAATCTTGTGATTATCTTTTTTCCATTTTTTTAAAACCCGCAACATTTTCTTATTTGCCGGCACAAACGCCAGCCATATTCCAAACCACCAAGGCAACCTAAAGTTAATTCTCAAAGGCAATAAAGTCAACACTCCATCTATATCTATGCCAATCTTCACTTCAACCACCTCCTTCCTAAAAAATTTTTAAAATTGCAATTAAAAAAATAAAATAAGTTAATTTAAGAAAATTAATGATATTTCTTCTTTAATTTTTCCATAAATTCTTTGAGATAATCGGGATCTTTTAATTTGGGGCAATTATAAGAACGATGCTCATTGCTGCCGCAATGAATACAGGACTTTTCTTTTTCTGAATCTTTATTCTTTTCGTGTTCTTTTATCTTTTCTTCAACAAATTCTGTTCTCTGTTTTTTTAATCTTTCAACATTTTTTCTCCATTCTTCAGGCCTTCCTTTAAAAATTTTTTCTATATTCTCTCTTCTTATTTCTTCAAAACTTTTTTCTGGCTTTTCTTTCTCTGGTTCTTTTTTTGGAAAATTGGGTGTTTTTTCAAAATCCATAAATTTTATCTTATGCCATTATAAAACAAAATTAAAAAAAATTCAAGCCTTTGTATTTTTTTAAAAAAAGTTTTAAAATAATTAAAGAATGAAGATTTTTGAACTCCACTTTAATCCAATAGCCAAAGAACGCCTTTTAAAAAAAGGGCAATTGGCTGATTTAATTTTTGATAGTTTTTGCTATGAACCCCAAAATATTTATGAAAAAAGATTGGGGTATTTATTTTTAACTGGTGAATTGAAAAATCCCCTACCCCAAAATTTTAATTTTTTAGAAAACTTAGCCAATTTTTTAAAAAAAGAATATTATACTTCGCCAATAAAATTATCGCCAGAAAATGCTTTCAAAGAAGTTCTCAAAAAAGCCAATAATTATTTAGAAAAAATTGTTAAAGAAGGAGATGTAAGTTGGCTAGGAAACTTTAATTCCGCCATTTTATCATTTAAAAATTTTGACTTAAATTTCAGCAAAATTGGAAACATTAAAATTTTACTTTTAAGACAAGGGCAATTAATGGATATTGGAAAAAATTTAGAATTGGAAGAATTAGAACCTTATCCGCTTAAAGTTTTTGGCAAAATTGTCTCTGGCAGGCTGGCAGAAAACGATATTGTTTTAGTTTTATCAAAAGAAGTGTTTGAATTTTTTCAAGTTAAAAATTTATTTAAAAAATTAAGCCAAACCTTTCCTCTAAATCAAAAAGATCTTCACAAAGTAGCAGAAAAAAAATTGAAAGAATTCTTAAAAATTAACGAAAAAGATTTTTCAAAAATTTCTGGTTTTTGTCTTATTTGTCTCCTAACTAAAGAGGAGGCATTCAAAGAAAAAAGTAAATCTTTTGCTTTTAGAAAAAAACCAGAAAGATTTTCCTTTAAAAAAGCCCTTTTGCCTTTTTTTGACAGTTTAAAAAAACTTGGCTATTTCTTATTTAAACTTTTATTAAAAATAAAAGAATTCTTCCAAAAGGTAATAAAAAAGTTGTCAATACTTTTTTGGTTTATTGCCAAAAAATCAGAGAAAAAGGAAAATTTAGAAAAAGTAGAGAAAAAAGTTATCAAAATTCCAGTCAAAGAAAAAAAGCCAGAAAAGAAAACGATTAGCATTTTTAAAATTAAACAGAAAATCACTTTCCCCAAAATTGTTTTTAACGAAATTTTCAAAAAAAATTTTATTTTGATTTTAATTTTTGTTTTTCTTCTTCTTTTTGGGTTTTTTATATTCAAAAAACAGGAAAAAGAAAAAATAAAAGAAAGTCAATTAATTATTAATAGTGTTAAACAGGAAATTTTATCAGTAGATAACTTTTTGGCTTTAGGAGATGAAAAAAAGGCTTTTGAAATTTTAGAAAACGCCAGAGAAAAAGTTATTGTTCTCATTAATCAGAAAGACAAAAACCAAAAGGAAGCAAGTCAATTAAAAGATTCTATTGAAGAAAAATTAAAGACAATAAGCAAATTAGAAGAGATTGCTGAACCAGAATTATTTTTGGAAATTGAGAAAAACGATTTTATTCCTCAAAAAATTATTGCTTTTAAAAATAATCTTTATTTGTTTAACCAGTTTTCTGAAAATGTCTTAAAAATTAACGATAAAAAGGAAAAAAATATCTTAACCATTAATCAACAATTTAACGACGCTATCTTATTTAACGATTATCTTTTGTTTTTCAAAAAACCAAATCAAATATTCTTTTTAAAAAACGATCAATTTGAGAAAGATATTTTTCTTGAGCAACCTTTTCCTGATTTTGATTTTAAAAATTTTTCTTCTTTTAAATCAAATATTTATTTTTTAGACAAAAGCGGAGAGATTGTTAAATATTCCAATTTTTCTAATCCTCAAAAATGGCTTTTGCCTCAAACAAAAAAAGAAAGCGAGGCAAAATTTTTAACTGTAGATGGCAATATCTGGATTTTAAATAACGATAATTCAATTTCGCGCTATTTTGGCGGAGAATTAAAAGAAACAATTAATTTAAATTTGTTTCCCTCTCCAAAAAATTTTAAAAAAATTTTGGCGATTGGAGGTTATCTTTATATTTTGGAACCGGCTGAAAAACGCATAATTTTGATTAACCAAAACGGAAAATTAATAAAACAAATTTTTAGTCAAAAATTTAATAATCTCTTAGATTTTGCTATTTCTGAAAACGGGAAAATTTTCTGGCTACTAAACGGCAACATAATTTATCAAATCTCTCGCTAATCTCCCAATCCTTTTTCTAAAAAATAAAAGAAACATTTCCTATTGTCCATTAATTATTTTTCATTATTTTTCATTATTTTTCATTATTCTCTATTATTCTCTATTATTCCGTATTATTCTGTATTATTCTTTATTATTCTTTATTATTCTTTATATCTTTTCTTTTTTTCCAAACTTCTAAAAACGTACATTTTAGCCATGGCTAAAATGTGCGTTTTGGTTTAATTTATTAATTTATTAATTTATTCAATTATTATTTATCTTACTTAATTATCTTATCTTTTTACTTAATTATCTTATCTTTTTTAATTATTTTGGTTATTTATTTTGCCTGTTTATCTAGTTTATTGAGAATTATTTTCTTGTTTATTTAGCTGGTCATCTCCAGACAGAATGCTATCATTATTGGATTTATCGTCTGATAAGATTAATGTTTCCTGTTCAATGGCTGGTTCTTGTTCACTAATAATTGTTTCTTCATTCCCCTTTTCTATTTCCACTGTTGTCTCTTTTATTTCCAATGTTGTTTCCTCTAATGGTTCAAAATTATTTTGATTTTCCTCAGAAATACCTTCAGTGGTAGTGGTAACTTCATTGGTGCTTGTTGAAATAATTTCTTCAGTGGTTGAACTAATTTCTGTGGTAGTTGTGGTTTCTTGATTATTAATTTCAGCTGGTTCCCCTTCAATTGGTTCTTCAACAAATCCACTGCCTAAATCTTCTTGCCACAGTCCCATTTCTTTTAAAATTTCTATTTCTTCTGGCGTTAATAAACTATAATCAATGGGCGGGCAAAAATCATTGTCAGACATATCCCAATCTTGAACCATAAAGTTTTCCGGACCAAAAGCCATAACTTTTATTCTAGCATTATGAGAAGGCGTATAATAACAGCCACCTTTGCCATCATCTAAACACAAAGGAATACGCCAATCAAAGCTGCCGTCATTTTCTGTTCCGTTAACAATACTTGCCCAAGTATTTCCTGAATCTTTGGAATACCAAATATCTATTTTCAAATCGTTATCTAAACCATTGGGATTGGTGGCTGTCCATTTTAAGGTGTAGGTTCTGCCTACATACAAAATTTCCTTGCCATTGGGCCAAATTACTTGAACCTCTGGGAATGCTAAATTATGCCAATCAGAAGGTTGATCAGTATCATAACCAGTAGGAACCCTGCTTAAAATATGACCTTCTGGCACATCAGGCACACCCGGATTCCAAACACTTTCATTGTAATTTTGCCAGCCAGAATTGGGTGTTCCCCAATTCATTTGATCTAAAATATTGCCATCAGCGTCTTTTAAAATCAACATATCGGAATTATTTCCTAAACCATCGCCAATTTTGCTATTTAAAGCAATTTTTACTACATTGTCTGGAATCTGCCAAAAATCCCAAGTAGTGTCTTTAAAACTAATTAAGGCAAAGCCCAAAGCCGGAACAGAGCTTGAATTGGAAATAGTGTCGCAAACATTATTGTCGCAGATTTGAAAACCAGAAATATCAACACTAAAATCGTTGGGATTATAAAGCTCAACCCACTCATTGTCAGGCTCTAAACCATGCTCTGAATCAACATCATAATAAACCTTGTTAATCAAGATATTTTTTTGCTCAAGACAAGAACAAATTCTCATTTGGTAATCAGAATTCAAATTGTCTAAAAGATTTTTCATTTCTTCTAAAACTGAATCTGGGGGCGCGGGATTTTCTCTTAATAAAGTATCAGCTGCAGCCACAATTTCATTTAAAGTTTTGTTTTCGCTTTCAACAAAATAATCGCCAATGCCAAAGTGAGCAATATTAAACTTCATTGCCAATAACTGACCTTTTAATTTCGCCCGCATCGTTTTATCGCAACCACAACCGCAATTTCCGCAGGCAGATTTTAAAATTGAATCTGCTTTGGCAACTGTATCTACTATTTCGTCTTGAGGATAATCTCCTAAAACTTGAGGCAAATAATTTTGATAAACGCTGGAATGATTTTTCCAATAACCGCAAGAGCGAGTGGTTATTTGCCGACAAACAGGAGCAGTTATATTATTTGTCATTTCTTCAATATCGCTAAATCCTTGACCAAAAGGCAAATTATTTCTTGTTTGAGAACCGTCAAAAATAAATTTGAAAGTACAGGTTTTTCCTTCCAGATTTTTTGGCAAATCAGAATTAATGCTTAACTTAAACTGCCACTCGTCAGGATCAGAAAATTCTAAAATGCCATAATTAAAGCCATTTAAAGGTCCCAAATATTCTGCTTGACCGCCGTCAACATTGGCTTCCAAAGTTAAATAATCGCAAAGAGGACTGGAAAAATCAGTGCTAGAAGCTAAATACTTAAAGACATTGCCGTAATTTATAATTTTAATAGTTCTTTCTGATTTGCCATCAGGCGAACAAGTGGGCAAAAAGTCAAAAGAAGATTCCAAAGCAAAATCCAAAGTGCCGGCAGTAAAAGAATTTTCCAAAGATGATTCAGTATCGTTAAAAGAGGCAAAGGTTGAAATAATGGCTGAAAGACCGCTCCAATTTAAACCCAAAATCAAAATTATGGCAGTAATTTTTATTAAACTTTTTTTAATCAGAGAAAAGGAAGAAATCGGATTTCTTAAAGAAATTTTAACAGGGATTTTAACCGGGCTAATATAATTTTCAGACAACGCTGAAATTACTTCTAATTTAATTTTTTTATTTTTCCTCATAAACTTTGGCAACTGATTCTTTTTTCTTTTTAACTTCCTTAATGATGTTTTGCACCTCATCAATAATAATTAATAAAGATGGCACAATAATAATTAAGGCAAAACCCAATGGTTTTTTGGCAAAGTCAACCGTATATCCCAAATAAGGCAGAGAAAATAAAACCTTGCCCAAAACATCTCTTTTTTTAACTTCACCATTATCTGGCGCATTATTGGCATCGCCTTTGGTAATGTAAACTGGCTGACCATCAACAATTTTAATATCGTAAATTCTATGGGTCACTGGCGATTTTGTTTTGCTGTAAGGACCAAAAGTGATAATATCGCCAATTTTATAATCGGCTGCTGGTTTCACTACCACTATTCCGCCTTGTTTAATCTCTGGCTCCATAGAACCAGATTTAACCACCATTACTTTATAATTTCCGCTAATGGGCAAAACCGAAAAAATCAGCAAAAGAGCAATCACCACAATAAACGCCAAAAAAATGTAATATATGATTTTAAATAATTTTGCAATCTTTAACATATTTTTTTCTATAACTCCTTTATAATCTCGGCAAAAATTTTGCCGAGACAAAAAAGAGTTAGAAACCAGATTGATAATGCTCAAGAATCTCTGACGCACTCAAAGCTCTATTGTAAATTCTCACTTCATCAATAATGCCATTGAACCAAGTATTCTGATAAGAATCATTACCACCTTGACCAATTCTTACTGGATAATTGGTAACAGCCGGTTTCTGGGTTTCTGTGAATTCTTTATCCAATAATCCGTTTATATATATTTTCACTTTGTCAGCGCTGTCATCAAAGGTTGCTGCTATGTGATACCAAGTATTTGGTGAAAGCGAACTATTGCTCCAGTGATCTATGGCATTACCGCCAGCCGGCGCAAAAGCAAAAGTAACTTTTCCTCCATAAGGTCTGCCAATTGTAATCCAATATTCGCCGTCCCAATCGCTGCCCGAATAATTAGCTTTGCTCACTACAGTTGGATATTGTTTGCTCCAATAAGAAGGTGTTTTAATCCATGCTTCCAGAGTGATGGCAGAAGTAATTTGCAAATTGGGGTCATTGCCGACATTTACATAATCATCTATTCCATCAAAACTTAAAGCCGAATTATATTTCCCTGTTGTCCAAACCGGTCCATTGGTTAAATTGCCATTTTGTGCCGGAGCCAGGGCTGAATCAAAAGCAATGAGTCCGGCATTTTCGTTAAAATGCCAATCCCCTACCAAATCATCTTTTGTTTTTTGAGTTAGTTCAAAAACAATATCAAATCCAGTTTTATCGGTCTGGACAATGTTTCCCACCGAACTATCCAGTTTCCACTCAATTCTCAAATCTTTTGAAACGCTTTTTGGCAACAAATAATTAAACAAATCGCCTTGTAAAATTCCTTTCACTTTTCCTTGATAAATCAGGGTGTCCAATCCCAAATTAAAACTGTCATTGCTGTTTTCATCAAGATAAACCAAAATATCCAAATTCTCGGCCAACTCGCCGTCTTCGCCTGCTCCGCAAGTTGTATCTCTGCCTTCGTTCTGTTCTGATTCAGGGCAACTAACATCATCGTCTACTAAGTTGGCAAAAGTAATATGTAAATAGCCATCTATGCTTCCTGTATTTTGAAGAACGACTTCTTTTGACCCGCTATCTCCTGGTTTTATACCGCCAACTTGAAAATTCCAATCAGTCGGATCATTATCTCCCACCTTCAAATTCAAAGTTCCGGCGGTGAAAGTATTGCCTGTTGAGGTTTCAGTGTCGTTGAAATAAGCAATTGTCCCGCCAACGGCAATAGCGGCAACAACAGCAATTACGCTTAAACTGATTAAAATTTTTTTGTTCATTTTTTGCTCCGTCTTTTAGGGCTTATATAAGCTGTGCCGAATTCTTTTCTTCAGCTGACCTTTCTTGCTTTTCAATATATAAACATAATACATGAGCTCTAAAAGAGGGGGTGAATTTTTTAATTATTTTTGCCGACCTTTTATTTTCTTATTTCCTCGCCCCGTAGTGAGCTTCGCTCTACTACTGGGTTAAAATCCTTATTCGCTATCCAACCCGCCCCTTTTTTTGATAAAAGAAGGGGCTAAAACCGCAAGGAAGTTTAGTTGGATAGCTCAAAGAATTTCAAGTATTATAGCTGCTTTAATAGAGTTTCGGACTTGACTTATCAATCTTCAAATCCGAGCACTTGAAACCGTCGTTATTTCTCTGTTGTTCGGCATAAATGGTGAAGTACGACTGGAACGAATCTGTCTGGGTAATATCCTGATTGCCCGCGCCTGAACAATGGATGCCGCTTGCGTCAACAGTTTGCGTTCCAAAGCACCAAGCAATGCCAATATATTTGGTATGGCTTGCGGTTAAAGGAATGCGTTTCATTGCGTTGATATCCGTAAATGGCGCGTTTGGACCGTAAAGAATTGTTTCTCCATTCACGCCATCACCGTCATATGCGTTATTTTGATTGTTGTCCACCCAGATAAAAGCTTTCAGGAATCCCGAAAGCTCGCCGGTTGTTGAAGTCGCATTATCACCTGCTGCAATTTCCGAATCAACAACATTATTCTCTAAATCCTGGATATTGTGGTCAATCAAACAGGCAAAGGCATCATTACTATAAGCATGCAAACTTATAATATTTGTACCATAGTCGCCCGGTTTGACATCGCCAAAATTCCAGTAATAATCGCCTTCTCCAAGATCTTTCAAATCCCAGAGAGTACAAGTTCCGCCAATGATTTGGTATTGGCAGATATATGGATGGACACTAACATTGTCCAGAAACACACCCAAAGAATTATCATTTCCGCCGCCAACGAATTCTATTTTTGTAGTTGGGTTGGTAGCAGTAAATTCGTAAGTGTATTCTGTCCAGGCCGTGGTTCCTCCACCTGCAACCGGACCCTGCTGTTGAACCTGAACACCGTCTATTTTTACATAGAGAATGTTTTCATTTTGTCCGGTGTTTGGGCGGGGTCGAAAGTAATAATGAAGTTTATACTTCGCACCCGGAGTAGTGGGAATGTTCTGATAAATTTTCACCAGTGCCGGTTCTCCGTTTAACGGATCGTGCGGACCAAACCAGTCAGAGTCAAGCTCTGCATACTGGTCGCCATCTTGAGCCGGACCCATGATATTTTCATGGTATTCGACTAAAGCTGGGTCTGGTCTTGTGCGTCCGCCATAACTTGTCTGTGACCCTACCCATTCAACAGTCCATTTTAAATTTGGATCGCTGTTAGAGAAAATTTGCCATTTAGCATTGTCAGTAACTTCCGGCACTTCAAAGCTACCGTTTTGAATCAGGTTTGTGCTTGTATCCTCTACGCAATTTTTTGTACATTCATTTCCATCATACATCGCATACTTATGGTCCACTTTTAAATCCATTGTTCCGGCAACAAAAATATTACCTGAACTGGTTTCAGTATCGTTGAATAAGGCAACAGTCACTCCAATTGCCATCGCCGCAACCACGCCAATAATACTTAAACTGATTAATATTTTTTTCATGTTTTAATCCTAAATTCCTAAATTCCTCCAAGAGTTTAGGAATTAACAATTTAGCGTGGGATTAACTATAGGCAATCGACGTGGAAAGTGATGTTATTCCCTTGTCCATCTTGTAAGTCGTGCACAACATAACCTGTTTCACCAGCTGGATATTTGTAGTGTGGGAATGTCGGATACGTGGATCCATCAATAGTTGCACCTGGGATTGCCAATCCGTTGCCTCCAACGGTGGCGGTATGGGAATCAATTCCTCCTCCGATAGCTGTCTTACCTGCTGGGCAAGACCAACCAGCCCAACCACCGTCACCAAATTGAAAGGTTTTAGTAATTCTTTCTACCGTAGGACAGGAGAAGTTAGGATTATTCCTAACTTGTTCAGCATAGAACATTATGTCAGCCGAAACTTTATCACTTTGGATAACATTTCCAACGGTTGTTGGAACATTCCATGCTACGCCAAGACAAGATCTGGTATTACCAGCAATCTGTCCAAGAGACCATGCTCCATTATTGTTGTCTATTGGTACGTCCTTAGCCAAAATTCCATTCTGCTTTTCTGTATCATCTAAAATATTATTGCAATTAGTATCTCTCCAAACCGTCATATATATGTTATTTTGCAACTCACCATTTCCGACACCATCGGTAGTGTCAACTATACTTTCTGGTTCCGTAAGACCATTATCATCATTCATTAAATTCATTACGTAAGCACAAACATAGGCATCGTTATTTACTGGCTTTAAGCTAATTGTGTTTTCTCCCTTGTCCCCTGGCTTAACATCGCTGAAATTAAAGAATTTGTAAGCTGGACCCAAGTCTGTTTCAGTCCAGTTACCAAAATTTTCACAACCGACATCTTGATAACCATTATTACCGTTGTTCTGCCAATAATGACAGGTGCTCTCTACTTTCAGATCTAATGTCCCGGCAGTGAAGGTGTTGCCGGTCGAGGTTTCTGTGTCACTAAAAAACGCAGTAGTACCGACCACGACGGCGGCGGCTACTGCGCCTACAATAGATAAACTTATTATAATTCTCTTCATCCCGTTAGAGATTCCCGTTGTAGATAGCTTTTATCGTGTGATCCAAGCTATCTCTAACGGGACTCATTTTTTTTAACCGCAAATTTCCAGCAGAGTCTGCGAGCTGGTCCCGTTAGAAATCTCTCTGCCGAAGGCACGGCGGAGTCGCTTGGGACGGTTGATTTCTAATGGGGTAAAATCACGCAAGCCCTGAAGGAAATTTGCCCTTTTTAACTTAAAAAACTATGGAAACCATTGCAAAACAACGGTTTCCCCCTCCTATGCTTTTTAATCCCGTTTTTGGGATATCGACCATTGTCACCACCCTATCACCCCTATTTTCCGTGTCAAGTGCTTACCCTTGATATACCATTGACAACCTGTGGATAACTTTTCACCTCAAAATTACCTATCCCCGATTCATTTCTCGCTTATCTCTCGCGTATTTCTTATCTATCATAATTATTACCACCATTACCGAAACCATCCTTACTGCAAATGGCCACGATCGTGGCCATTTGCAGTAAATCTTTTTACTCCGGTCTTTCTCTCCCCCTTCTCTTCTCTTTCCTTTCCTTTCCTCCTTTTCCTTACTTTCTCTTTCCTTATCTTTGTCTATCTTACTCTGCTTTGTTATTTTATTCCACCCCCTGCTATTCTTTATCCCATCCCTTCCCACTCTACTTTCCATTCTCTCTTACTATCCTATCTAT
>Ga0207433_10014931_pt1 | contig 11160 bp, 8 predicted proteins | sample YelNatPaOPGAMG01_FD_187559 | JGI IMG/M metagenome (GOLD analysis project Ga0207433, IMG submission 187559) | Hot spring thermophilic microbial communities from Obsidian Pool, Yellowstone National Park, USA - OP-RAMG-01 (SPAdes) (version 3) | ecosystem: Environmental > Aquatic > Thermal springs >...
TCAAAGGAGAGGCCGAACTTCTTGGGAAATGCCTCAACCTTCCTCACAAATCTCCTCAGCTTCTTCATGTCAGTCTCCTCCTTGCTCTTGGCCTTTTCATACTCCTCATACGATCTCTTGATTATATTCAGGTAGAGGCTCTTGAGCTCAGAGTCCGAGAGATGCAGCATATCATACTTCTCATCCATGCCGAGTGTTCTTGCAAGAACCTCAAGTGCATCTGCCTTTTCCTTTGGGCTCATCTCAATTAGGGACATAGGTGGAACTCTGAGGGATCTGAATGGATCGCATTTTACACCATAGGGACCAAGTATCCATGGCTGGGATGATAGGCCGCGTGAAATGAGCTCATTCATCCTTGTTCCAGCAGTTCTGCCTGTTAAAAGTCCTCCCTCGGTCACATCGAATGCAATTGCCCCCATATAGAACGGGATCCTTCCATCCTCCTTCGCTTTCTCGAGAAGAAGATCTGCTGCATCAAGAGCTGCCCATAGATTATGGGCTGGTGGCATTGCAACAAGGCCTATCGAAAGAGTTGCCCCTGTGTAAATGAGAAGATCCCTGTCGAAGGAGTATCCCATGTTCCTGCTGAACTCTATCAGGAGGATTGTTGAGAGGGGATATGATAGCCAAGATGGTGCGAGGATGAGGGCATCATCCCCTCCCATGTACTGAAGGCCTAGGAGAACCCTTGCCTCCTCCCTCTCATTTGATCCCTCATGTATAACCTCTATTGCCCTCTTAAATGCCCTCTTTAAGGCCATATCTATCCTAGCACTTCTCTCAAGTGCATCGCTCAGGCTGATCGATCTGGCCATGAATGCGCCCATCAGATTTCCATCAAGCTTAATAATTGCTATATTTAAATATCTTTCTTCAGATTTTTTATCTTTTTCCCTAGGGTTCTCATCGTGGCCAGCTATCAGCTCCATTATCCACTCCGACACATCTTCCCACTTTCTGCCATTGAAGACCTCCGATATCCTCTTTTTGGACAGTACCTCAGCTTTCTCCCACTTGCTCTTCATATGCCCTCTATTCCTGAAGAAATTCTGTCTCTCATAACATTCCTCGCATAGGTAGAAGATCTCCTCCTCCATTTCCACAGACTCGGTTGCCGGCCTTTTCTTGCAGTAATCACATGGTCTTTCTATCCCAATTAGCTTATCTTCCTGCTCTTTATCCGGTATTGAGAGCTTTTTCATCAGAATATCGTGATCAAGCTCCTCGATAATCTTCCTGTAATCCTTATAAAGCGGAGCATGGGATATCCTGACATTAAGGGGACCGAAGCCAAGATAATCCTTTGAAAATCCTTTTTCTAGCAGTTTCTCTATGCTCTGAAGATGTATATCAGGAGCAACTGCAATTATGTTCCCGCCAGCTGAGTAGAGGAAGCACTCAACGGGATACCCCGGAAGTCCCTCCTGAACAGATCTGAGCGAGTTGAACATGACAGCCAGATCTACTATGTAGCTGGATGCGGAGAGTATGGGAAGCTTCTCAGACTCCCTTATGAAATCCTGTATCGATGCGACATCAAGCTTCACCATATAAACGCCGGAAAGAAACTCCTCTTTTTCCGCCTTTATCTCCTCAGATAGCACATATTTAACGCATTTTTCGGTCAGTTCCCTCGTTATCCCCGGATTTTTCCCCTCAAGCTCCACCCAGTTTTTCCATACTCCCCTCCTGTAATACTTCTCAAAGGCCTCTTTCTCAGATATTCCATCTATCTCAGCAAGCTGCCTTAAAACTGAGGCTTTAACAATGGAGTCGAGCCTATCCATGCCTGATGCAAACATGTCAGCTTCCCTTATAAGCGATATTTCCTCCTTCATCGCTCCTTTATAGTCAATGTTGTGATGGTTCTCTATTATCTCCCTAACACAGCCCAGATCCTCATCGCATATAAGCCCTGAAAGCAGTTTATTTGCTATTTCAACACTTTTCTTCACATGATTAACTGGGTCTATTGGCTTTCCTATATCATGAAGGAGGGATGCTATCCTCAGAATTGCCTTCCTTCTTCTCCCCTGTATTCCAAATTTTGACCATGAAAGAGCTGAAACTGCGAGTAAATGGAAAATTAAGCTGGATAAGTTGTATCCGGGCCTTGTATCAGCAGGAATCTCAAAAATAATTTTATCAGCAAACTCGGATGTCTCATCGAGTATGCTGAAGATATCCCTCATCTCATCAACATCAATTTCATCAAGAACATCTTTCATGGTTTTCCCGATAAATCTACCCCCAAACTTGTGCCTTAGCACTCTGTAGACAAGGTAGGACTTGAATGGAGATAGGCTCATCCCTCTTATAGGTTCCTCCAGAAGAGGAGCTTTGTAGAAAAGAGCTATGAGATCCGCAACAAGCTCAAGCCTCTCCTCGCACTCCTCCACTCCGGATGCCTTCACAGACTCCCTCAGAAACTTCTCCAGATTATCCAGATATCTGAGGAAAAGCTCTGGATCGGGAGCCCTCTTTACCAGATATACACCACCATCAGGATTCCTTATCGGAACAGGACATCCCTTATACACATTTACCTCCACTCAATCGCCCCCGAGAATATCCTTAATCTTCTTATCTCCTATCGATTTGTGGACGAACACCTCTCCTGCTTTCCCTCCAAGTCTTTTTCTCAGAATTTCCATCAGATCCTCCTCCATTTCTGGCTTAAAGTTCGGAGGAACTATTGAGAGCGGCTCCTCTCTTCCCTCCTCCACTAAATACAGCACTTGGGTCAGATCCTTGGATGCCCTAATAACCAATCTTCTTTGCCCTTGCATCAAAATCCTCCTCCACCAGATAGTCCTTATATCTCCTCCTTGCCTCCTCAACAAGCTTATTCCAGAGGTTTAATGAATCTGAATCAACAGTGAGGGTTCCATCCTCCTTTTTATCCACACCAAGCTCCTCCAAAATCCCCTTCGAGTACTTCATGAAGCTCCATGAAATCGGGGTTATGAGGATCCTCCCCATTTCAGATCTGTATTTCATGGCCCCTATGAGAAGGGGCTTCCCATTTCCAGTTCCCACGAGGACAAGGCCCATCTCATACGGCTCCATCCCATGAAACAGGAGTTTTCCTGTCGACTCAAGCCCCTCAGGGATAACAGCCAATTTCCCTGCTTCTGTTTCCATCAGCTCAGTTCTCTCGAAGAAAAGGCTTGGAAAGTGGACCCTGGAGGCCAAGCCGGGTGCTCCAAATATATCGCACACTTTACAAACAGTTCCATACCTGAGATAGTCACAGGGAGGCCCCCTGTCCTCCCTTGAGCTCTCATATATCTCCATGTGCCTCCAGCTGGGCTTCTCAACCATTCCTGTTACTGAAAAGCAGGATGGAACGGATCCATTTTTCCCCTTAAAGCTCAGCTCAAGCCTTGATCTGACAGCCCCCTTCAGGGATGAACCGGGTATTGCCGGCTTTCCGCTAATTCTGATTGCATCGAAGATCTCTTCCCCACTCTTCAGCTCCTCCGGGCCAATTTCCCTCTCTTTCATTTTTGAAGCCAATTCCTCGAGGCCCTCGATGCTCGGACCACCGCTTCCTATGTGAACCGGGCTTAAAACCCTCACTTTAAACATCAAGCTTCCGGAAAGCCCGGAAAACCTATTTCTATCCGTAGGTCTGTCCCTTATCACTTTCAAAGGCAATTTCTCATCTCCCCAGCCACTTATCAGCGAGGGAGGCGAGCGATCTTATCAGAGAATCTGTGGTTCCATCAAAGCTCACATCTTCGTCATCGGGATCGTACCACTTCTTCTCCCTATCACTAAATCCCCTCAGGACATTCCCCTCCTCTCCCCTGTCCACTTTATGCCTCAGTTTGATGAGCCTGACCCCTCCAAACCCCCTTGTCTTGAACCCGCCCACCTTCACAAGGCCATCATTCAGATCCATGATCACCTTTGCCATAAGCCCCAGAGCATAATTTGGGAGATTTCTCGCAACAAGCTTGAAGCTGAACACAGATCCTGGCTCAACAAAGTCCACATCGTAAAGAGCACCCTTTTTAACGGATCCGCTTCTTCTATCTATAGCTATCCCCGGCTTCCTCCCTATTGAAAATTTATCCCCCATGGGATAAGAATCGGAGAACAGGACTCTGGACGAGAAGCTTGGGGAGCCGAAGATTTTGCATGCCATGCACATCTCAGATGAGAGAATTTTTATCACTTCCTCCCTGTTCTCCTCTCTCGGATTTCTCAGCAATCTCTCTATCCTTTCGCGAAGGCCTCTATCGCTACAGGTATCACCCGGACCACCGCAGACCTTCTTATTCGAGGTGAGAAGGTAGGACTCAACCCTCGACCTGAAAACCCCCTTCCATGTGGATCCCGGTATCACGGGGATGTCCCTCTCCCCATACTTCACCATTAGAATCGGAAGATTTGATAACGATAAAGCGGTGCTAAAAGCACCGGATCCAACTCTTAGAGGCTCTATTAACTCAGTTTCCCCCTCCAAAACAAATGTCCTTATGGATAGGTTGTTGGCCAGCCACCACTGAGGCATTATTTCACCCCCAGAATCTTTAGGGCTTCTTCTCCTCTATATTCATCTTTTTTCAGGATTCCATCCTCTATTCTCATCCTTTTCACAAGAAGGGTCTCTGAAACAAGCTTTATCTCGCCATACCCGACAGATCTTCCCCCTCCTATCTGTATCCCGTCGATGAGCTGCCTCAGAAGGTGGGAGAGAAGGAATGCCTGAGGGGTATCCGATTTCAAGTCTATGTTCACTATTCTCATCTTGAATCCCCATCTTGTTTCAGGAGGGACTACCTGAACATCAAATAGCCTACCTGGGCTCTGGCTTCCCACCACTCTGTCTATTGCAACCCTTCTTATCACATGAAGTGTTGGTTTTTCCTTTGGAAGGGAGTCGAAGAAGTATAGATGGCTTGCGACACCCGTGTTCCCGAATATGCTGCAGACCACACAGGGATCCTCCTCCTCTTTTTTGCGAAGCTGATCATTCTCGGCAAGCTCGAGTATATTGCAGGCCCTCCAAGATGGCCAGTTCTTCTTATCCCTGATCTCCGGGGATGAGTTCACAAGCCTCTCCGCCTCCGATCTCAGAACCCCTTTCCAAGAGGATCCGGGGATTATAGGCCTCTCCTCTCCGCCTACCATGTATGTCATTACGGGATTGTCCACAGAACCTAAATACTGCTCCTTTTTTCCAGATCCCACCCTCAGTGGGGTCTCATTTACGGCCTCTCCCTCTATTGTATAACTGATCACAAGCCTGTCCAGATCAGCACAGCTCATTCTCTCCCTCCCAGCTTTGCGATGAGGTCATCAAAGTCCCTCACGTTTCTCAGGTCTATCCTCCTCCTCTCCGCTATCTCGAATATCCACTTCACAAAACCGAGAAACTCTCTTGCAACCTGCTTCTTGTTAGATATTCCTGACTTTGCTATTTCCTGAAGATTTTTTGCTATCTCATCAGCCATGCCCTGGCTTATAATTCCTCTTGCTGCCTGCCTCTCGCAGAAGGCCATTGTCATGTAAAGGGATTCCATATCATCTGATTTGGACTCCAGAACCTCTAAAATGTTGTTTACAGCCGCAGCTTTCGTATATTCACGGAGGGAGACGACCTTTAAGGCTCTATCCAACAAATCCTTGGTTTCAAAAGGGTTCTGGCTCATCGTCACACCTGTCGAAATATCGAAAGGGATACAATTAAAAGCTTATATATAAATGTATAAAATAGTGAATTAATTGTTTATAACAACTCTTGCTTTCAACTTTTTATGAGATTTGAACTAAATCTTTCTTATAAGGATAAGGCTCTGCTTTCAATCCTCTTTGTGAGATTCGTTACTTTTCGCCACCGCTATTGCTGTTACCGCACAGAAAGCTTTCAATCCTCTTTGCATTGAGACCACTTTTACGGTTTCGGAACAGTATATGAGAACAGATACTTTCAATCCTCTTTGCATTGAGACTGCGAGCACACAAACACACAACTGGGATTTGCTCAGAGCTTTCAATCCTCTTTGCATTGAGGCTAACTGCTAAGAAGATAGATGCGATAAAGATCCTTAACAGCTTTCAATCCTCTTTGCATTGAGGCCTGAAGGCGCAGTGCAGGTGGTGGAACTCCCTCTACTTCTTTCAATCCTCTTTGCATTGAGGCGGACATAGAGCACTATGTAAACGGCTCATCAGCAAAAATCTTTCAATCCTCTTTGCATTGAGGCCGCTTTTTGATGTGATAATCTTTTTCTTATTGATCTACTCTTTCAATCCTCTTTGCATTGAGGCAACTTCTTCATATACACAGGACAGAACATGTCCACGATAACTTTCAATCCTCTTTGCATTGAGGCGTGGATTTCAAGACACAGACCTATCCCAGCTGAGGAAAACTTTCAATCCTCTTTGCATTGAGACTCATGCCACTTCTCATGATGACATAGGTTTCTCCATTATCTTTCAATCCTCTTTGCATTGAGACAGATGTTCTGGTCTGAGGGCAAGACACCTCCTTGGTACTCTTTCAATCCTCTTTGCATTGAGACCCTCATGGCGAGGAGGATGTATCCGAATATGGAAAAGAACTTTCAATCCTCTTTGCATTGAGACCCTGGCTAAATATAGGGTTGTCGTGGAGTCCTTTCCAGTCTTTCAATCCTCTTTGCATTGAGACAGAAGAAAAAGAACTTTAAAAAAATATTGTCCATTCAGGCACTTTCAATCCTCTTTGCATTGAGACTTCTAAAGTATACAGAGAAATACAGCTGGGTTCCTTGGTCTTTCAATCCTCTTTGCATTGAGACTTTAAACGATGAATTGAGAGTATAGCCTATATTCTATTACTTTCAATCCTCTTTGCATTGAGACAAGGCTGTCATTATGCTCGTCAATGTCCAGCCTTATTGAGTCTTTCAATCCTCTTTGCATTGAGACAAGGCTGTCATTATGCTCGTCAATGTCCAGCCTTATTGAGTCTTTCAATCCTCTTTGCATTGAGACACAATATCTGAGAGCTAAAGAGGAATACTCATCAATGTTTAACTTTCAATCCTCTTTGCATTGAGACGAAAAAGAAGAAGGAAGCCGAAATACAGAAACAGCAAATCTTTCAATCCTCTTTGCATTGAGACATGAGGAAGTAAAAAGAATTCTCTCATTAGTAATAGTATACTTTCAATCCTCTTTGCATTGAGACAGGCTTATGGATTTGTTCCTGTCAGCTGTGATGTTTGGCACTTTCAATCCTCTTTGCATTGAGACTAAAGTATGACGATGACCTTCAAAAATATTTATCTTATGTGCTTTCAATCCTCTTTGCATTGAGACGGAAAAGGGATGGCATCCCCTGATAATTGACGTAAAGGGCTTTCAATCCTCTTTGCATTGAGACGGAAGCGTTTATATACCATCTATACACAGTATATACTTCCCTTTCAATCCTCTTTGCATTGAGACTGTTCTTTTGCTTCTTAAAGCTCTTAGCACAGCTTTCTTCTTTCAATCCTCTTTGCATTGAGACTTACAGGAATTGGCAAAGGAAAATGACATGAGCATATCGCCTTTCAATCCTCTTTGCATTGAGACGAAATTTTGATAGTAAAAGTTTAACTTTCAAATTCAGACTTTCAATCCTCTTTGCATTGAGACGTATACCCGCATGATCTGCCAAAACTGGCCTTAAAATATGCACTTTCAATCCTCTTTGCATTGAGACATATTCCCCGATACTGGGCTGATAACCTGCTGGCAGCAATCTTTCAATCCTCTTTGCATTGAGACAGATAAGGGACACACTACCTATAGAAAAAGCAAGGTATCCCTTTCAATCCTCTTTGCATTGAGACTGAGGCTGTTTACCGGTCTCAGAGCCAGCCTCCAACTCTGCTTTCAATCCTCTTTGCATTGAGACTAAAACAATGGGGGGAGTATTGACCATGAAGCCAGAAGTCTTTCAATCCTCTTTGCATTGAGACGAATAAGAACTCGCAGAAAATGCTACTTTAGACCCGCTTACTTTCAATCCTCTTTGCATTGAGACGGACACGGTCTCATGCTTGCTTGGGTGGCAATGCATAACTTTCAATCCTCTTTGCATTGAGACTAATTTAATTGTGTTTCCTAAAACTAAGAACTTATAGTGGCAATGCATAACTTTCAATCCTCTTTGCATTGAGACTTTATTGGGAAAAGGTGAAATTAGCCACGAGAATGTATCTTTCAATCCTCTTTGCATTGAGACAACTACATAACAAAACCAGAGCTTGAGTTTTTGATGAAGCTTTCAATCCTCTTTGCATTGAGACAAAGCTCAAGACAAGATCCACAAGAACAAACAATGACAATCTTTCAATCCTCTTTGCATTGAGACAAATCTTCTTGCACTCACCTATTCCTTCTTTTGCCTCAAGCTTTCAATCCTCTTTGCATTGAGACAGCGCAGGGATCAAGCGCCACGACTGTGACCGTTTACGCTTTCAATCCTCTTTGCATTGAGACAGAGACTAGCGCTGTCCCTGCAGCCGGCGCTGTCACTTCCTTTCAATCCTCTTTGCATTGAGACCCCTATTTAAACCCCCGTCTCCTCCTCATGACGTTACTCTTTCAATCCTCTTTGCATTGAGACAGCCAAGTCTAAGGCAAGTTGTGCCGGCACCGCAGCCACTTTCAATCCTCTTTGCATTGAGACACAGCCATACGCTCCGGCCGTTGCACCACAGGTTCCGCCTTTCAATCCTCTTTGCATTGAGACGATGATGGAGAGGAAAGACGTCCCAGTGGATAAGATAATCTTTCAATCCTCTTTGCATTGAGACCGGGGACAATACCACCTGGCTCCACCCCATTCACTAACACTTTCAATCCTCTTTGCATTGAGACTCGTCCATCCTCTTTCTCCTGTAGTGCCAAGCTAGGTATCTTTCAATCCTCTTTGCATTGAGACCCTTGAGGATATAGTCGGGGAGGAGGTCATTGTCAGAATACCTTTCAATCCTCTTTGCATTGAGACCATGTGATAAAGAATCTAGGAGCACCAGTGGATTCTGGCTTTCAATCCTCTTTGCATTGAGACGCTCCGTTCACCAGAGTAGCAGGGTTAGTCCCGTCATAACTTTCAATCCTCTTTGCATTGAGACATATGTGGGACGTGATCTATTCGAGAGGTTAAGGAGCTTTCAATCCTCTTTGCATTGAGACAAGTTACATAGTCTCCTACAACAGGCTCGCTTCTTGATCTTTCAATCCTCTTTGCATTGAGACCTAGGGAAAACTATATCTCTTCCCATAAAGTTGTTTCTTTCAATCCTCTTTGCATTGAGACTGGAAAGCCATATCCGAGCTTGAGCAATAGTTTCTCACTTTCAATCCTCTTTGCATTGAGACGGTCGATTTAGCGGCTCAGTCCATCAGGACAATAAGCATCTTTCAATCCTCTTTGCATTGAGACAAAAGCACATTAGAGGTTTCGCACAATTGAAACTACAAAAACTTTCAATCCTCTTTGCATTGAGACAAAAGCACATTAGAGGTTTCGCACAATTGAAACTACAAAAACTTTCAATCCTCTTTGCATTGAGACCTTCCTCTTTCAGCTCATCTCTCTTCTTTATCAGTTTCTTTCAATCCTCTTTGCATTGAGACTTGAGACGGACAGCACCATGTACATAGTGAAAAAGGCTTTAACTTTCAATCCTCTTTGCATTGAGACAGAGGGGGTAGACCCAGATATTCTGGACAAGTTCTTGGCTTTCAATCCTCTTTGCATTGAGACCGTGATTGGCCAGCTACACCACGGGGCTATCGGAAAATCCTTTCAATCCTCTTTGCATTGAGACGACTTTAACCATAAAGATGGTCGGCGAGGGGGAGATAGCTTTCAATCCTCTTTGCATTGAGACAGAACTCCAGCTAAGACTTGGTGGACAGTAAAGCTATATCTTTCAATCCTCTTTGCATTGAGACGAAAAAGAAGACTTTATATCTTTAGCTGAAATTTCAGCTCTTTCAATCCTCTTTGCATTGAGACTAAAATGTAATAGACTATCTCGTCCTTTGGTTTTACTCCTTTCAATCCTCTTTGCATTGAGACGCTGAAGGAATGCGAAATAGAGGTCAGCACTGTCTTCCTCTTTCAATCCTCTTTGCATTGAGACATTGACTTTTCGCTAAAGGATCAGGAGATGCTGAAGCTTTCAATCCTCTTTGCATTGAGACTGAGATAGCCACTGAGATCATTGCAGGAAATGTTAAGGACTTTCAATCCTCTTTGCATTGAGACTACGGAGGTGTCGTTGAAGATGAGAGAAAAGGGAAAAGCTTTCAATCCTCTTTGCATTGAGACTCATCTTCTGGATGCATGGAGGATCCTTGTCCCTGTAGCTTTCAATCCTCTTTGCATTGAGACTTTTCCATCCAGCTCGCATTCCCCAATGTCCCACCCTTTCAATCCTCTTTGCATTGAGACTGTTGCCTGTGTCCCAGCCTTATAGCTCCAGTGCCCATAACTTTCAATCCTCTTTGCATTGAGACCAGGTGTGAAGCGATACTGGATATTGTAGTGGATGCCACTTTCAATCCTCTTTGCATTGAGACGAAGGTGGATCATGGAGAGATACAGCTGTCCATATTATGCTTTCAATCCTCTTTGCATTGAGACATAGCCTGTTTTTGACGCATGGAAGCTATATTCTTTTCCTTTCAATCCTCTTTGCATTGAGACAGATTCCTATTTAACGTTAAGATTTGCGGATGCTGACTTTCAATCCTCTTTGCATTGAGACGGCAATTCCTACCACATTTGATAAAAGGTTTGAAGGTACTTTCAATCCTCTTTGCATTGAGACGATTGCGATGAAGAGATTGCCACGGAAATCCAAGTGTATCTTTCAATCCTCTTTGCATTGAGACATATCACGGGAAATTGACATCCCGTGAAACGTTATCTTTCAATCCTCTTTGCATTGAGACCAAGAGACTGATACTAGATGTTGCGAACGAGATGCTCGGCTTTCAATCCTCTTTGCATTGAGACGAGAGAGTGATGTAAGAGTGTGGATGGAGAAGTATAACTTTCAATCCTCTTTGCATTGAGACTTGATAAAGGCAATTCTGCCTTCTCCTGTCTTTCCAACATCTTTCAATCCTCTTTGCATTGAGACTTCAGTT
>Ga0207433_10014935_pt1 | contig 11158 bp, 10 predicted proteins | sample YelNatPaOPGAMG01_FD_187559 | JGI IMG/M metagenome (GOLD analysis project Ga0207433, IMG submission 187559) | Hot spring thermophilic microbial communities from Obsidian Pool, Yellowstone National Park, USA - OP-RAMG-01 (SPAdes) (version 3) | ecosystem: Environmental > Aquatic > Thermal springs...
TCTTGCGCTTGCACCCACAGGAAAATCCTACCCGCCATTACGCCAAGAAATGCAGGATGCATTTCGCCCCGAGCACATGAGGCAGGAGGCCGAATGTGCGAGGGTGGATTTTCCGTGCTCTTACTTCTGAGCAAGACCTGAAGAACGGAAAGATGATGACAATGACCATCTACCCTCCACAGCGGGGTTTTTGCATTGTAGCACTGGCGCAGCCAGTGCTACTCTTATATTTCTTAAATTTTGCCTTGCAATAGCGCTAGAGTTATCTAATTTCCAAAAATGAAGAATTGCTATGCTAACACTAAAATCTTGCGATTTTCATTCTATGAATATAAAATTTTTAGGGGGCAAGAAGGGATAGAGATGTCTCATTTTGTTGTAATAACATATTTTCTTTCAATAGCCGTTGGCACCAGTGCACTGGTACTTTTTTTAATTATTTACATTAAAAGCAAAATTGAATTAATCGGTCACTATGTTGTATTTCAACTATTATGCACCATTTATATTCTTCTACAGTTTTTTAATATATATATGCGGACTATTGTAAAATACCTGACTCCAGATTTCTACATCTTCGTTAATTTCTTGTACTTTGTGTGGTATATATTTTTTATTTATAAAGTACCTGTATTTTTTCATAACCTGGCCGGGGTGAAATTTACAGATTTAAGAAAAGCTATCTTTGGAGGGATGTCGTTGATTTCTCTTGTACTTCTTATAATTCCTTTTATGATTACAGGCATCCCGCTCAGAATATTAAGGCTTATGGAATTTGAACTACAAAACATCTGCTACCCCATATTCATAATTACCTGGATCTATAGCATATATATCATATGGAGCAACAGAGAAAAGGTAGAAAACGAAATAAACAAAAAAGTAATAAATACAGTCTTGATAATCTGCCTTGTTTTTTTGCCAGGTTTTGTACTTGATCCCTTTTTCTATAGAGTGCCAGAGATCATTCCCGCAGGTTTTGAATTCAGCACCGTTTTTTACTTCGTCTGGAATACCGTAAGCATTATCTATGTGGCTCGTTATTTTAATTTAAAAACAGGTATTTCTCAGGACCCCAAAGGTTTAGATGATTTTGCAAAAAAACACTCTATTTCAAAAAGGGAAAATGAAATACTCTGCTTGATACTTGACGGCCTGGACTCAAGAACAATTGGTGAAAAGCTATTTTTATCTGATAGAACCGTTAGGAACCATATATCCAGCATATATAGAAAAGTGGGTTGTAAAAATAGGGTTGAATTAATAAAAAAAATTGCACGATTGTAATTTCTATAATCAAAAAATTCTCTCTTTAATACCCGCCTGAATAGCAACAAAAAATTGCCCTTTATAATAGTGGTCCTCAAGATAGCTACCTACAAGAAGAGCAGCAAAAAAACTACTGACAAATTGTACCTCTGGTTCCCATGCCAGCAATCCTGCTATCTTTTGAGAGCTATATTTAGTATCCAGAACAAAAAGATTATAATAATTAATTCCAACCATAAGGGTTTTATTCAGCTGGTACATAGCATAACTATCATTTATAATAAAGCTACCCTTCTCTTTCATAATTAAATCATAATGAGGCTCTACATAATACCCGTAATAATCTAACTTCTCCATATAATTGAAAGAAAAGGTGTGGAGTGCTATAAAGTTTCCGAATTGAACTTTAAGTCGTGGCTCAGCAATAAACCACCATCCACTTTTATTCTCGGGTTTAATCTTTTCCTGGACCTCAGGACTATAATCTGCTTGTGGACCATCCACTTTTAAAAACCCATACCCTAATGCGTCAAAGGTATATTGAAACATTCCTGTAAGGGTTAAATCAAAGAAGGCTATAGGTTCAATAAAAAGAAATATTCCTATGGAATCATCTGCAGGAGTAAATTTGTTAATAAGTCCGGCATCTACCTTTGTGGTTTTAAATAGAATGTCTTCACTCTTGGACAAAGGAATCTCATAATAAAATTTTGAATCAAGCATAATTCCGAGGGGGTTTACAGATCCAGAAAGAATCTGTTCTGTATAAAAGCCTTCCTCAAGTTTCTCCTGTGAAAACAAAAAGGAAAAAGCACAAAGAAGAAATACAATATATCCCAATTTCATATATTTCCTCCCTAAACAATTATAGCAAATAATCATTTTTATGCAAACCATTTTTTGTTATCGGTCATCTCTACATTAAAAATTTTCATACATAAAGCTAATCAATTACAAAACTCTGTCGAAATATCAAATAATGGCGGATACCTTATGGATAAAATTAGTATCGGTTGCAGTATTAAAAGCTATAAAAGAAAAAAGGCCTACCAGAAGCTTAATCCAATTAACATCGAAAATCTTCAATACCCGGAATACCTTGATAAAGATTACTGGAATGACCTGCAGTATTTAAGAGCGCTTAACAAGAAGATAGTTCTTGATGGACCATATATTGATCTTAATCCAGGTGCTTCAGAAATTTCAATACAAAAGCTTACATATGAAAAAGTGATAGAAGCTGTAAGATATGGAATTGTGGTAAATGCCGATGAAATTGTATTTCTTTCTACTTTCCTGCCGTTTATAGGCTTAAAATCCTATGAAAAGAAATGGATTGAAAAATCAAAAAAGTTCTGGAGAGCTATTTTAATAGAAAGTGGTGGAATGATTCGTATTTCCATTTGTAATACATTTGAATTCATACCCGATCACCTGATTGACATAGTAGAATCCATCGGGCATAGAAATTTTGGACTTGCTATGGATGTTGGACATATACTCATATGGGGAAAAATTAGCTTTCTGGAATGGTATAGAAAAACCAATCCCTATGTCAACACCATTTATCTTCATAGCAACAATGGAAAAGCTGATCAGCACAAAAGCATTCTTACAGGAAAATTATCCGGAAATACAGAATTATATGAATTACTTCATGAAATTGCGCACTCTACTGAAAAGAGGATATTCTTAAAATATTTAAGCCATAGAAATATTTTAAGTGACATAGAATTTCTTGAAAAAAGTCTTAAAAAATAAAAACTTAGAGTTGCTCCTGAATCTTACTTATTACCTGCTTCTTAAACTCTTCATAAGTTAACCTATCGGTTTTACAACCCGCTGCACGCATATGTCCACCACCACCAAAATCTTTAGCAATCTTTGCAACATCCACATGAAATTTACTTCTCAAACTTGCATTAAAAACACCGGGAGATTTTTCTTTTATAAGCACATAAACCGAAACACCTTCCAGCATCCCGAGATATTCAATAATTCCATCGGTATCATCCTCATCGTCATTTCTGAAATCCTCATAAAAAAGGTATGAAAGAGCGATCTTTCCGTTACTTATAAGCTCAAGTCTCGATAAAACCATCGATAGAAGCTTTATGTATGAAAGAGATTTATTCTGATAAAGAGAGATATTAAAATCTGCCGGGACAACACCTTTTTCCATTAAATCAGCCGCTATCAAATGCACTTCAGGATGCATACAGTCATAATTGAAAGATCCTGTATCCGTAACAATCGAAATGTAAAGATAATCGGCTATTTTTTTATTAATTTTTATCCTGTTTAAAATAAAGTAGTAGTATAAAATCTCCCCAATGCTACAGGCATTTTCCATAACAATATTTAAATGCCCAAAGCAGGTGTTTATCTGATGATGATCAATATTGATTATCCTATGGTAACTCTGGATTAAGTTTCTAACATCGCCTATTCGCTCTAGATCCCCGGAGTCCACCACAATAATGGTATCGTAGTCAGAAGGCTCTATTTCATGATTATGCACATTTATTATTTTACCAAAATCCGGAAGAAAATGAAAAGCCTTTGGTACTTCCTCATTCCATACAATAGAATGTCTTTTATCAATATTCTTTAGATATTCCCCAAGAGCTAATTGGCTTGAGATATCATCGCCATCTGGATTAACATGACCCGTAATTATAATACCCTTGGCACGACGGATAATCCTGTGAAGTTTTTTTAAATCACTTTTTATTTTTGTTTGTTCAAGAATTTTTAATCTCTTCATCATTTCCAGACAATTCCTTAAGTTTAAAGTACATTGACACACCCTGTTCTATGGAATGGGTTCTTTCAAAACGAATATGAGGAGCAAAGCGAAGCCTCAGGGATTTACTAACTATAGAAGAAATAAACCCGGCCGCACTATTCAAAGCCTCGAGAGTCTTTAGCTGATCCAATTCTTTTCCCCCATAAAGACTCACCATGACTCTGACAGATTTCATGTCATTAGCCATAGAAGCATCCAGAATAGAAACCATTGTACTTACCCTGGGATCTTTTACTTCTCTAAAAATAACTTCACTAATTTCTTTCACTAAAGTCCTGTTTATTCTTTGCAAACGTCTATTAGTAGCCATAATTCTATCCTTAAACTTTCTACACTGCTTTCTTTATCTCAGAAGTAAAGCATTCAATAATATCACCTTTTTTGATGTTTTCGTAATTAACAAAGGAAATTCCACATTCAAAACCTTCCTGAACCTCCCCAACATCTTCTTTAAACCGCTTTAAATCCTTTATTTTGCCTTCCCATATCTGCTTACCATCACGATAAACCCTTACCTTTTCACTCTTCCTTATTATGCCTTCCTTAACAATACATCCTGCAATTTTACCAACATCCTTGATTTTAAAAACTTCTTTAACTTCTGCATTGCCAATGATCCTTTCTATTACCTCGGGCTTTTGCATTCCTTTCATAATCCCATCAATATAATCCAGCAGTTCGTAAATTATTGCAAAGCGCTTTATGGTTATTCCCTCTGATTCTGCTTTTTCTTTTGCTATGGTATCCACACGTACACGAAATGCAAGTATTAAAACTCCTGTTTCAGCTGTATTTGCAGTAGCACTTGCAAGCATGACATCACTCTCCAGAACTGCTCCCACACCAGAATGTATAATTGTTACCTTTGTATCAGGATATTCTATTTTCATTAAAGCGCTTTTAATTGCTTCCACAGAACCCTGTACATCTCCTTTAATAATAACCTTAAGCTCTTTTATGTCTTTTGAAGATATGGCCTCCATAGCATTTTGCATTTGAATCTTTTTTATACTCGCCGTTTCTTCGATTCTCTTCAATTCCAGACGCTTGACAGAAATATTTTTTGCCACTTCTTCGCTTTCCACAACAAAAAATTTATCCCCGGCATTTGGGACTTCATCAAATCCCATTATCTCCACCGGATACGAAGGCAATGCAACATCCACTTTATTTCCATTTTCATCAAACATTCCTCGTACCTTTCCCATTGTTGTACCAACAACAAAGTTATCCCCTATCTTTATGCATCCGCTTTTCACAATCACCGTAGCAACAGCACCACGTCCTATATCCATTTTAGACTCGATAACATAACCAAAACCTCTTTTTACCGGATCAGCTTTAAGCTCCATCATTTCAGCCTGAAGTACTATAGCATCCAGAAGCTCCTGTATTCCTATCTTTTTAAGTGCCGATACATTAACGAATATCGAATCGCCTCCCCATTCCTCGCACAGAACTCCATACTCAGAAAGCTGTTGTTTAACACGATCTACACTTGCATCCGGAAGATCAATTTTATTAACCGCCACTATTATAGGAACCCCTGCAGATTTTGCATGATTTAAAGCCTCTATGGTCTGAGGCATAACACCCTCTACGGCAGAAACGACAAGAACAACTATGTCTGTTACATTTGCACCTCTTGCCCTCATGGCTGTAAAGGCTTCATGCCCCGGTGTATCAATAAAAGTAAGTTCCCCTTTCTCAGTCCTGACCCTATAAGCTCCTATATGCTGGGTAATACCACCGGTTTCATGCTCAACTATTGAAGAATTTCTTATTGCGTCCAGCAGCTTTGTTTTACCATGATCAACATGTCCCATAATAGTAACCACCGGAGGGCGTGGCTTTAGATGCTCTTCATTATCCGGCTCTTCTTTTAATTCAACCTCTTCTTTAAGACTCCTTACAACAACCTTACAATTAAACTCTGAAGCCACAATAGATGCAGTATCAGAATCTATAGTATCGTTTATAGTAGCCTGAAGACCAAGCGTTAAAAGCTTTTGTATAATTTCACCAGCTTTAAGATTCATTTTTTTTGCCAGATCAGAAATCTTAATAAATTCTCCAATCTCTATTTCTGGGGGTATAACCGCCTCTCCCTTTTTTGCTTTTTTTAATAAAGTATCCTCCATTTTGGAAAGAAGTATTTCTTCTTCCCTGTTTTTGGTTTTCTCTTTTATGTCAATTGCTTTTTTAGGTTTATCTACAAAATTTGCTCTATGCTTTCCTCTTCCCTCTTTCTCTGCTACCGGAATCTCTGCAATATTAGGCTTAAACCCAAAATGTCCACCACTTCTAAAATTACGGGTGACCTGCCTTTCTTTAGACTCGCGATTGTATTTCTGATACTCAAATCTACGAGGAGGCGTTTTTATTCCTGGTTTCCCCTTTTCTACACCTTTTCCTTCTACCGGCCTGGAAACAAACTGCTTTTGGGTCTTAGCTTTAACAGGGGCTTCATTTTTTCTTTCTTCCCTGGCAGAAACCTCCTCTTTTTCTTTCCCACCAGCTTTTGATGGTAATTTTAGCTTAATTTTTTTTCTTACTACTTTCTTCTTTTCTTCTTCAGACATATCCAGGCCTCCTACTTGTTTATGGGATAAAACTACTCGCCTTCCTCTGTTTCTTCAATTTCTACATTGTCCTCAATAACCTTCCATATAGCCATAGCCTCATCAAGACTTATCTCACACTTCTTTGCCAGATCTTCTATTGAATACTCAACTATTTCTGCCACATCCTCAAAACCTGCTCTATTAAGAATTTCTATTTGACTTTCTGAAAAAGGAAGCATATTAATTGGGATCTGTTCCTCTTCAATAAACTCAACTTCTTCATTCCCGCTAATACCAAGAATATGATCAACTTCCTTTTGCTTTTCTGCAATCTTAACCTCATATTCCGAATAAGGTATAAAACGAATGCGCCATCCTGTTATCTTTTCAAGCATTTTCTGATGCGCTCCTTTCTTGCCTATCAAAGGAGCTACAAACTCATTGGAAACAACCACCTGTGCCTCTTTTGTCTCACTATTAAGATCAATATGAAAAACCTCTGCTATTCTGTTTTTCAAAACACGGCTTGCAGCGATGGCATTTTTTATTAAGACTTTTGGATCGTCACTATATCTAATAATTTCTATCCTTTCTGAACCCAGTTCTGCTCTTATTGGCTTAATTCTCGATCCCTGTTTTCCAATAGTAACACTTATGGGGTCTATGGAATCTATGTTTGAGTGAAGAACAACCTTCGTTACATCCCCTGCCTTTCTGGCTATGGCTTTTATAGAAAAAGTGCCATCCGAAATCTCCGGTATATTGTTTCTTAGAAGTTCCCTAGCAAATTCCTCACACGACCTTGAAAGGATTAACTGGGAATCTTCACTATTAGACGCTTGATTAACCTGTAAAAGAATTGCTTTAAGAAAATCTCCCCTTTCAAAAACTTCATCAGGAATTGTTTCAGACATGGGCAAAAACGCCTCTGTATCCTTTGGTTCTATTGATACAAAATAGCCACTGTTTCTACCTTCGGTTCTGGACTTTATCTTACCTACCACTACTTCGCCTACTTTGTTCTTGTATTCATTATAAATAATATCCTTCTGTATTTCCGTAACCTTCTGTTTTAAAAGCTGTTTAACAATTTGTGCAACCTGACGCCCGAAACTTTCCAGTTCCAGCGGAATTTTTACAACATCTCCTTCCTTTATATTTTTCTTTTTTGTATATTTTCTTGCCTCATCTATGCTAATTTGCAAAACATCATTTTCAACTGTATCTGCCACTGTTTTTACCTGGTCAAAAGAAAGCTTTTTATCAAAATCTATTTCCACATTATCGTATTCCTTCCCAAACTTTTTCCTGTAAACAGTAAGTAGAGCTTCCTTTAGAATTTGTGTGGCAAGATCTCTGGATATCTTATTTTCTTTAGCAAATTCAGCAATATAATCAATAATCGCCATTAGAATCCCTCCATAACTTTATAGATAGTTCTTTATATCAAAATAAAGCCGCGCACTGCTTATATCCTTCCACTCCAACATAGTTAAGCGATTCTTAGATTCCACTTGAAACTGCTCTCCAAAAAAGTCTTTTATCCTTCCAACAAGTTCGGGTTTATCCAGCTTTTTATTCTTATAGTCCTTTACTATAAATTTAATTTCTCTATCTTTAAATATATGCAATTCATCCATAGAATGTATTTGCCTATCAACACCAGGCGACTCTACTACAAGGTCATAATTTTCCGAAAAATTATTTACCTCCATTTCAAGCCTTCGCAGGAGAACATTTGAAACCATCGAACAATCTCTCATAGATACATCCGCTCCTTCCTTATATATCACTACTCTAACCATCCTGTTATTCCTGCCAGTTAAAACCTTTGCCTCAACCATAAAAAAGCCAAGAGTATCAAGAGTTTCCTTAACTACTTCGATTATTTTATCATTCATAAACTTTACCTGAAAAAATCTAACAAAAAAGGAGTCGGTACATCCGACTCCCTTTAACTCCGTATACCATCATCTTATTTATTGTAAAGGACTATTTTTAATCTGTCAATATATCGAATTGATTCTTGTGTCAAGCAAATAAAAATGTTACCTTTAAAATATCCGACTCCTTTTGATAAGTCGGTTATTTTAAAGAGAACATTTTAATATAACCTAAGATAATCGATTCCTGATTCTAAAACCCCAATTCAACACGGATTTTCACTTTCTTTTTCCCCTTTTTCGTGTTAATTCGTTTAATTCGTGGTTTCTGACCGGATTAACCACGAATATCACGAATATTCACGAATGATATTTTATCGTGTAAATCCGTTTAATCCGTAGAATCCGTGCGAAACCTGTGGTGAGCCCAGTCGAACCATTGGGGTCGGAATAAAAAAAGAATCGCTCAAATTAGGCATAAATTCAACAAAAAAATTTTCAAACTCACTTGACATACTTTAAAAAATAAAGTATATTATATTTAAAAGAACTTTAAAGGAGTGTGTATATGACAGAAAAAAATACCATCGAAAAGCTCAAAAAGATTGTGGAACAAAGAGAGGAAAGATTTAACCTTTCTGGTGGAGAGGTTTTTGTCTGGTGGGGGGTTGTTGTCTTGCTTGCACATAATATTTATAATCTGATTTTCCCGAATATGCTTGTCTGGATTGGAATGATTGTTATTGGGAATGCTGGAATGATAACTTATATTATAATTGTTTCCCGAGGAAATTTTAAAACTTTCTGGGGTAAAATGCTTGGAGAATTCTGGGGATTCTGGACAGTGCTTCTTATTTTCCTATTTTATGCTTTTCCTTTTGTGCTTAAACTTTATCCGCCTATGGCTATTTATCCATTGATTCTGTTTGCTTTAGCGAATGGTATGTATGTTTCAGGGCTTATTACTGAAAGAATTTCTTTTAAAGCTGGTGCTATAGCCTTTTTGCTTTCTTCAATATATCTTGCTTTCGATACCACAAAATTTTTCCTGGTTTACAATATTGGTACAATATTAGGTTTGGTAATACCCGGAATATGGAGTCTATATGAAAAGCGAAAATAAGTATAAACTTGATGATCTCCTTACAAATGAACTTAGATTTTTTATACTTACAATACTTGCAATGTACGAAGAGGTAGATTTTAACTTTTTGAAATCAGAATTGAATGCCACTGATGGAAATTTGAGTGTGCAGATTAGAAAACTTGAAGAGGCTGGATATATTGAGGTAAAAAAGCAGTTTGTGAATAGAAAGCCAAAGTCAAGCTACAGGATAACAAAGTCAGGGCTTGATGCTTTAAAGAATTATCTTGAGTATATGGAAAACATAAAAAAGCTGGTGGAGAAAGAGTAGTCTTGGTTAATATGCCTATTTGCCAAAAACTTAACTATTAGAAAAGCAATTGTCATATGGAGGGAATTCTATATGAAACATTTTATTAAAATCATCTCTGTTTTGTTAATATTAAATATTGGTCACGGGCTTATTGTTAACAAAATAAAAATCACAGGAAATTCTTATACGGATTCGTCGGTTATTCTTTACCTTGCTCTGGAATTAAAAGAGGGAAAAGAATATACCGAAAGAGAACTTTCAAATTTAGCAAGCCGCATAGAGGAAAGGCTTAAAAATACTGGCTGGTTTTACAATGCAAAGGTTTATATCTCTCAAGCAAGCAGAGGCGAGGATTACAGAAATGTAATCATTGAAGTTGAAGAGGGATTTCTCTATAGATTTTATGGTGGAAATGCCTATGGAGGATTTGGAATGGATAATCTTTCCGGCAAAGGTGATGCTTATAGATTAGAACTTGGCTACAATAGACAGCTTTTAAGATTTGCAAAACTATTTCCATCCTTTAATACCCAGATTAAGGGAGATTTAGGCAATTTAAACACAACAATTTATTCAAACGATAGAGAAGTAAATATCCAGAGTGCTGGTATTAAATCGGATATTTTTTACTTTTTGAATCCAGATTTTGCTTTTTATCTTGGCGGTGAATACAGAAAGAATTTTGATGTTTCTTACAATTACCTTTTTGATAGCTATTATCCTGAGGTCGGTATTGTTTTAGACAGAAGAAATAAAATATTTTCACCATCAAAGGGGTATTACCTTGATTTAAACTACAAATACCTTTCGTTTGGTTATCACAGATTTGGCATTGACGCTAGATTTTTTACGAGTCTATTTGAAAACCTTACTTTTGCGACAAGATTAATCTTTATAACCGAGGAGGTGAATATCCCTTACTTATATAATCCGACGTTGAGACGCACGGCCGTGCGTCTCAACGTCGGGATTGATGGAGTGAGGGCAAATTATTCTGATTCTGTTGGAACTTCTCTTGTTCAGGCAAATTTTGAAATGAGGTGGCAATTTTATAGTGTAAGGCTTTTTTCTATGATAAATACTATTTTTGAATTGACGGCTTTCCTTGATGCTGGAAAGGCTTTTGGTGATTTTGAGAAGATAAAAGAGTTTGAAAACTATGCGATAGCCACCGGATTGGGTTTAAGGATTTTCTTTGACAACCCTGTTTTTTTACCAGTAAGGCTTGAGGCTGGT
>Ga0207433_10014941_pt1 | contig 11156 bp, 8 predicted proteins | sample YelNatPaOPGAMG01_FD_187559 | JGI IMG/M metagenome (GOLD analysis project Ga0207433, IMG submission 187559) | Hot spring thermophilic microbial communities from Obsidian Pool, Yellowstone National Park, USA - OP-RAMG-01 (SPAdes) (version 3) | ecosystem: Environmental > Aquatic > Thermal springs >...
AAATCCTTGTAACTCAAATCTATCAAGAGCGAAGCCTAGTTTGCTTTCCTTGATGAAGTTTTCCATGTTACCGCGTTGCTGTTAAAGGCCCCATCCTTGTTTTGGCGAAACCCATAAATTATTAGTGCACAAGAAATACATATCACAGAACAGTTTATCTGGCTCTTTATGGACTTTAACGAGGACCCGCATATAGTCCCTCTAAGATTGGGCCTTATAACACAATTCGCCATACACAATTCGTTCGTTTGAGTAATTCCGCAAATCATTCTGGTTGACTATTTCACGAGCGAGATCCCATAAGACCCAATTTGCCTTAAGACGGATAAAGTAATCAGAACCCTTGTCCTCGTACAGGTCGAAGATTTTTGGATCGGCAAAGTAGGAATCACCACGGACTATCATTCGAGTGGTCGGTTTCTTCACTATATCTAAGGCTTTGATGTCGGCCACGTCGTGCTTAGGGCCCAAGCGAATGAAATCTAAATTATCGTATATGATGTTACGTAGGCCGATATGCTCGATAAACTCGCGAGACGGACCTCTTGCGGAGCTTCCAGATAGGTGCCGCCCTAACCATGATTCTCGAATCCCCTTATTCCCATGTATTGCTACGAGCACAAGTCTGAGCCGGAAGATCAGCCGCCTCGCACCAGAACGACATTCCACGTGGCTGCCAACACCGTTCCTTTCTGGCGGCATCCCGGCCGTCGGGCCAGTACCCACCCGGAGTCGGAGGCTTCCCCGTGTCGGGACCAGCAGCGCCCCAAGTCTCCTATCACAGTGGAGGGATCGTCCTAGCTAGCAGCACCCGCATACTACTTCTCTTAGCGCCAGGAGGACGTGTTCGATGTCCTCGCAGTTTACGTCCTTGTGGGTGACAAACCGGATGTAGCTGCCTTCCCGTCCGTCGTTAGCCTTGATCCCCCTGGCCAATAGCCCTTGGATGATCTGTCCCTGAGTCTTGCCAGTTTGGGAAATGTCGGCGAAGACCATGTTAGTCTGAACCTGCGCCATGTCGAGGCTGATTCCGCTTATCTTTAATAGTCCTGCGGCCAGTGTCTTGGCATTGCTGTGATCCTGGGCCAACCGGTCAACCATCTTGGTCAGGGCGACGATCCCTGCGGCCGCCAGGAAGCCCGCTTGTCTAAGGCCCCCTCCTAACATCTTCCGGTGGCGGCGGGCTCTTTCAACAAAGGCTGACGTTCCGGCGAGCATGGAACCGACAGGAGCCGCCAAGCCCTTGGACAGGCAGAACATAACCGAATCTGCACAGGCGGCTATCTCAGTCGCCGGTACTCCCAGGTAAACCGCTGCGTTGAACAGTCTAGCCCCGTCCAAATGAACGGGGATACCACGCTCCATAGAAAAGTCGCGCAGCACCCTCATTTCTTCGAGTGAGACCACCGTGCCGAGGGAAGTTGCGTTTTCCACGCATAACAGACTCGTGTCCGGGAAATGCACATTCCGGGGCCGCACAAGCTTTTCGACATCGCCCAAGCTGGGAGCCCCGTTGACTGATGGCGCAGTGCGGACGGTTACGCCGGAAAGAACAGCGGCGCCGCCCACTTCCGCCTGAACGATGTGGCTCGAATCAGCGGCGATGACCTCGTCGCCCTGTTTGGTGTGCGTCATGATGGCCAGTTGATTGCCCATGGTTCCGCTGGTCACAAATAGGGCGGCTTCCTTGTTCACCATGCGGGCGGCCAGCCGTTCCAACTCTTTGACGGTTTCATCCTCTCCATAAACGTCGTCGCCAACCTGAGCCTCAAACATGGCCCTCCTCATGTCGTCTGTGGGCTGTGTTACGGTATCGCTACGAAGGTCAATGTACCTCATCCGGTTTCATCCCCTGGTAAAAGTTTGAGTGATATCTTTACAAGACTGGGTATAGAAAACAGGCCCATAAATCTGAACAACCCCATACTAAGACCAATGCGTAACAGTTAGAAAAAGTGTTTTACTGCTCGGTCACGTATTCTTCATACGCCTTCCTGGCCCGCGCCTCCGCCTTCCTTTGGGACGCATGATTGGTTTCCATGAATACTATGGAGGCAGTCGGACATATATTAACGCATTGCGGATCTCCTTGGCATAAGTCGCATTTAAACGCGATCCCTTTTTCATGACTGAGTTGTATTGCTCCGGCAAAGCAAGCTTCTATGCACTGCCCGCAGCCAATGCAATCTTCATTTTTAACCAAAATTACTCCTGTGGTCGTATCCCTAACCAAAGCCTCTACGGGACAAACTTTCATGCATGGTGCCTTATGACACTGCCTGCAAACATTGGGGTAATCCCAACCATATTCTTCAATTTTAACAATTCTGATCCGCGATAACTCCGGGCTAAACTTCCCTTCGTGGTAAGACGAGCAAGCGATTTCACAAGCCTTGCATCCAGCGCATTTCCCCGCATCAACTATTAATACCTTCATTTTGTGTCCATCCTTTACCCTTTGTTTCCCCGAGACAAATGGCACCCTTCACCAGCATTTCAGACCTGACCTGCCCATCCCCAACACAATGGTCGGCACGGTTGTAAACCCCCATCAAGTGGTGCTATACCGGTCTGAGCGCATCACGATTACCGGGAAACACTCCTCCCTGATACTAATCCATCAGCAGGATTCCCTTATCCTCCATTAAGCTGATTTTGTCGGCTAAACCAAGTCGGCGAAGGACTTGCTTTTTTGGCAGGCCGCTCTTTATCTCCCAACCACGCTCCTGGTAGTATTCATCAAGCATGGGCTCTTGTTCAAATACTGAACCGGCTGAGGGCCCGCATTCGGCAGGCAAGGGCTCCTTTAAAAATCTATCGGGCAAGCAATCATCTACACGGCGTATCCCCGCAGTAACATTAAATATGCGCTCGGTATTGATTATTCGCTCGCCTATTTCCTTCATACCGCTTTCCGTATAGCCTATCCCCGTAGCTGCACTTACCAATTCGGATGAGGTCAGAAAATCCGCTGTCTCCATGCAGACCATTGTATTTCTACACATATTCAATGAATCGGAAATGGCAGACCATTCTTCGAAATACTTGACTACCTTTCCCTTGCCCTTCCATTCTAACCTCATTGCCGCTTCCGGCACGCCAAATCGCTCCCTGCCCAATTCCGGATTTTCTAACAGCTCAAAAAACGGCTCTGATCTCGTGTGATCTCCGCCCCTACTGGCTACGGCACATCCTAGGCCATAGGCCTTTATGCCTCGGGGCTCACCTAAGAATAACTCCAACCCTTTCGATTGCATAGCATATTTTTCCGAGCCCCCACCAATACGCTCCGCCGCTTTCTTTACCCCGTCACCCAATACGTCGCCGATGCCTTCCCTTTTCGATATCTTTTCAATCAGCTTGAGGACGTTTGGCCCGTTACCCCAATTCATTTCCAAGCCATCCAAGTCATTTGAACGTAACAAACCTTTTTCATAACATTCCATGCAGTAGGCTATGGTAGCCGATACAGCAATGACATCCATTCCATAGCGGTTACACATATCAACAGCCTTTAAGGCCAAACACAGGTCTTTGTTAAGGATCCGTGAAGTGAACGAGGCCAGTCCTTCAAACTCCGGCCCCTCGCCCTCCAGCCCGGCAAACGTTCCGGTTGGTATCTTGTAATACCTGGAACATGGCATTGTGCAAGCAAAACAGCCCCGCTGCTTAATATTATACTTTAAGGCGAGTGTCTCCCCGCTTACTAGATCAGCATCTGGGAAAACGCCAGTTTGACTGTTCTTTGTGTTCAACATGCCCATGGAATTTAGGACTGAAATCAGGAGAGTCGTGCCCATACGCCTGCGCGAAGGATATTCTGGATGGTTACATATCCTTGCGTTTATTGTGGATATTATTTTATCGAATTCTCTCTTTTTTACTACACCTACAGCATTGGTGCCACGTACAACAATCGCTTTGACATTTTTGGCAGCCATAACTCTACCCATCCCAGTACGGGCGCATGGGCGGACCATATTGGTGAATATCCCGGAATAAGTTACACCGTTTTCGGCCGCTGGGCCGACGCAAGCTATTTGAGCATAACTGTCTCCCACTTCTTTCCTGAGGATAACCTGAGTTTCTTTGGTATCCTTTCCTCTTAAGTGACCGGCATCTACGATTTTGATGGCATCATTATTAATATAGATATATACTAAATTGTCCGACTTGTCCTCCAAAATCAATTGGTCAAAGCCTGCGTACTTAAGTTCAGTACCCCAAAACCCGCCAGCATTCCCGTCACCCAAAATGTTCGTTTGAGGGGATTTGGCTGTTATTGTAAGACGCTGCCCGGGAAGTGAAGTACCGCTCAATAGGCCCGTTCCAAAAATAAGCTTATTCTCCGGTCCAAGAGGATCTGCCTCCGCCGGTACTTCGTCCAATATTCTCTTGCTATTGATACCTCGTCCACCCAAGTAGGCTCTATAGCTGTCAGGCAGATCCTCTCTGGTAATACGTCCACTACCTAAATGAATACGTAAGACCTTCCCCTGAAATGGCAATAGCGTTTTCATCCCTCATGCACTCCTTTGAGAAATAGAATCATAGCGCTTATGTTGCTAATTGCGCTAGCACTGACCACTTTTAAGAACTTTTCCAAGAAGGTCGCCCGATCACTTTGTAATGACGAAATGGCATCCGTGTTAATATGCTGGAGGGATGCATCCGTCGTTGAACTGCCAACGACATTGTAAACTTCCATCTCCCCGGCCGGCCTGGTTCACTTCTGCCTTCGCCGGGGCCGGGGAGATCAGCCGTATCCGGCAGGCGGGAAGAGGAATTTTTAACTTCCGAAAATGCATCGTTATCATCCGCCCCTGGGCTAAACGAACGTTGGCGTGAATTCCTTGTAGATGAACCCGTCCGCGATTAAACCCACCAGACTGAGCAAGTCATAGACCGGCAAGCGCAAGCGCACCTGCAAAGCCTTCTTAAAAGTGATCAAATTTGTACATTCCAGTATCACTGCACCAATGCCAGGGTTTTTATGGACCAGTTGCAACCCGGCAGCAATTACCTCCGCCTGTAACCTGGTCAGGGAAAGATCCCCTTCCCGCTTGATCACGACCCTGGAGAATTCCGGACTATTCTCCATGCCCTGCCACACAATATTCTCCAGGGATGCTCCCACCGGGGTGAGATGGTCATTACTCAAGATCCGGGCATCGCCGGTCAAAACCCCGATCATTCTGGCTGGCAGCATCTTTCTGAGAAAGGGAATCAGCATCAGGCTGCTGGATATAAATGGGATGGCGCAAGACTGGCTGAGTTCTTCGTGAAAAATAGAAAACAAGCCACAGTCGGCGGCTATAAACCTTACTCCTTCCTTTTGCAAGGCTCTGACGGTTTCGATCACGATAGGCAGGTTCTGTTTATGCCCAGTGAGGAGGTCGTTGAAGGGGAAACCAGTGGCAATGCCGTATCTGACGGGAAAACTGAAACTTAAAGCGTTGCCCAAGTCCCCCGGGGCCCTGGGGGATTGTGAGTCGAGCATCAGGATTCCTGCCAGTTGGCCATAGGTGGTATAACCCGCCTGAACGACATCCAGATCCAAGACCTCTGCCTCCTTGTCAATGAACCTCGTATTCTTTGCTGCTCAGAACAGCCACTAAATTATCGAGGGTTGCCTCAATATCCTCCCTCGTCGTAAAGAAGTGGGGAGCGATCCGGATCATCTCTCCCCGGGCGGCAGCAATAATCCCCCGCTTCTTGAGGGCCGCCTCAACGCCGTGGGCGTCCGGAACCAAAATGGCCGTCGTGGAGCCTTTTTGCTCCGGGTCGAGCGGACTGGCCACAGTCAAGCCTTTGGCCAGGGCTGTTTGTGTACAGGCCTCGGAAAGCTGCCGGATATGCCTCCAGATGTTGGCCACACCTACCTCGTTGATGATCTCCATGCCGGCACGGGCGGCGAAAGCATTGACAACGGGGGGCGTTCCCGTATCAAAGCGCCTGGCGTCTCGCGCGTAGTCCAGGACCCTGACCTTGAAGGAAAAAGGGTTTTCCTGGCCGAACCAGCCCGTAAGAGCGGGATTGAGTCCTGGTATCAATTCTTTCTTCACGTAGAGGAAGGCGATGCCTGGCATGCCGAGAAGGTATTTGAGGTTACCCGTCATCAGGAAATCCGCGCCACAGGCTTTAACGTCCAGCGGCACGGTGCCCGCGCTTTGATAGGCGTCGATCAGGACGAGCGATCCCTTTGCCTGGGCTATCCTGGTTATAGCGTCGATGTCCTGCTTAAATCCGTTTTGGTAGTAGACATGTGTAACGGCGGTCAGCGCCGTGTTATTGTCGATAATTCTATCATACTGTTCCAATTCGACGCGGCCGTTCTCCACCGGAACGTAGTCGATCCGCCAACCCCATTTGCGGTTAGCCAGAAGAACGTGGCCTACAGTGGGAAACTCCGCTTCGCTGGCGACCAACCTGCCCTGGCCCGGGTTATAGGTCAGGGAACCGATGACTGCGGCCGTGGCTTCCGATACCGACGAGCACACGGCAATCTCGCTGACGTCGGCATTAATCAATTTAGCAAATTCGGCCTTAGCCCTGACCACTTCTTCACACCAGAAATCCCAATCCATACCGCTATGCAACCAACTGTCCAGGTAGTCGTTGATGGCCGAGCGCACGCGGGTGGCCTGGGGGCTCTGAGAACAGTTCCCGACATGGATTACCCGCTCCAGAATGGGAAATTCCTTGCGCCAGCGGCTGAGTTCGTCCATGATTCACCCTCCCTCTAGAAAGGACTGAACTGATCATCCAGTCCTTTCTAGTTACTCTTTTGTTGTTTTAGCTAGACATCCTTAGTTATCTGGGTCGGCACATCCTTGTTGCCTTTGATTAGGTAGAAAATTACACTGATCACTATGAGCCACGCTACTCCGGCATACCAGGCACTGGCCAGTCCGATAAAGAAACAGTCGACAAGGATGGCCACTAACGCTATAATGCCTGCCCATGGCAAATAGGGATATAAGGGCATCTTAAATGTGCTTGGCGGCATCCCCCTGAGTTCCCGCAATTTACGGAAGCGCAACGAACTCACAAGAATCATGATCCACACAAATATCCCGCCGAAGATGGCTATACCGAAGAGGTACATGTAAGCAGAGTTTGCGTAATAGACCGAAAGAACTGCCGCGATAAGCAAGCCGACAGTAGAAATCAAAACGGCGTTCCTGGGGCTACCCTGCTTCGATACTTCCCCAAATACCTTGGGGGCGTGGCCGCTCCGCGCCAGGGAAAACAACATCCGGCCCGTTAAGTACAGGTTTGTGTTCATCGAGGACAGAGCGGCTGTCAGGACCACGAAATTCATTACCCCGGCCGCGTAGGGTATGCCCACGGACTTAAAAACGGTTACGAAGGGGCTTTCGGCGAGGCCGGCTTTGGCCCACGGTACAATGGCTACCACGAGCGCTATGGCTAAGATGTAGAACAGGCTCAGCCGGAACAGCATCGACTTCATGGCTCTGGGAATGGCTTGCTGGGGATCTTTCGCTTCGCCGGCGGTTACGGCCACGACTTCAATGCCGTAGTAGGAGAAGATGACGATCAGCATGGCTTTCAACACGCCGGAAAAACCATGGGGCAGAAAGCCTCCCCCGGAGGTCAGGTTAGCCAGCCCGGGCGCGGGGTGACCATAGCCGTTAAAAAGGTATCCGACCCCGAGAATGATGAAGAGTACGATAGCCGCTACCTTGATCATGGCGAACCAGTACTCGAACTCGCCGAAATTCTTGACCGATGTCATGTTTATGCCGACGAGAACCACCGAATACAACACGACCCAGATCACCATCGGCACATTGGGAAACCAGAATTTAGTATAGATGGCTGCAGCCGTCACTTCGCCGCCGATGGCCACAACCTGGGCACACCAGTAAGTGTAACGGACGACAAAGCCGGCCCAATGGTTGACGTAGGTTTCGGCCAGGACGCCGAAAGAACCCGCCGTGGGGTGGACGATGGTCATTTCCGACAAAGCGTACATCATGATCAAGGTCACCAGCACGCCGATGGCATAGGAAATGATGACCCCGGGGCCAGCCAGACTCACGGCAAAGCCGCTGCCTAGAAAGAGACCTGTTCCGATAGCCCCTCCTATGGCAATCATTGTCAACTGCCGTCTTTCCAATTTACGATGGAGTCCCTTTTCCCGTTCCAGTAACCGGTCCTGTGGCTGCTCATCCACGACCTTAGCCTCCTTTTGCTGCTCCGAAAAGAAACCGTGGGGTTATCAAACGAGACAGATGTTGATCCGTGCCGCTAGGTTTGATTAAATGCCCAGTTCACCACCTTTGCCCAAATTTGTTGGTCTAAGTATTTGGTTGCCTTGTGACGCGGTCCTTCATGACGGTCATGCAAGATGGGAGCCAGGCAATGACCGGATGAGGGTTTCCGGGCTCAATTGGATAAAATAGCCGCCTACCGGTAGCTGGCGCGCTTTCAGCGGTGATGATCAGTCGCGCGGTGTGGCCGCCGGGCAATTCCAACATTACGGACGTGCCGGCTGGACCACAACTGTACCACCGGGTTGGGAAGCCGCAGGGCGGACGCCGGGCAAGCCTGACCGCCGCGCCGGGGATCGTCTGGTACCGAACTGTACCAGGTGGTACGCCAAAGTACCACCGGGGTCCCGGCGGACGGGGACGGGTCCAGATAGCAATCTCACCCGACCGCAAGAGTAAAAGCGCGACAACCGCTGCTTTCGGGGAAGCCGCACCCTTCAGCCCCCGGTTGGTTTCTTGGCCCGGCGCATCGCCGGCCAGAAGAAGCGGCCATACCACATCCAGTTTTGGTCAGGGAGTCCGGTGATAAATCTCTAAACCACTCGACCGGCCAGGACAACTACCGTGGGGTGTTTCATGGGAGGGCCTGCGGGGTATTGGCCGGGTTTTGCCGATACGCTGGCCTTGGCTGACAATAAGGCCGCCACGGATATCTTCTTCCATCTTTCGATCATGACACCGGAGCAGCAGAAAGAAATACCTTCCTATATCTTTCAAGCTTTACATGTCTGGCATTCCCGGTCTCATACCGGACTGGGCCCGGGGACGATTGCCTGCGTCCATGCGGAAAATCCCCAACTCGTAGCAGGAGCCACAGCCGCACTGCGGGTGCGTATTAATGATGGTACCTTGAGCGACTGGTCGGACACTCACCCGAACGTAGCCGAGGCGGAGGCGGTGCGCCGAGCTTCCTACTTTGCCGGTCTGGCCGGGAACCGGCTATACCTGGTCCATATGTCGACCAAGGAAAGTGTGGAAAGCCTGTCCGAGATCAAGCCCCGCAGTCCACTGATCTTTGCCGAAACCACCTCTACGTACCTGTCGGTGTCCCGGCAAAGCGACCTGGGCCTGGTAGCGAAAATGGTACCGCCTTTTCGGGAGGAAGCCAGTGTCGAGGCGCTGTGGTCGGCGATCGAACTGGGTTTGATCGCGACACCATCGGCACGGACAACGTTACCTTGACCCTGGCCCAGAAACAGGCCGCCAAGGGCATGTGGGAAGCGCTGCCCGGTTATCCGGCGGTGGGGACCCATTTCCCGGTGATTCTGCATTATGGAGTCAGCCGGCGGGGACTGGACCTCTTGCGTACGCGAAATGGAGAAAAGTTCTTTTTCGATAAGTTCCACAGCCTCCTGTACCGGTAATAGATGGTGCAGTGTCAGGGTAATATCAGTGTTACTGCCCTTGACAAAACAGAAAGAAACATGTTCTGGAGTAATAATATCCTCTTCACTGGTAATGACCAGCCGTTCTATCAGGGCAGGACGCTGCAGTTGCATCTGAGCACCCGCAAAGCCGCACGTATCCTTGGAGTCTCCCATCCGACCATTATCCGTAAGCTCCAGAAGTACAAAATGTTCAAATAGTCCTTGAATGCCGTCAACACCGGCTGCTGCTTCCCGCGGGAAAAGATGCGCCTCCAACGCTACATCGTCCATGTCCTCCGGCATGGGCCAAGTAAGACCGAACGTCTCCGCCCGAGCCAAATACTCCTGTACCGTCCGACGACTCATACAACGCGATCTGATTGCCGGACAATTGCACATGTGCGTTGCGGCCTTGTCAGCCCCAATAGATGTAATTGATTATCAAACTTGCAATCTTGAGCAAGCAGCTTCTGTGAAGCACTTCATGATATCGAATCGGTTTATAAAGGAAAGAATTATTCCGTGAGGCTTGACTTCCCAGGTTGCCAGGAACAGTTGGCACCACTCAATCGCTGATCGCCAGGATCGAGGGCGGCAAGCAAAAATATTAGCCTTCCGTACCTTGGACAAGCTGCGGGTAAAGACGGTTGGTTCCCCTGCTCCCTCCCCGGTTTCCGAAGGAAAAGAAGGGAAAGGCGGGCCGGGAAGGAAGCGCAGGATGTACCGGACGTTGGCGCAGGTTTGAGGCCCGGTTGACCGAATAAAAGACCCGACCCCTTGCCGGGACGGGTCTTCGTTTTAAGAACCGTGACCCATCGCTTCCCGGCGGGCCGTGGAACGCCAGAGGGACGGCAGGGGGTGGCGGCGTGGGGGCATGGGTACGACGGTATGTTCCCTTTCCAGGCCGATGGTTACCGCCGCCGCAATGGCCGCCACCAGGCGGGGATCGACGCCCCGGTCCGGCATCAGGTAACGGTGGACGAAGTCGGTATGGTAGTCACCGCCGCGGAAGCGTTCGTCCGCCAGCAGGCGGCGATGAAACGGTATGGTGGTGTCGATGCCTTCGATCCGGAATTCGGCCAGGGCCCGGCTCATCCGCTCCAGGGCCTCGGTACGGTTGTGGCCCCACACGATGAGCTTGGCGATCAGGGCATCGTAATACGGGGTGACCACCTGGCCCGGACCAAGAGCGCTGTCCACCCGTACGCCGTAACCGCCCGGCGGATGGTAACCCCGTACTTCCCCCGGACACGGCCGGAAGGTGTACGGATTTTCGGCGTTGATACGGCACTCGACGGCCCAGCCCGCCGCCTCCAGGTCCTTCTGTTGCACCCTCAAGGGCTCGCCGGCCGCCAGGGCTATTTGTTCCCGCACCAGGTCGAGGCCGGTGACCAGTTCCGATACCGGATGCTCCACCTGGATGCGGGTGTTCATTTCCATGAAGTAAAAACGACCTTCGCGGTCCAGGATAAACTCGATGGTGCCGACGTTG
>Ga0207433_10014944_pt1 | contig 11156 bp, 13 predicted proteins | sample YelNatPaOPGAMG01_FD_187559 | JGI IMG/M metagenome (GOLD analysis project Ga0207433, IMG submission 187559) | Hot spring thermophilic microbial communities from Obsidian Pool, Yellowstone National Park, USA - OP-RAMG-01 (SPAdes) (version 3) | ecosystem: Environmental > Aquatic > Thermal springs...
TCGCAGGTCATTTATGCCGTAAAGCATGGCTGCCTTCATCAGCATCACACGCTTAAGATTATAAGCTAACCCTATATGGAGATTTCCCCTAGGCGCTTTATGACAAATATTAAATATACACAAAACGCAATAAAAATATGGTAATTGAATGCCTAAGGATGAAGAAATTTTGGAAGTTTTAAAAGAGATTAAGACAAAGCCAACTTTGCATAACTTGAAATAATGGTTAAAACTTTTTTATCCTAAAATAAACTCTAAAGTTGTGGTTGACATGTTGTAAACAAATATAAACACATAATATTATTGTTAGGCTTGCTTGGCTTTTCTATCTTGAAGTTTGCTTCCAGCCCTCTTGCATGCTGAACAGAAACCTGTTCGCTCTATGGCTTTGTCATGTTCGTTAATATGCACGTTCACGGTTCGAGTGCTTCTGTTAAGCTTTTCAGCTATAACGTGCATGCCGAGGCGTTCTTCAATGTATAGCCTCAGTATTTCGGCATGCTCCAAATCGCTTACAGTTTTGAATGTTCCTCTGCTTACAGCTTCTTTCAGAACCTCGCCATACTCAACCTTTACGCCTACGCTTGCCAAAATATCCTCTTTCTCACGTTTATGCCATTGCGGATATGGAAAAGCGCCTAGGCCCAGCGCGCCACTTCTAGAAACTATAATGAAGTTTTGCTGTGGCATTTTCCGAATTACCTGAGCGTCAAAATAAGCGTAAAGCCATCGCAGATCTGCAGCTAAACCATAAACTCCTTGGCTTTTCAAAACCAAATAGTCGCTTAGGCTGCGAATGTCAATATCGATCGCGTAAAAACGAATACTATCCAAGCCTAATGAAAGCCCGCAATGTCTTCCCTCACGGATAAGGTAAACCATTTGCGACTTGGCAACAAGCTGATTCTCTGAAACTTTAAGCCTGCTATAATAAAAGTTGGCTGCTTCACGCACTATTAAATAGACAAGCCTACGCCAATGGATGCGCTTGTAAAGCAGATCCGTAAGGGCTGCTGCATAATTGAATTCCTGGTCAATGTTCAAGTATAGGGGCGAAGCGCTTATTATTATGTCAAAGTTTTCAACGTCATGCAGGGTTAGCTGGTCTGCTGTTTTAACTGGAAAAGAACAGTCAACATCCACATTCGCACCTTTCAACAGTAGAATCTTTTTGTCTTTTGCATAGGGGCTTCTCAGCCAAGCCAAGTTTTCTCCGTCTCTGCTTGAAAAAAGATCGAAGACTGTGTGTCCTTGGGCTAAATTGTTCTCCGCGACGTGTTCCAGAAACGAGGATTTGCCTGAACCTCGCAAACCTAAACAGAACCAAACGCTTGGACGGTTGAAGCTTACGACATCAGCGCCTCTAACCCAGAGAACTCGCATTTTCTTGTTCACCTTTTGATTTAAGCACTATTTCCTTGTAAACATTTGGATCAACAAGCCTGCTAAGTTTCTCAAAGACTGTCATAACCTGTGGTAGCGCCCAAGATAGGAATTCAGCTTTCATGCCTTGGAAGCTTTCCTGAGTTATTTCAAATTCCGCCGTGCAGAGCCAGAAACTCTCGTCGAAAGAAAGCTGTTGCACGATTTCCTCTTTCTCCCTGGCATCTCTACCAGAAACGCCTAAGGTGCAAACAATGTTTCGTAGCCAAGGTGCAATGAATCGCGCAAAGTTTTCTGGCGTGCGTTGAAAAGCCCATGTTACACGGACGGTTCCATTTGGAGAAACTCTACTGTTTGAAAGGCTTAAAGCCACTCGATATAAAGTTTCAACAAATTCCAAATCAATGTCTGCTTTTTCGAGTTCCTCATGTGGAACCATGTAAGCAGCTTCGCATATTAAGCGCACTTTCTGCATGGGTTCTGCTCCAACAGCATACGCTAAATGTTGGCTTAGCAAAAATTCAAAGCTGCCTTTTCTATGCAAACGAAGCGCTTGGCTTGCGAATTCTTCCAAGTTTTCTTCTTTCTCATTTTCATTTTCCATTTATTTTCACCTCTTTTAATGTTGAAGGTTTCGAGTGGGCTGTGTGGCTGGAGCTTGGGAACCCCAACTTCCCATTTTTTAAGCCACTTTTGAAGGAATCTGCAATATGTTGGTGAAAGGGTGGAAGACAACCCGAATTCTCGCCTTCAACTTTTTTACTGTAAAATATTATGTCTGAATTGGTGAAATAGTAAAACGCGCCATCTCCAGCTTGGAACACCAGTTTTTCTTCAACCGTTTGGATTAGGCGCCAAAAGCTTGAAGGTTCAAGCTCCAAAACTAAAGAATTTTCTGGAATGAAAATCTTACGCATTTTAAGTATTGTCACTTTCAAACGTCATTCACCTTTTTTAAACTTAAACGTTCAAACTTTCTACGGCAACGTGGACAGTAAGTTGAAAGTCCAGAACCGTCTCTCCAAATCCAAAGCGGATGCCCGCACCTATGGCATACCAGCACGTTTTTGTTTTGTAGACGCAAATTCAAGCCTTGGCGAACCATGAGCTTTTGTCCCCCGTTTGTAACTGTTTAGTGCAATTAGCTTCCGAATTGAACTCAACACTTAACCGAACTTGTTTAAGCGTGGAAGCTCCGCCTCTACCTTCAACGATCCTGTCCAGCCCGGTTGCACGTTTTTTACGCGATTCTAAAAATCCTCTTTTCTCCAGCAGTCTTATGGCTCTCCAGTAGCTTTGCTTTTCAACGTTGGAAGGCTCGACAGGCTCAAAGTCAAACTTGGTGAAGCAGCCAAAGCCATTCTTAAGTTGCCACATTAAAGAGCTAACATCATACCATTCGCGGTTATGACGTTCCTTTTCGCACTTCAAAACTTCCAGGATTGCCTTTTGAGTTTTAGATAAACCCCGACACACGATTAGCCTCTCCTTCTTGGCAAGAAGCCTTCGCATTCAAAGTTTCGCGGTATAAGTTCAGGCTTCAGGTATGCGCCTTGCCATTCGCAAAATGGCTTCGCATTTTTGTCAAACTTGAAGAATCTGCAGCCTTCACACATGGCTAAACGTTCATGCAAAATCTGCATTCGCCTAATGCTACATTCACTCATAGGCTAGCCCCCTTTGGCTCGAAAAGTTCACATGAAGCGATAACGTTTCGTTTGCCTTTTCTGCATGTTCCAGCCCAATGTTTGCATTGAGAGCATGTTGGCAACACGCTACACCTCTCTCGGAGCCACAAGCATAAGCATGCCTTTGGTTCTGTCGAAAAAGCACGGCTCGCCCAGTTGTCTAGACACGTTTTTGGCGAACATAACCGCGTCCTGGTATTGGCTGAAAACGTTTTCGAAACGCCAAGGCTTTTGACTTGTCAAGTTCATGAAGTTGCGTTTGCAAAGGAGAACCCACGCTTTGAACTCTTCCTTTTCCAAATATTCAACTGGTTGAACTGTAACGTGGAAGTTTCCGTTTTGGCAACGCCACAGTTCAACGCGGAATTTTTGGCATTTAATGCTGGACATTTTTACTCTATCTCCCCGCGTGAAAAGCGCGAATATGCTGCTCCAGTTCAGTTTCAGAAACGAAATATGTTGACTTACAGTAGGGACATTGGAACAATATGTTGCCATCTTTAGCGTAAACTTTGTTGCCTTCAACCTTTAGAATCCAGTTTTGCTGTTGCCTTTGCGATTCAACTTTATCTTTACTTAGTTCGGCTCCGCATTTTTTGCAGAGAAAACCTAAACTTCCATCTTTTAACGTAACTTGCCAAGCAACATCTCTTAAGCCACACTTAACGCAATGCTCATTCTTAAAATCGGAAAGCACAGTTAAAGGCTCAAGCTTGTCTATGTCGAATTGGCTTAAATCACTTCTCATTGGCTGGGATATCTGTTCTTCAGGTTTAATTTCGCCGTTTGACACCTTTTCCTTGCTTCTTTCGACACTTCTCACCTTCTCACCACTCTGAGAAGGGGTAGGGGTAGCTGAGTCTTCATCATTAACAATTAACTTATTTTCACTTATCCTTTCAGAATTAAAAAGCAGTTCTGGGTTATTCTGTTCAGACAAGCTTGGAACTGACTCAGTTGGCACCTTTTCACCTTGTCTTTCTTCGCTAGGCAGGGGGTATTTTTCTGGCTCCGGCCTCTTGGTTGGCTTGTCAACGTTTATAGGAGAAATCCCCCTCACGTGTAAATTTTGATAAGGTGATAAGGTGTGAGTTAGGAAAGTTTCAAGCTCCTTTTCATAAAAAGCCTTATAATTGTTTATTTCTTCCAAAAGGACAAGCTGTTTCGGCTTTTCTCTATCTTGAATAAGCTCGTAACTATACGGCTTGCTGGTTTGAATTTCGCGGAGATAACCAAGGTTTGCCAACGTCTTCAATATTCTGGCTGCTGTAACAGTGGACACTCCAAGCTTCTGAGCCAACTTATTCTTATCCCAAAGCTCTTCATTAGAGCTTTCAATAAGCTCCAAAGCTTCATTCTGCCTCTTCTCCAGTCTGCTTACTGTTTCAATGATGCTTGGAGCCAAAATCTTCATAGCACTCTCAAAATCTTCAGCGCTAGCAACCACAAACTTTGAGTCATCTTCCTTATCTTCAATAATTATCCTCTGTCTCTGATGGATTATAGCCAACACGCGGATAAAATTCAGGATCCTTTCAATCTGGCTTCTCAATGCTACTTTCTGCTCTTTCTTTATGGCTAACTTTTCAAGTTGCAATAGGCTTGCTGGCGGAAAAACAACCACTTCCACGTTCCAATCAACCAGTCTCAACGCATTCTGAAAGTCTTTTTCTGAATACGGCATTTTGGCGCCAATGTCTAAACCAAGCTTTTTACGCAACCCCTCTGGAAGCATAGCATCCCTAAGTTGTTTAGCCAAAACACGTTTGGTTAAAATGTCTGAATGGTTAAGGCTTAACTTTAAAACTCGCCTATAAAGGTCTGCATGTATGCCAATATCTGATTCTGTCGTGATAAAGTTTTTTGCGTTGGTTTTATGTCTTCCAAGCATCATGTTGCCAGTTTCTTCATCCCTCATTGGGAAAATAGTTTCAATGCTTTCTCCTTCCCCGACGCTTCGCAAGCCTAAGGTTCCAGTTCTGCTTTCCATACCAGCCATTTCATAAATAAGCAAAGTGCCAGCAAACTCTTCTGGAATGTATTTGACAGCTTCTGGAGTGCTCGTGGTAAACTCAAAAAGCCATTCAGCAGGAATTAAAGGTTTAACGGCTCTCAAACTTTCGTTTTTGCCGCTTCCACTAAAACCGCTTAGAATGCCGCTTATCGGATATTTAGTTTGTCCACTGCAGACAATTACAAAGTTTGTCAATAAGGTGTTGTCTTCTCCAATAAGCCTGCGTCTCCCAAACTGCACAACATAATCCAAAAGCATGGGATCAGCAAGCAACATTTCAGCCCTTTCCCTCTCTTCTGGAGTTAACAGTTTAGCTGTTTGCTTGGGAGCTATTGGACACTTTTCACGGTCACATTGACTTTTCAAAATTGGATCCGTGCAACCATACACGTATTTACCTTGAACCGCCGACTTAACTAGACTGTCAAGTTCCTTCCAGCTTAATTCAGGCGAGTTAAGCTTGTTCCATGCTTTCAGAATTTCCTCACGCACGGTTTTAGGCTGATATTGCTTAAAATTTATGAAGTAACTTCCAAGCCGGATACCATACTCGTTACGCAACCCTTCATGCGTGCCTTTAAGCAGTGCTTGAATGCACGGCGGATCCTTGCCCCTATAAGGTTTACCGCTTAACTCTGCACTATCAAACCATACTGCTTGCGGCTTTTCAACGTTAACGCCAGTCTTCTCCAACGCTTGGAAAAACAAAGTTTCAAGGTCTTCAACGATTGTTAAAGAATTGTCATTTAATGCTTTGTAGCCTTGGCTTGGAGCCATCACCACTAAACAGTTTTCAGAAATCAATTCAACTGCTGCAATATCGTGGTATGCCTTTATGCTTCTCGGTTTTTTCCTGGACAAATAATTTAAGTGCAGCCCCTTTGAAACGGTTTCTTCCATTCTGGTTGTTGGAAGGTTTTTGATAACTTCTTTTCCTTTTTCTATTGCTTCTTGACTGACTTTTTTCGAGTCAAAGTCAACGCATCCAAAAAACAGCCCATCATTAGTTTTTGAACCTGCTAGAATTGCGAAACCATTTGCCTCATTCCAATTTAAAGATTCAAACTCTTCCTGTGTCTGCTTTTTAGTTTGCCACAGCTTCCACTCACATAACGGAATTTTTTTCCACTCATTGTCTTCCTGGGAAAACCAGATTTTTTCTGGAATAACAGGCAAGCCCATGCCAAAATACTGCCTAGCAGCAGCCTTTAGATCTTCAGCCATAGCGAAAACTCCTAGGCTTGCTTATTTTGTTTCAGTTTTTGTCGGTAGATCTTTCCTTGGCCATACAACCAGTAAGAGTATGTATAGCCTTCACCATAATAGCGGTTGTTTATTGTGGCGTTACTCTGCTTCAAAACATTGTAAGCGCTATTCCAATGTTCAGGCAAGTTCTGTTTTTGATTCGCAACTTCAAATTCGCCTATCTTGGCTCCCTGCTGGGATTCGAACTTTAGGCAAGTGAAGGTTTCTTCCTTAACTGCTGCTGGCTGCTTCGCTTCAACACCGACAAGTTTACCAATTTGCTGCTTCATTTTTGCGATGCTAGCTTCAAAAGCAGTTAACATGTCGCAGAAGTCTTCAAGAAAAATCTCAAAATCGTCTTCCTTCAAGGCTGCTCTCCCCTCAAAATTTGTTGCGTCTCAAGAATTTTCGCAATTAACGGTTTTAAACGGTCTTTTGCAATGTATTTTTTACAAGCATCAGCAAATTTGCACGTCTCACATCGGTTTGGCGGCGTTGGCTTTTGAAGTGCAAAGCAGCCTGGCAATGATCCGTCATTCAAGCCCTGTCCCCCCTTTCAAAAAGTTGCTTATACAACTCGGGGGCTTCGCGCTGAAGTTTCTCACGCAACGCGTCGCGGGTGAACTCGCTTATGTTCGTGTGGAAATCCATACTCACGTATTGTTCCAATAGCTGTTTCAATGTTGTTGGAATTTTCACGTTCAGATTCGCTAACTCTTTTTTTACCACCGTAGCATCACCGTAAGATAAATAAAGTAGTTTCATATACTGAAACTCTAGGAGAACCACAATGTTTGAAGAAATGCCAAAAGTTAGAAGCCAAGCAGTAAAACGCCTTCTCACACTTTTCCAGGAGTTTAAAGGCGAAACAAACTTGACAACTCTGCAACGAAAGATAATGAAAAAAGGCTTTAGCAAAGTCACAGCTTATGACTATGCGCATGCCATTCTGTTTTTGAACTCTTTGTTGCCTAAGCAAAACTGCCAAAACACCGATGCAGTAAACGAGATACCAAAAGAAACATGGCAGCCGAAATGGCACGATATGTTTAAAACGCTTGAAGCCATAAGATCCTGGAGTCCTTCCTATGAAGAAGCGCTTTTCGGTTGTTTCGCAACTGTGCTGGACATAATATGTGATTCGCAGCTTAGCCCGCAGGAAAAACGCCAAAAGATAAACGTTGAACTTAACTCCATGCGTGAAGTTCTGCTGCTTATTGCGGATGAGAACGTGCGGAAGCTGCTTTCTTGATTCTTAATAAAGCTTAATAGGGGCTAAGGGTATAACCAAAAATGGGAAAGGCATGGATTTGCCTATCTTCGGCCCTGTGGATCCAGCAAGTTTAGCCTTGCTTGGGATAGCTGGTCTAATGGGTTTTGTTTTAGGTTCAAGCATACGCCAAGCCATAAAAATAATAATTATTCTAGCCTCTGCATTTGTTATTTTCTGCGCGTTCAAGCCTGACGCCATACAAAGTTTGATCAGCTTAGCTTCTGCAGTTAAGCCGTTGCTAAGCGAGTTTCAAAGCAGCTTCCTGGGGGCTAACGCTACGCCAACCATGATGTTTTTCGGCGTTGGCTTCTTGCTGGGCGCATGGAAAGGCTGACGTGAGTAGGCATTTTTAAACAGTTTAGCCTAGCCCAACCAACTCAAAATATGTGGCTTCTACACATTAACTTGGCAACTTCAAGCTTTTCCATTCTCAACCTTTGCCTTTTCTAGGCTTCAGAAAAAAGCGTGTGTGACGTAATTCGATTTTAAATATTTATGAATAATGCAGGCTGATTTTAAGTTACTTTAATCGTAAGAAACGCTATAAGTTTTCGCCTTCAAAAACAATTTTTGGCGACGGAAAATGGAAAAACAAAAACTCAGTTTACATGTGGAACTGAAAGGTGAAAATGCCAAAAAATTCGCTGCGGTAAAACAATATTATGGCTTAGTGAGAAATCCAGAAATAATCAGATTTTTAATCAGCCAAGCACACACAGAAATTGAAGGCTAAAAAAAACAGCAGCCCCAAAAAATAATTATTTCCGCTTCCCCCTTTTCTTTTCAAAAATTAAAAACAATAATTATTGAACATGTAGGGCTAAGGGAAATCTTTGCAAAATATTTTCTGAAAAATATGCGGGTTCAAATCCCGCCGCCTGCAAAATTTTTACTCAAAATTATTTTTGAAAGCTCTGTTAAAAATATTTATTTAATGAAAGTTTAATTTTAAATCCGAACTTTTTAAGCTATCTTTGTGTTATTCAATAATGGAAAAAAGCAAATGGATTTTGCGGCGCATAAAACCAGTATCTTTTTGCTGAGTTAGTATCTAGATTTTCCCTTCATAAATGATTTGTGAGAAGGGAAAAGATTATTAGGTTAATACTAGTATTAGAGGTAATGTACATGCTTAGGAGAAAAGAAAAAAGGGTGAAAGAAATGTCGGCAGACATTAGCATTAGAAAGGTAAAGGTTTTACAGGGCAGAGCTAAAGCTGAAGCTGAGAAGCAAGGCTTGAATCCAAATGACCTAGTCATTCTTAAAACAAGTGTAAATTCCTTACCAGAATATCATGTTGAGAAGATAGAAGGAGACCCAGTTTCGTTTTTGCTTAAACGTGCCAAGACTAAGACTTAGTTTAGTCCATCTAATCAGGTGCTCTTATGTCTGCTTCATCCGTTCAAGTACCACAGATAGTATTGGTTTTATGTCACTCATTCTTTTATGATGCATTCTGCGTTGAGAGACCAGTAGATTTAAAGAAGTTTAAACTTTGGTTGTCTTCACGTTTCATTGCTAATCTCATAATCGAAAGACAAGCAGAACTTCCAGAAGGTTCCTCATTTGCAGTTACAGCAAAACAAGTATTCGATAATTTTGCTTATAAATTCCATGGGAACAAACCTTCATTCAGACAAAGAGAAGTTGTGGACATCCTGCGTAATTCGATACTTGTTATAGAAACTCCTTCGATAACAAAGTTGTCGATTGATGATGCCGTCCTTGTAATATGCGATACTCTCTATTCACGTTCAAGTTATACACCAATACTTCTTACCAATATTCCTGCAAAATTAGAAAGGGCAGAAGATTTTTATCGGAAAAAAGACCCTAAAGCAAAGATACCTTACCCAATTTCAAGCACAGTAGAAGCAGAACCTTATCTCCGTAGTATATTCCCAGAATTGTCCAGAACAGTTGATACTCGAATGAAAAATAGCGTATACAAGTTTTAGTCTCTAGCTTTTTTTGTTACTGCTCTTTCATTGATTGACCTTATGTACCTTTAATTCATTGCCTTTTCTAAAAGTTGATTCGCCAAATCATCAACGCTTATCCCTTTCTGCTCTGCATTCCTGGACAGCTTCTCATACGCTTCTTTTGAAATGTAGACGCGTTTTCCCATTGCAAACACCAATACTGAATCTTCCCTTCAGTTTAAGAAAGTTTTGAAGTAAATTACGGTTCACGTTTTCCTAGAAAACTTTTGCCTTCTATTTTTATGCGAAGAAAGAAAAATGGAGAAAATTATTCAGCTAATTCTTTCAGCATTTTTTCGATTTCCGCCATTTTCTCCTCAACTTTCACCATTTTTTGTTTCAGCTCTAAGTTTTCAGCTACAAGCCCGTTGATTATTTGTTGCAGTTGTTTGTTCCGCTCTTCCAACTCGCTTTGTTTTTGAGCAACCTTGGAAGTGTCCGAAAAAATTGAAAGCAAATGTTCATTCTGTCTGTAGAATTCTGCAAGCGTCTTTTCTGGATCTGGATATCTACGGTAAACGTCAGTCAAATAATCGTGATGTCCCATTAAGGCTTCAGTCATGTCGATGCTTGAAGCGCCAAGTGCGCTTCTGAAGTATTTTCTTAAAACGTGCGGTCTCATAAGCATGCGTTTTGTTCTTGGATCCGCCTGTCCATTCCCAGTTTTCTTCAACGCGATGGCCCACATATACCTTGCATTATAATCTGAAAATGGAAATAATCGAAGGTCGTCAGTTGGTTTGTCATGCAAGTGGCTTTTTCCAGAAGCAGCCTCAATGTATTTGCTTCTAACTTTCAGCCATTCCTGGATGGCTTCTTTTGCTTCTTGGCTGATAAACGTGAGTCGTTTCTCGCCTGTTTTGGTGTATTCCGCTCTGATATGCACGGCAACCGGGTCGCTTGTCAAGTCTATGTCTGAAAGTTTAAGCTGTAAAGCTTCTCCTATTCTCATGCCGCTTGAAAGCAATGTTAAGTATAATGCTTTGCCTTGAACAGGCAAATGCGTCATGATGCTTCTTAACTGTTCCTTGTTTGGCACTTTTTCTTCGCTTACGGCTCCTGCTGCTTTGCCTCTTCCATATAGGCGCCTCCAGAAAAACTGTGGAAGTTCAACGCCATTTTCCAGAAGGAAAACTTTAACTGCAGTCGTGTAGTGTCTCCGCGTCTTAGGGGGAGCCTCTTTAAGGGCTATGTTGAGCGCTTGAATGTCCGCCTCAAAGTTTCTATGCTCATTGAAGTAACGTTCTACACATTCTTCCAAGTTCGGTTTTTCCACATTGTATATTGTTTGGAAAAACTTTTTCAAAGCTGACTTGTAGCCTGCAACTGTGCTTTTTCCCTGGTATTGTTTCAAATATTCTAGGCGACTCATGGAATTTTTCAACTCTCCCATTGGTAAACAAATAAAAGTGGAGTTTGTTAAATAAAAAGTTTACTATTCCTTGAAAGAGATTAAAGCGTTATTAGAACCCAAGCCTGCACCGCCAGCGCCGCCAAAAAAGGGCTTGTGGAACGAGTTTATTGACTTTATCTCTAAGTATAAGGTTTTAGGTTTGGCTGTTGCCTTTATT
>Ga0207433_10014952_pt1 | contig 11149 bp, 11 predicted proteins | sample YelNatPaOPGAMG01_FD_187559 | JGI IMG/M metagenome (GOLD analysis project Ga0207433, IMG submission 187559) | Hot spring thermophilic microbial communities from Obsidian Pool, Yellowstone National Park, USA - OP-RAMG-01 (SPAdes) (version 3) | ecosystem: Environmental > Aquatic > Thermal springs...
CCGAGCGTTCCGCCTGGCTTCGCCAGCGGAAAGCGAAAGACCCGAAAGGCAAACGGAGCGTTCCGGCTGGCTCCGCCAGCGGAACGCGAAAAAGAAGCCCCTCCCCGTTCAGGAGACAAAGCCCTTCCCCCATGTGCGACCTGCACCGCCGAAGGAAGGACCATTCCATCGCGGAATTTGGGAAATGGGGGCCTATCACACGGCAACCGCCCCTATGGTATACTCACACCATGGCCGGAACTCGCAAGCTGTGGTTCAAGGTCGGGGACACCATCGTCTATCCCGGATACGGCGTGGGGCTGGTCCAGGATATCCGGGAGCGCCAGATGGGTGACACCCAGCGCGTGTTCTGCGTGCTCCTGTTCAAGGACAGCACGGGCGAATCCAAGGTGCTGATTCCGCTCGACAACATCGAGGAGGTTGGGCTCAGGCCCCTCTCCACCAAGCGGAGGGTGGAGGAGGCGCTGGCCTACCTCGGAGAGGGCGAGCCGGAGATCCTGCCCTCCTGGAAGGACCGGTTTGCCCAACACGGCAGCATGCTGGCCTCGGGGGACCTCATGTCCGTGGTCCGGGTCCTCAAGGCCCTGTGGATCCTGAACAACAAGAAGCCCCTCTCCTTCCGGGAAAAGAAGATGTACCAGAAGGCGCTCGGCCTGATCGTGGCCGAGGCTTGTGAAGTCAAGGTGACCTCGAGGGAGACGATGGAGCAGGAAATCCTCCGTCGCCTCTCGCCGACGCCTTAGCCCCGCCTTAGCCCCGGACCGCATTACTGCAATTTCGTAACACGCCGGCCAAACTCCGGTCATCCTTTTCGATTAGCCTGAGAGTGGAAGCGGCCCTTGCACCGAGGGCCGGTCCGATGTTGAAGGAGGACCGGATGAAGAAGCTATTGCTGACCGCGGGTATGGCGGCTCTGGTGGGCGTGGGTGCTATGGCCCAGGGCCCGAAGATTATCAATGGGGCGGGATCGACCTTCGCCTATCCCCTCTATTCGCAGTGGGCCTATGAGTACAAGGCCCAGGGAGGGGCGGGCCTCAACTACCAGTCCATCGGATCGGGCGGAGGCATCCAGCAGATCAACAACCGCACCGTCGATTTCGGCGCCTCCGATGCCCCCCTCTCCGGGGCGGAGCTGGAGAAGCGCGGCCAGGTTCAGTTCCCCACCGCCATGGGGGGGGTGGCCATCATGGTAAATATCAAGGGGATCGGCACGGACCAGCTCAAACTTTCGGGGCCCGTCCTCGCGGATATCTACCTTGGAACCATCACCAAGTGGAACGACCCGCGCATCGCCTCCCTGAACAAGGGTCTCAAGTTACCCGACGAGGACATCACCGTGGTGCACCGGGCGGACGGCTCGGGCACTACCTGGATCTTCACCAACTACCTATCCAAGGTCTCCAAGGCCTGGCAGGAGAAGGCGGGCTTCTCCACCGCCGTCAACTGGCCCGTCGGCGTGGGCGGCAAGGGCAGCGAGGGCGTCACCTCGTACGTGAAGCAGGTGGATGGCGGCATCGGCTACGTGGAGTACTCCTACGCCAAGCAGAACCACCTCACGACGGTGGAGCTCAAGAACAAGGCGGGCTTTTTCGTGAAGCCCACCATGGCCGCCTTCCAGGCGGCGGCGGCCAATGCCGACTGGGCCCACTCGGACCACTTCGGCGTGGTCCTCACGGACCAGCCGGGTAAGGAGACCTGGCCCATCGCGGGCGCCACCTTCATTATTCTCTACGCGAAGCAGACCGAACCCGCCACGGGCCAGGCGATTCTCAAGTTCTTCGACTGGGGCTTCCGCAAGGGCAGCACCATGGCCGCGGGCCTGGACTACATCCCTCTCCCCATGAATGTGGTCGACATGATCGAGGCCATGTGGGCGAAGGACATCACGGGCGGCGGGAAGGCTCTCTGGAACGCCGGCATGCAGGCGAAGTAATTGTCCCAACCTGAGATCTTTGCGCGCGGAAGAAGGGCCGGGATTTCCCCGGCCCTTGTCTGTTGAACGGGAAAGGCGAAGAGCAAGGCGGAATGCCTCGGCCTTTCGGAGGCCGGCGCTCTCGCTGTTTCCGTGTCTCTATCCACTCACTCCCACTCGATGGTTCCGGGGGGCTTGGTGGTCACGTCCAGGGCCACTCCCGATACGCCAGGAAGCGCCATGATGGCCCCGCGCAGTTCCTCGAGAAGGGGGGTGGGCAGGAGGGCGGGCCGTGCGGTCATGGCCCGCTCGGAGAGGACGGGCCTGATCACCACGAATTCCTCCCCCCGGCCGTCCAGCTCCAGGGGAACCAGGACGACGGGGCACTGCCACACGGTGCGGTAGAGGCCGTACCGCCTCAGCCCCTCCGTCACGAGGGCGTCGGCCTCCCGCAGAAGGTCCAGCCGTTCGCGGGTGACCGTCCCAGCCAAAGGCTTGGCGGCCTCGAACCCCCTCCCGGAGAGGTCCACCACGCAGCGGTTGATGCCGGGCACCTCCTGGTAGAGCCTGGCGGCCAGGGTCTCCGCCTGGGGCAGGAGGCCCTCTCCCCAGAGCATCACCGGCTGTTCGTAGGCGCGCAGGTCGGCCTTCACTCCCACGGAGCGCACGGGGAGGATGGCGGCGCCTACGCTCGCCTCAGCGGCGAAACGAGCCAGCGCCTCCTCGGCACCGGGCGCCCGATCGGGGACCCTGCCATCGGAGCAGAGCAGCCGGATTCCGAGTCCCGGACCTGGGAAGGGGTGCCGCCAGACCAGCTCCTCGGGCAGGCCGAGGGCCTCGCCCAACTCGCGAACCTCCACCTTGTAGAGCTCGCGCAGCGGTTCGATGACCTGACCCCTGGCGATCAGGGCCTCCACCGCCGGAACACGGTTGTGGTGCGTCTTGATCACATCGGCGCGCTTTGTCCCGCCCGTCTCGACGGTGTCGGGATAGATGGTCCCCTGGGCCAAGAGGCAGTCCTCAAGGTTCAGCCGGGAGGCTTCCGCCTGAAACACCTCCAGGAAGGTGTCGCCGATGATCCGGCGCTTGCGTTCGGGCTCCACCACGCCCGCGAGGGCGGAGAGGAATCGTTCCGAAGCGTCCACGAAATGAAGATTCCGGTCGAGTCCATGGCGGCGGAAGGCCTCCAGGACCTCGGCGCTCTCGTTCTTACGCAGCAGGCCGTTGTCGATGTGGAGCAGGTGGACCCGCTCGGGCCCCAGCGCCTCCCCCAGCAGCACCGCGCAGACGGTGGAATCCACCCCGCCCGAGGCCAGCAGAAACACGGGCCGGCCTTGCGCCTGCTCGCGGATGCGCGCCTCCTCTTCCCGGGAGAAAAGATCCATGGTCCAATCGGGCCGGCAGCCGCAGATCCCCAGCACGAAATTTCGCAACATCTGTTCGCCGTGCGGCGTGTCGTCCACCTCGGGGTGGAACTGGAAGCCGTAGCGCCGGAGTCCCTCGTGGGCGATGGCGGCGTTGCGGTGGGCCGGCCCCCGTTCGGAGGAGGAGACGCCGATCTCCTCGAATCCTTCGGGCAGAGCCGTCACCGAATCACCGTGACTCATCCAGACCGTCTCTTCGGGAGCGAGGCCGTGGAAGATGGGACTGGAGCCTCGCAACGTCAAAAGGGCCGGCCCGTATTCGCGCTGGGTATGCTCCACGCGGCCACCGTAGTGCTTGGCGATCTCCTGGTGGCCGAAACAGAAGCCGAGGATGGGCACGGGCAGGTCGTAGATGTGCGCGTCGTAGGTGCTGTCTTCATCGTAGGCCGAGAGGGAGGGGCTTCCGGAGAGGATGATCCCCTTGAACTCCGCGAAGCGCTCCACGGGATCCTCGGGTTGGAGTATCTCGGCCAGAACCTTCAAGCGCCGGACCTTGGTGGCGATGAGGTGGGCGTATTGCCCGCCGAAATCCACGATGGCGATCTTGTCATGAGCCTCCATGCTCCCTCCCGTTTGTCCCGGCGCGCCGCTCGGCCGGAGCGGCGATTGTCCCATGGCGCCCGCCGGTCTTCAATCCTGGCCGCTTCGAAGGGGGCCAAGGGCGCGGCATCGCGCGAGAATGCGCTTCCAGAGGCGGCATCGGCTCCTCCGCTGCGCTCGCAGAAGAGCTCACGGGCCATGCCACGGCCTACGATCGGTGCCTGGCCACCTCGAAGAGGGCCAGAGCAGCGGCGACGGAGGCGTTGAGGGAGTCCAGCCGGCCGCGCATGGGAATCCTCACGGAGGCGTCGCAGCGGGAGCGGACCAGCCGTCCCACGCCCTCTCCCTCTTCGCCCACCACCAGCGCCAGGGGGCGATTCCATGGAAGATCGGCGCTCCAGAGGGGCGATCCCTCCACGTCCAGGGCGAGCCGAAAGTAGCCCCTGTCTCCCGCCCGTTCGAGGACCATAGACTGGTTGGGCACGAGGGCCACGTTCAGGTGCTCAACGGCGCCCGCGGAGGCCTTGGCCACCACGGGCGTGATCTGGGCCGCGTGGTGCTTGCGGAGCGTCACGCCGGTGACGCCCGCGCAGTAAGCGCTGCGCAGGATGGCACCCACGTTGTGCGGGTCGGTGAGGTTATCCAGGAGGAGGAGGAAGGCCCCCGGCATCTCCAGCAGATCCTCCACGTCGGCGTAAGGGTAAGGATCCACCTCGGCCAACACCCCTTGGTGGTTGGGATTGTCCGCCATCCGGGTCAGCCTCTCGCGCGGGAGCGCTTCGCAGGCGACGGGGAGGGGAACGCCCGATCGGCGCTCCAGCTCCGCCGCGCGGTCGGCGCTGGAGACCCAGAGGCGCCGGACGGCCCTTCGGCCGGCGCGCAGGCACTCGACAACGGGATTCACGCCAAAGAGCCTCTCCATGTCAGCCTTCCGGAAGGAGCTCGAGGGCCGAGCGGAGCGCCAGGAGGGTCATGGGGGCCGTGTGGGGCGGCGGGAGAGCGGGACGCCCCACGGCCGCCAGGGGAACGTAGGCCACCTGGCCCCTGGTGTTCTTCTTATCATGGGCCGCGGCCTCGAAGACCGCCGCGGAATCGGCGCTTCGCCACAGGGGCGGGAAACGGTAGGGGCGAACGGCCGCCAGGAGGGTCTCCAACTCCTTTCGGGGAAGGTAGCCCTGGACCACCGCGCAGGCTCCTTCCCAGCAGAGGCCGGCCGCGACGGCGGAGCCGTGGCTGACCCTGTAGCCGCTCAGGAGCTCGATGGCGTGGCCGAGGGTGTGGCCGAGGTTCAGGATGTTCCGCCGGCCGGTCCGCTCCGCGGGATCCTCGTCCACGATGCGGCACTTCAGGGCGCTGGAGGTGGCCACGAGATGAAAAAGCTCCTCGCGGTTACGGCGTAGGCCCTCGGGAGAGCGCTCGGCCATCCAGGCCAGGAGACCGGCGTCGAGGCCCGCACCGTGCTTGAGGCACTCCGCCAGGCCCGACCGGAACTCGGAGCGCGGGAGCGTGTTCAAAAGGTCGAGAGCGCCGAGAACCGCGAGGGGCGGGTGGAACAGCCCCACCAGGTTCTTGCCCGCCGGAGTGTTGACGCCGGTCTTACCGCCGATGGAGGCGTCCACCAGGGCGAGCAGGGTCGTCGGGAGATTGATGTAGGGCACGCCGCGCATCAGGGTGCCGGCGGTGAATCCCGCAATGTCGCTCACCAGACCGCCGCCCAGCGCTACGAGCACGGCATCCCGTCCGGCGCCAGCCCGCAGGAGGGAATCCTCCAGCCTCTCCTTGGTGGCTCGGTTCTTGCTCCTCTCGCCGCCCACAAAGGTGACCAGGGTCGGATGGCCGAGAGAATGAGACAGCTGACGAAGAACGGGCTCTAGAGTCTTGGCGAGTTTGGCCTCCGTGCATAGAAAGGGACGTCGCCCGCCGATGAGGCGTTGCAGTTGAGGCAGAGTCGTGGCCAGACGGGTGGATAGGAAGACCGGATGGAGAGTGCAGGGGATGCGGCTGAAGCGCTCTTGGGACAAGGCGGAGGGGGAAGATAGGGGGTCCCGTCCGAAGACGGGACCCCGGAGGGAAGTCACATCTTCACGAAGATGATGACCATCGTGTAGAGGGCCAGCGACTCGATGAAGGCCAGACCGATGATCATCATGATCTGCAGTTTGTCGGCCATGCCCGGGTTCCGGGCGGCGCCCTCGCAGGCGGCGGAAATGGCCTTGCCCTGGGCCAGGCCGCAAATGGCGGAAGCAAACGCCATGGAGAACCCTGCGGCCAGAACCCCGAGAGCGTCCTTGCCGAGGCCGGCGGCGGTGCCCGGCTCCTGGGCGAAGACGGGGGCGGCCAGCATCAACATGAAAGACCCCAAGAGAACCATCCAAGCCTTTTTCCTGTTCACGGAGCTCCTCCTTTCGAACCTTCCTAACCTAGTGGTGCTCAACCGCCCCCGCGATATAGATCATGGAGAGCAAGACAAAGACCAGCGTCTGGACGAAGGCTACGAAGATGCCCAGCAGGATGAAAGGAACCGGAACCGCGAAGGGCACGAGGTGTAAAAAGACGCCCCCCACCTGGTGATCGCCGAAGATGTTGCCGAAGAGACGGATGCCCAGGGACATGGGCCGGGCCACGTGACTCACGATCTCGATGGGGAAGAAGAGCGGGGCCATCATCAGGATGGGGCCCATGAAGTGCTTCACGTAGCCGACACCGTGAGCCTTGAGGCCGTAGTAGTTGTAAACGCAGAAGGAGCAGAGGCCCAGGGAGAGGGTCACGACGATGTTGCCCGTGGGCGGCATGAAGCCGGGGATCAGGCCGCTGAGGTTGGAGACGAGGATCAGAACCGTGAAGGTACCCATGGGCGCCATATACTGGCGGCCGTGGGGCCCGAGGATGTCGTCGAGGAATTTACCCACGGCCTCCACGACGAGCTCCAGGATCTGCTGAACCACGCCCGGCCTTTCCACCGACAGGCGACGGGTGGCCAGATAGAAGAAGAGGAGCGTGCCCACCATGATCAACGCGAGCATGACGAAATAGTCGGGCACTTCCTTGTGGACGAGAGCGTCCACCAACATCGTGACGAGGGAATTCAGCTCGTGCATCATCCGCCTCTTGCAGGCAAAGCTCCGGCCGCTGCCAGAAGCATTAGGGCCCCCCCTATCCCCAGGATGACACTCAGAGACTCCCGAGGTAGGAACCTTAGGATAGCATACAGGGCGAGGAGGAGCAAGATGGTACGGAAGGCCAGCCCCGCCAAAAAGAAGCCGGCCGCCGTCCGCTTGAAGGAGCCCCCGCCGAGGGCCTTCTCGATCCCCAGGGACATCCAGAGGAAGTCGGCGCAAACCAGGACGAAGGTGAGAACAAAAGCCAGTGCGCCCCGCGGGCCATCCAGTATGCCCAGGAGAGCGGTCCCGGCGAGGCCGCCCGGAGCCGCCAGAACCATGAAGCGCCGGCGGAAATCAGGAACCGTCATCCTCGCCATCCCGGCGGCCTCGGTGTGCGACTATTCCGAGCATTCGGAACAGATACCAGAAGGCGCCCGACAACCCCAGAAGAAAGCCGAGAAGGGTGCCGTAAGGACTGGTATCCAGCCAGCGATCGGCGAGGTACCCCAGTCCTGTCCCCACCCCGATGGTTCCGGGGAAGACGTAGACCAGGTCGAGGTAGACGCCAAGGCGGCGCCAGGGCGTGACCATGGGGCCCCGTCAGCGTCCCAGCAGAACGGCCTGCGACGCCCAATGGAGGAAAGGCTGTCCGTAGAGTCCTATGGCCAGCACCGCCACCCCGCACAGGGCGAGGGACCAGCCCAGCGGCCGGCCGGCGGAGGGCGTCGGCAGATTGTGGGCACCCTCCTTCAGGAACATGTGGTAGACGACCCTGAAGTAGTAGTAGAGGGAGATGACGCTCGTCACGGCCAGCACCACCGCCAGGAGGTAGAGGTGCGCGTCCAGGGCCGAGTAGAAGATCATCAGCTTGCCGAGAAACCCGGCCATGGGCGGGATGCCCCCGAGGGAGAGCAGGAAGAAGATCATCAGGACGGCCATGAGCGGGCTGCGCTGGATGAGACCGTCGAAATCGTCCATCTGATCGCCCGCCGAGCCCTCCCGCTGCAGGTAGAGCACGAGGCCGAAGGCGCCGAGATTCATGAAGGCGTAGACCAGGAGGTAGAAGGCCACGGCCGCGATGCCCTGGTTGCTCTGGCTCTTCCCGGCCGCCACGAGGCCCACCAGGGCGTACCCGGCGTGAGCGATGGAAGAGTAGGCCAGCATGCGCTTCACGTTGTTCTGGAGCATGGCGGCGATGTTGCCCCAGGCCATGGTGAGGATGGCCACCAGGCTCAGAAGGCCCGTCCACATGGGGGCGAGGGGAAGAAAACCGGCCACGAAAATCCGGAGCAGCATGGCGAAGGCGGCCGCCTTGGGGGCCACGCTCATGAAGGCCGTGATGGGGGTGGCCGCTCCCTCGTAGGCATCGGGCGTCCACCAGTGGAACGGCACGAGGGCGGCCTTGAACAGGAGGGAGACGGAGAGGATCACTAGGCCCGCAGCCAGCGGGAAACCCACCGCCGCCGGGCCGCCGTGGGCCAGCCGGTCCAGCAGGGCGAGGCGGATGGAACCCAGTTGCACGGTCCCCGTGGCGCCGTAGATGAGGGATGTGCCGTACAGGTAGAGGCCCGAGGAGAAGGCTCCCAGGAGGAAGTACTTGGTGGCCCCCTCCACGCTGGGCTCCTGCCGGCGCATGTAGGCGGCCAGGACGTAAACCGAGAGGGCCATGGTTTCCAGGCCGACCCACAGCGTGAGCAGGTCCACGCCGCTGGCCATGACCATCATCCCGAAGACGGCGAAGGTGAGGAAGGTGAAGTACTCGCCCGTCCAGGCCTTCTCCACGTCCAAATATTTGAAGGACATCAGCACAGTGAACAGGGCGCCGAGCACGAAGATGAACTTGAAGACCTGGCTGAAGCCGTCCACGGTCAGGCCAATCTGCCCGTCCAGTCCCGTGAGGACAGCGACGTGCATGCCCGGCGAGAGGGCCGCGAGGGTCTGGGCGCAGAGCACGAGAACCACGGCGAAGCCGAACAGGGCCATGACGCCGGTGGCCCGCCTGGCGCCTCGGGTTACCGGCAGGGCGGACAGGAGGAGGAAGAGGGTCCCGAAGCAAACGAGGACCCACTCGGGGCTCAGCAGGCGCCAGAACTCGGGGTGCAGAACGGGCATGGGCGGCCTCCTAGCGCTCCGGCGCCGGTGTGGGCTCGGCGGCGGGCGCCAAGGTCGCGGGCGGCAGCGCCGGCGGCTTGAGCTCCTTGGCCGCCTCGACGCGCTCCATGGCCGGCTGGAGGCGCTGCATCACGAAGGCCACGCTGCGGTCCATCTTATCGAGGACCGGTTTGGGGTAGAGGCCGATCCAGAGGGCCAGCACCACGAGCGGGATCATGTAGCCGAGCTCGCGGCCCGTCATGTCGTGCCCCTTGACGTGCTCCTCCAGGTGCGGGTTGGTCACCTCGCCGAAGAAGACCCGCTGGTACATCCAGAGCATGTAGGCCGCCCCCAGGAGCATTCCCGAGACGAGGAGGAAAAGGAGTGACTTGGAGAAGATCAGGTAGCTCGGCATGGTGTAGGCGCCCAGCAGGATCATGATCTCCCCCACAAAACCGTTGAGGCCCGGCAGGCCGATGGAGGAGAGGGTGATGATCATGAAGAAGGCGGCGTAGACCGGCATGAGCTTGGCCAGGCCGCCGTAGAGCTTGATCTCGCGGGTGTGCATCCGTTCGTAGATGATGCCCACGAGGAGGAACAGCCCGCCCGTGCTGATGCCGTGGTTGATCATCTGGAGGATGCTGCCCTTCATGCCCGCCACGGTGAGGGTGAACATGCCGGCCATGGCGAAGCCCAGGTGGCTCACGGAGGAGTAGGCCACGAGCTTCTTCATGTCCTTCTGGACGAGGGAGACCATGGCGCCGTAGATGACCCCGATGATGGAGAGAATCAGCACGAAGGGGAGCCATTTGACGGTGGCGTCGGGCAGGATCGGGATGGCGAAACGGTAGAATCCATACGTTCCCATCTTCAGCAGGACGCCGGCGAGGATGACCGAACCCGCCGTGGGGGCCTCCACGTGGGCGTCCGGCAGCCACGTGTGGAAGGGGAACATGGGCACCTTGATGGCGAAGCCCACGAAGAAGGCCGCGAAGACCCACCACTGTAAGGCCGGATCGAGGTGGAGGGCCAGGATGGAGTTCAGGTCGAAGCTGTGGACGCCGTTGACCAAGGGCGTCCTGAAGTAGAGGACGAGGATGCCGATCAGCATCAGGACGGAGCCGGCCAGGGTGTAGAGGAAGAACTTGATGGCGGCGTAAAGCTTATTGGGTCCACCCCAGATGCCGATGAGGAAGTACATGGGCACCAGCATCACTTCCCAGAAGACGTAGAAGAGGAAGAAGTCGAGGCTGCAAAAGACCCCCAGCATGCCCGTCTGGAGGACCAGCAGCCAAATGTAGTACTCCTTCTCGCGGTTCTGGATGTACTGCCAGCTCGACCAGGCGGCCAAGACGCCGAGGAAGGTGGTGAGCAGCACGAGGAGCATGGACATGCCGTCCACGCCAAAGTGGTAGCTCGCCCCCAGGGAGGTGATCCAAGGGAAGGGCCCCTCCTCGAAGACCCACATGGTGTGGGCCGCATCCGCGGCGGCCTGGGCCTGGCTCCATCCGAACCAGAGCGGAAGGCTCAGGAGGAAGTCGAGAAAGAACACCGCCGTGGTGGAGTACTTGATCAGCTTCGTCTGATCCTTCGGGATAAACAGGATCACGAAGGCCGCCAGTAACGGAATGTAGGTGATAATCGACAAAATGTAGGGCATGTCCGTGGCTCCTCGTCTTCAGACTAGTGATACAAGTACCACACCAGCAACAGAATGAATCCCCCCACCACTCCCAGCGCGTAGTGCTGGAACTGCCCCGTCTGGACCCTCCGGTTCATCCGGGAGAGCCACTGGAAGGTGGCCGCCGTGCCGTTGACCCCCGCCCCGTCCACCACGTATCTGTCCACGGCGAACGAGGCGACGGAGGCACCCACGGTCAGATTGCGGGCGCCGTTCACGATGCCATCCACGATCCACCGGTCCCACCACCAGAGCCCCTGGCACAGGGCCAGCAAGGGCCGGATGAAGGCCCCGAAGTAGAGCTCGTCCACGAAGTACTTATTAAGCAGCAATTTGTAGGGGAACGCCAGGGCCTTGGCGAGGCGGCCGGGGATGTCGGTCTCCCGCCTGTACCAGAGGG
>Ga0207433_10014954_pt1 | contig 11148 bp, 8 predicted proteins | sample YelNatPaOPGAMG01_FD_187559 | JGI IMG/M metagenome (GOLD analysis project Ga0207433, IMG submission 187559) | Hot spring thermophilic microbial communities from Obsidian Pool, Yellowstone National Park, USA - OP-RAMG-01 (SPAdes) (version 3) | ecosystem: Environmental > Aquatic > Thermal springs >...
TGGGAGAACGGCTATTGCGAAAGCTTCAACTCAAAGATGCGCGATGAATTCCTGAACGGAGAAATCTTCTATTCGTTGCAGGAAGTACGCGTGCTGGCGGAACGCTGGCGTGTCTACTTCAACACCGAGCGCCCACACTCATCGTTGGGCTACAGACCTCCAGCACCAGAGGCACGGCTCACAAAGAACATGGGGCATGGAAAAGTGGAAAGCCAACAACGCTTCCCACTTTCCCACACCCCCAACTGCGGCGGGATAGATTCAACTCCCGTTGCGCTACACTAACAATCTCGCTGGTACAAATTACCGGGCAGGCCACATCATGCGGACGGCAAGTGTCAGTCGATCATCGGCGCGCTGGCCTGCGCGCGGGAGGATTGCATGTACTCCGGCGGGGTGAAATAGTGTGTCAGTCGATCATCGGCGCGCTGGCCTGCGCGCGAATGTCGCAGGGGTGGAGAAAACCGTATTTCCCATGTGTCAGTCGATCATCGGCGCGCTGGCCTGCGCGCGGCAAAGCATACGGGTAGACACTATCAAGGAAACTGAGTGTCAGTCGATCATCGGCGCGCTGGCCTGCGCGCGCGAAGGGGGCTGAAATGCGCTACAAAAACGGACGAGTGTCAGTCGATCATCGGCGCGCTGGCCTGCGCGCGACAAAACAACAGGTGGGTAGAGGACAGGCACAAGTGTCAGTCGATCATCGGCGCGCTGGCCTGCGCGCGAGCCGCGCTCGCAACCCTTTATTTTGCCTGAGATTACACTCCTTGTTCCGAGCGCAACCGCAAAACTCCAATGCAATGTCTCGCACAGCAACATTCTCTTGCCCCTAATCCATTCAGGCAAATAGGGATAACTGCTCCGCGAGTGCGGGCCGACCCCCTATTCACCATCTTCGCGCTCGCGCAGCGCGCCAAGTTGTCAAAGTGCATGCACTCCGCACACCTGAGTGTGATCGACTCCACGATGCTAAACCCAACGAAGGGGAAGACACATGTCGTGGATTTGGAATGCGCCCTGTAGGCGCGAGTTCATTTTCCGTCTTGCCACCAAGGAAAGTCAAATCAATCAGAAGGGCTTGTCCGCATCCTGAGAAACAAATGGGTCTTCCTGCTGCGAAGTCTGTTCGTAGCACGTTTTCAAATTCCGGATAACACGATGCTGCACCTCATTCCAGTACCCAGCATAATCCTGCCACTCCGGGCTACGGAGCACATCCCTGTGAATGGGCGCGCCAGATGGGTCGCGCCAAAGATTTACGATTCGAGTCCCGTCTGTAGCGGCATTCTTCTTTCGCCCAGACTTCTTGCTACCAATGCCGGATGCGGATATAGCCCCTTCTTCGGCCACGACCCTCAATGGTTTGGTTGGATCAACCGCTTTGCACCCGATGAACTTCTTCGCATCAGGGCAAAGAGTGGCGGCGTCGCAGGGGATGTACCACCAGCGTCCTTCCCAATCGGGGTCGAAGATCGCACGCAGTCCTATATTGGCGGCTGCATTCAGATCTGCTTGTAGGCCAGGGGGTGCATTCTTTTTTGCATTGTTTCCACCATCTGTAATGCAGGCCGACACGAAAATCTCTCCACCTTTGACCGGGATGCGAAAAATGTCTCTATCGTTTGCTGCGCCCCGAATCCCTTCTTCGATTGACAATAGGTAGCGTTCCCGTGCATCTCCCTTATTTCCCTCTTTCTGATTCTTTTCGGCCGCCCCAACCTGCTTGCGCCAAAAGGGAGAGTTATTGAACTCCACTACAGTCACGTCATTGCAGCGCAAGCCGGGCGCGCCGGTGCGCGAGTCCTGACGTGAGGTGTAGGCGGGCGAGACTTCACGCAAATACAAACCATTCAACTCGCACGCCTCGCCGAGATATTTCTTAACTTTGCTAGAGGACCAGCTCATCAATTGGCGATTCTCCCGCCGAGTCTGTGTTTCGTCTGGCCTATAGTGCGTCAGATCCTCAATCACCACCGCATGACATGGCGCAAAGCGAGGATCACTGCTTCGTTCAGTTGGGCGTTTTTTCTGACTTCCATCTTTCGAACTGATACCTGTCTCGCCGCCAATTCCCAATGCCGCCTCAGCGATACGGCTGGCTAACTGCTTAACGCGGTTTTCGCGCATCCGCTCCATGGCGTCCAGCACCCGCTGCCCAAAATTCTCCAGCCTGCTGTCTCCGCGTTCGGGGATGTTGAGGCGCGGGTCTTCAGGATGAGGGCGCATCTGATATGCTTTCTGGACTTGGTAGAGCGACTTGAAGCTAGCAATACGAGTCAGTGAAAGACCGCCGACATCGCGAATGCTGATTCGGAGTTGCGCATTTCGCTTGACGCCGCGTGGCAGAAGCCAGCGCCGCATCATGCGCAGCCGCGTTCGCCAGATAACGTCCTCGGTCTGCCATTGCGCGCTCCATAGCACATGTAACTGCCTGCACAGCGAATCGTTCTTGGCGATCTCTTCAGCAACATGCTTCAGCTTTCCGCTTGTCTCTTCTCTTAGTTTCCGGCGTTTTGCGGCGCTTGGAGTGTCTTCCTGGTTGACTGTGTTTTGCAGGATCGTTGCCCCCAGCAATGGCTGGATATGTCTGTTCCAAAGCTCCCTTGCAGGTTCGTCCGTCCAGCGTTCGGCCGTATATAACTCGTACCAGGCCAGCAAAGTTTCCGTAAGCAAAAGAACCCTTCCTTCCTGATCCAATACTTCCTCTTTTCCACCAGGCCGAATTCTCTTGTTTGCGGTCAGATTGAAGGCAATGCGAGCCCGCACTCCGTGTCGCCGCAAGCCCAGACGCAAGGTACGTAGTGCGTCAGACATCAACTCATCCACAAGCAGCTCTCGCCCTTTTCGCTTAAGCTGACGCACAACCCCCAACTCATTCTCCATCTGCTCGACTGCGGCAATCTCTTCGCTTGTGGCCAGTCGGGCATCGCGATCTTCCCCTTGTAGTTTGATTAAGAACTGGCGATCCAGCCGCGCCCATGGAGCAGGGTGCGGCGATCCATCGGGCAGCGTGTCCGCAGCAATACGCCGGAAGATGGTCTTCTTCTCTTTGCCGTTAGCGATCTGCTTGAGATGCAAATAGAGTGTGCATGGGCCAGGGGCCTCCTTGCCAGCGTCCAGGCACGCTTTCTGGATTTGTCCAGCGTTTAGCGTTTCCCACACTGCGCAGGCTGCGGCATAGCGATGCCCGAGATCCACAGAGAGTATGCGAAGACCTGGAAGACGGCAAAGAATGAGCTTGGCCAATCCTTGACGACTCTTGTTCTCAGGGCCGTGCGCTCCATATCGCCAATCAAAACCGTGCTGTGCCGCATACGCGATGAACGGGCCATGCGATTGAAGTTTTGCGGAGAAGGTCAGTAGCCAGCGAATTGATTGGATTCGCTTGGCGACAAGTTGCTGCTTCTCATTAACGGACAGTTTCGCGGAGTCACGAATGGCCGCAATAGCTTCCAGTTGGCGGCGGGGCGCTTGCAGACGACCATTCCAATCAGAAAGATCAAACAGGCCGGACGGTATGACAGGAACATTATCTTGGGCCAAAGCCACTGCGCGCCCAAAGCGGTCTGCGCGAGAAACTGGCAAGGGCTGTGCCTCGACCGGCTGCCCAATGTCGGAACCAAATCTCTTCGACTGCCATATCAGCGGTGTATCTTCAATGTGAGTGCCGTCCCATAGGCTCATGGTCATTGCATGACGCGAGTTCAGCCATGCAACCTTCTCCTGTTGCTGTATAAATGCAGCACGAAGGCCGTTGATCTTTTCGCTGATGTTGGCCTGTTTCGCCGCGTCGCCTGCTTTCGCAAGAGTCAGTTCCGCTTTGTCAATTTCTGCTTTCTTCTTCTCCAGCAGTTGCTGTGCCGGCGTTAACTTTTCCGGCGCGCGGTGAATTGCATAATTGATGTTCCAGCGCGAGTTTCCAAAGTCGCAGAAAACGGGATGCAGCAATGCGTCAGGATGCCGATAGGCGGGTACCTTAAAGCGTTGTTTCTTCGAGATTGCGTCCGTGCCTGCCACATAATCCAGGAGAGGTTGAGCATCTGGTCTGCCATCCGGCTGCCATACGCACTTTGCGCCGGTTAGTGACAGCGCCTCAAAAAGCTGAATATCGCCGAATTTCTCGACTGTATCCTGCAATTCACGCGCAGCTTGAATGCGGGCAGACTCAGCATCCGAAAGAAGTTCACTACCTTGGTTTTCCGGCTTGGGAGGTAAAGCGGCCCATGCTGCAACCACCTGCTTCCAGCCGTCCACGGCACTTCTGCGAATACGGTAGGCATCGCTAGCCCCGCTCTCGGAACTGCGGCGAGCGCAAAAAGCATCGAGCCACGCGAGAGCATCCTTTGGGACATGGTCAAGCTTGTCCTTTTCGATCTCAAACTTGCTGCGTTGCTCTTCCGCGCGCTTGATCCATGAGTGAGCCATAGAAACGCGCCGTGCCGCGTGATCGAGGATTACAGCGTATTGCCAATGGCGCGCGGGGCTTTCTCCTGTCCCTGCATAACAGATGCCGCACGCCGCTTCAACATCTTGGAGTATGGCATTCGCATAAGGACGGCTTCCTTTGCCTCCGACTTTCTGTTTTGACTGCAAGGCGTCTTTCTCGCTGGCTTCGCGCAACCGATCGAGGTCTTGTTGCGAGACGGTTTGAAGGGTATTGATCTTCTGAAGAATATTGCGGGTTGCGCTCTTGTAACCGGGACCGCTCATGAGTCCCAGCATTCCTTCGATGTCATTGCTGCCAGGTGAAAAGTCCGCAAGTGTACCTGCGAGAATCCGGATTGCTTCTACGCCCGACACTCCCACAGCAACGCTTCCACATCGGGCTGCTAGCACCTCATAGACTTTGGAAAATCGGCTGAAGTCGGCACCCGTGCCGGTTCCGAATCGACTACTGAGCCATTGGCCAGCCTTCTGTGATAAATCTTTGGCCTTTTCCTCCGACGAGTCTTCTTTTGCCTCTTCAGCGTCAGTTTCCGAATCTCCGTTTGTGACACCCGCGACAGTATCCATCTGGAGATAGCCATGCTTGTTGGCAAAGAAGGGCTGAAGGAAGTCCCATAATTCCTCGCGCGTCAGCGACGCCCCGATCTTTTTGGCGGCGAGGTCAAATGCCTTGCTGCGGTTCACCCAAACAGCATCTTCTCGAATTGTGGCACTGAGTGAATCTCTGCAATCGTTGGCCCACTCATCTATTAACTCCTTGCACAGACAGCGGCCATGCAATATTTCACGGAGCGCCTCCACTGTCTTCCAATTCTTGCGTTCTCCAGTTGCTATATCCAAATCATGGGAGACGAGATGACGCTCCGGCGCGCCATGCTGGGATTCGACTGAGAGCCATGACAACGCAAGTACGACACGCCGACTTCTAATTTCCTGTGGCGTCGGATGGCGGGCCGGCTTGTTCCCCTTTCCCGGAACATCCGCTTCGGCGAGCGTGTGGCATAGGCCACCACGCATCGTCAGGAGCCAATCACCAAAAGTCTTGGCACCCTTGTTCACGGCTTCATGGGTATGCCAAAGCCGGTTTCGCCATATGCTGTCCTGATCATTCGTACCACTCAAGCGAAGCGTATAGGCGCGTTGATTTGTTACAGTGGGTTGTTCTTTTCCGTTCTGGTACGCCATTTCTTCTCGCCTCGGAGCCGTAATTTCTAGATCACGACTGTGCCACTTTGCTGTTCAGGCAGTGATTGGCCGATCGTCATCGCCATTTCTCTGGAACGACCTTCGTCATCGCCGAGTTCTATGACAAGCGCCTGGTCTTCTATGAGGTTCATTTCGGTTTCGAGTTCGGATTGCATTCGGACCCGATCAATCTCTTTCAGTACGCAGAAGAATACCGAATACTGCCATGGTTCGCCATAGCCCTTCATCAGCTTGTGCACGCGACGCAGGCGCTTGGGATCCCGAATGTCGTAGCAGATCAGATAGCATCGTCGCATGTGGTCGCTCCTCAGCGTGTGACCAAAAAAGACAGTGAAGGCACTTCGCCAAGAAGCCATGCGGCGATCATGCGTGCGTGCAAAACCAGCATCCGGCGGTAACTGAGCCGGTACTTGAATACAGGGTGCGTAATCTCGGTGTCCATGCGTCGTCCCCAAACGCTAAAAAATGCCCGTCGTCCTGCGTCCGTGAGCATGCATCCAGATGCAGTGCGGATGAAATGCCCTTCCGTGAGTTCGCCGCGATTGAAAGCGGCTACCGCGACGGAGTCGCCGATTAGCGGCCTGAATGGCTCCATCAGGTCAAGCGCAAGGGCCGGACGTCCGGGCCGCGATACATGGAATGCTCCGATTGAAGGTTCCAGGCGTGCCTGTCGAAGAGCGGCGACGCATTCGTGCGTCAGCATCGTGTAGGCCATCGATATGCAGGCGTTGATAGGGTCGGGCGGTGGGCGGCGTTGGCGACCATGTTTGTCGAACTCCGCCCCAACAGTACCTTTGAACATGCCCGAGAAATGCTCGAAGTAGATTGCTGCCGCCTGCCCCTCATGCCCCCTCACTCCGGCCAATGATTCCGCCTGGGATGCTTTTGCCGCTTCTTCGACGAGATCGGAGGAGGCGGATTCAGGCAATTTCTCGTGGTTTCTCTGTAGAAGCGTCCGCTGATTGACGATCTTTGCGGCGACTACAGCGCGCGCCAGTGCGAGCGTAGCTTGCGGGTCGTCAAAGCGCCGTACTTGCGCACGCCTTACTTCGGCGCTGACCGAATCCAATGGATCAATCATTGCGAGCAGCCTCCCTGCCGAGGAGAGAAAGGCCACAGGAATTGATCGATCGGCCAGAACCTGCACTGCCTGAGTGGATATTTGTACAGAGCCGAGCAGCGCCAGCGTTTCCAGATTCGCCAAAGGGACGTCTTTGACCACAATCCCATCCTTATCTGTTATTCGCATGGCTGCTCCACGAACCCCGATTCTCGCTCCTTCTTTTTGAGCCACGAGGTGGATGCCTTCGTCCCGTGGCGGCCATATCTGACGCGGTTTAATTTCTTCCATCCGCTGTTGATTCACCTCGTCAGGCAGGCAGATTGGCTGAAGGGAGCAGCGAACGCATCGGGAGTCATTGATCAGAGGCATCGGCCGTGATCCAGCAGCACATTGTTTCGCCGCCTCTAATGTTGCAAGGGCCTCTGCACGTAATGCATCATCGACGGGAATGGTTAGGCGCAGTTTTTCGCTCGCGTAATAGAAAACAGCATTTGGCACCGTGTATCCGGCTTCTTCGAGCAGGAGCGACTGGAGGCCGACCTGGACGCGATCCGTGGGCCACGGCTCTGGATGAGAAAGCGGGGGCTGTTCAGCTTCACCGGGATCGTCGGGAGGCGGAGCCATAACCTGCCGCTTCGGTCGCCCTTTGCGATATTCGACTGGAATGGCGGTCTGGCCGTTGATCTCTGCAAGATCAAGCGTTGCGGTTAGGCCAAGTGTCTGACTCGTCAGCGCCAGACTGCGGACAACCTTTGGACGCTCATCATCGCCTATGTCGTCTTTGCCGTCTTCGAGCCTGCTGGGCCGGTCCACGCGGCGATGAACATGACTGCCAGCCTCCGTATCCGAGCTTGGCAAAAACGTGCCTTCGACGGCCATGTAGTAGAAGAGCCGGGGGCAGTAAGCGTGTTCCGCAACACTTCGCGCCTGCCAAAAACTTTCGTCGGCCATCGCTGTCCCTCGAAATCCAACATACACTTCGACTACATGCCCATTGCCACATATCCGGAAAGGCAGAGCGCCACCTCGAGCTCAGCAGTTACTGTATGCAGCAACCATATTCGTTACGAAAATCAGAGTGTTGGAGAAACGCAGAAATTATAAGGCTTGGACACTATGGAATAGCGGGAAGGGTTCTGATGACGGCATATCTCTCCGGCTATGCGGCTTTCTCCGAGACCATAACCGCCTCAGAAGTTCACAATAGAAACTTCGCTAATCGCCTTCTGACCCACTCCAGGCGCTTCAGTTCGCACTCCCAGATGATTGCTGTGCGCCAGCCCAAGCTCTTCAATTCCGCGATATTTGCTGTGTCTCGAAGACCATTCTGTATGATTTTACTGCGCCAATACTCAGCATTCGCTTTTGGAATCCGCGCGCCACGGACGCAATCATGCCCGTGCCAAAAACATCCATGCACGAAGATCACCTTGCGAAATTTTGGAAACACGAGATCCGGCTTGCCGGGCAGGTCTTTGCGATGCAGCCGAAACCGATAACCCATTGCATGCGCCATGCGGCGCACGATGAGTTCAGGCGTAGTGTCTCTACCCTTGACCGCGCGCATGATCCGGCTGCGAGTCTGCGGGTCTTCCTTCATCGGCGGAGTTCGATCTTCAGGCTTGGATCAGTCTCAAATTCTTCGACAATCTCGTTGTACCGGGACACGAGGTCGGTCACGGCGGTCTTGCGGCCCTCTGCCGCAAACTTGGCGAGTTCGTAAAGATTCAGCGCAACAAACTGCTCGATCTCGAAGATGTCGATTCTATCTGCAAGCCCAACGTTGGTCGCCAAGCCCTCAGCGACGCCGAGTCCCCGTTGAACCGTCACCAGAATAGGGCGATGGCCATCGTTGAGGTTTTCGCGGCAGCGTTCAATGACTGCTTCCCCTGGCGATGTGGTGACATGAATAGCGACATCTCCCAGGAAGAAATCTCCCGCGCGCTCGCTGGGTGCATCTGCGGTGGAGAAACTGTTGTGCTGAAGATGTCCCTTGCCTAATGCGCAATCCAATTTGGCTCCGACCAGATGCTGTAACACCGCGCCCGCATAATACATGCCGTGCATCGTCTTCTGGCGATCTTCAGCCTGTCCAATGACATCCCGCACCACCATGCGCAAACTGCGTGAGGCATCCAGTTTGATCTTGAATGGCTTGCCTGCGAAGAATTCGTGGACGCGGTCAATCCAGAACGCCTCAATCGCGTCGAGATCAATATTCCCTTTTTGATTGAGGACATTGAGAAAGGCGACGTACTCGCGCATATTGTTCAGGCTGCCTCTGGAGGTTCGGCCTCCTTCGGCAGCAAGCACCCGGTCGACGCCATGCCGCTTCAGAATGGATTGCACGGCACCCTTGCCCAAGCCGAGAACCTGACCGCCGCCTTCGGTAATAAGAGTCTCTGGGTTCAGCGGCAAGCCCATCGTTTTTGCGTGCTGGGTGACGACCAACGCCACAGAGATGGGGCCTTTTCCGCGAAAGCTCTTTTCTGCGGTAAAGGCCGCGAGATCCTCTTGATGCGCACGCGCCATTATGCCGCCTGCCTTTTGCGCTTTTTCTCCGAGGCAACAATCGGTTCGAGCAGGCACTCTGCAAGAAATCGGACAACCGGAACAACGACGCCGTCCCCAGCCAGGTGATATGCCTCGTTGTAATTTTTGGGAAGAATATAGGAGTCCGGCAGACCCATCAATCGCGCTGCCTCGCGTGGCGACAGCAAGCGGGAATGCACTTTCTCGCCTTCTACAATCAAAATCGTTTGTCGGCTGGAGCCTCCAACCGGCGTTCGCAGGCAACCGGAGATATCGTCGAAACGCACTTCAGCGCGCTGCATGCGATCTCCATTCTCATCCGCTCGCGTCCGCCGATAGATTCCGCCAACCACGCGATATCCCAACCGCTTCGCCTGTTCGACTTTTCTAAGATTGAGCGGACTCATCATGGAGATCAGACGTTTCGTTTCTGCCGGTGTGTGCCAAGCGACGCCTTGCGGCTCCTCTTCAATCAAATCCGAGAAGGTGGATCTACGTCGCGGGGGAACCGGCAGTCTCCACCAGAACCACGCATCCTTCACCTTCTGGGGCAGTCTGTCGTAGGCGCGGACAAGGTGCGGCGGATGCCAGATCGAATCCGGTTCTTGCATCGTGAGCAGGCCGGGAACCGTGGCATAGTTTTTCAGGCCAATAATGAAGAGGCGCGGGCGGGACTGCGGCACGAAATGCACGGCATCGATGACCAGTGCGCCAAAACGATAACCACCTTTGACGAGCGCCGCCCCGATGGCCGCAAAATCCTTCCCGTCATGCGACCAGAGCGCGCCGCAAACATTCTCCAGCACCACAATCCTCGGAGCACGCTGTTCTTCATCTAACGCCATCAAAAGTCGCCAGAAATGCCAGAACGTTCCGGAGCGCTCGCCCTTCAAGCCTGCTCCAGCGCCAGCCAAAGACAAGTCCTGGCAAGGGAAAGATGCCCAGGCCAGATCCGCGTCTTCTGGAATGTCGCCGACGGACAGCGCTGCAACATCACGAACGACCAGTTCTTCCGTTCCCCAATTCGCGGTGTACGCCGTTCCCTTTTTCGCGTCAAAGTCATTCGCAAACCGGCAAGACCAGCGATTTCCCAGACCCGCGCGGGCCATGCCGCCGCCAGCGAAAAATTCATAAAATGCGGGCACGTTACACCCTCCCCTTGAAGAGCGGCCATTTGTCCGATACGTACTGCTCGGCAGCGTCCCGAACAACCCATGCCAGCGATACTTTCTTCTCGCGAGCTATCTGCTCCAAGGTTCGGTACAGCTCGCTCGGAAAACTGATCGAAGCCCGCACGGACGCATCCTCGACCAATTCAATCTGCGGTTTTTCGTGAGACTTCCGCGCCGTTCCTCGCATGCGCTCATTACACCACAGTTCACCACCATGGTGAAGCGTTATTTTCGACTCCCCAAGATTTACCCTACGTTTTTTGGAGCCGCCGCTATTGGAAAAACTGGGCAGGCATTCGCAGCCGGTTTCAATTTTGGTGCCTGATCCCCAAATGAAACTTCGCCGTTTTGTATCAAGGACTTGATTTCAGGCGTGGTCGAGAGATTTGTCGAGTACACACCGGGTACACAATTTGCTGTTCCTTGCTGCTCTTCGGATTTCTACCAGTACGATCCAGCGCCTATGGTTTCTTGTGACGCCGTTTTCAATGCCAACTTTCACGGCGGTAACACGGGTTCGAATCCCGTCGGGGACGCCATACACAGTCAACAATTCAGGGCTCAGATACCGGCAGGGCTTTTCGGCCCGTGAAAGAACGGTTCAAGGCGGTTACGGTGCAACTTACAAATACCGCTCTCGAACAATCTGGAGATGATGGGCAACATGGCCAGGGATGATCCACGCGAGTGCGCGAACCGTAAATGTGTATCCACTCGCTACGCCAGTGC
>Ga0207433_10014955_pt1 | contig 11147 bp, 12 predicted proteins | sample YelNatPaOPGAMG01_FD_187559 | JGI IMG/M metagenome (GOLD analysis project Ga0207433, IMG submission 187559) | Hot spring thermophilic microbial communities from Obsidian Pool, Yellowstone National Park, USA - OP-RAMG-01 (SPAdes) (version 3) | ecosystem: Environmental > Aquatic > Thermal springs...
ATTTGATTATCTGCGTTTCAATATGAATAAAATCTAATCGTATAGCATAATCATTTAATTTAGAGGCACTTTGTAGCATTTCATTTTCATTTTTACATTTAATTGCTGCTCCTAAATCTTCTAATATTTTTGCAGATAATCTAATCGGATATTTTATTTCATCAAGTGCTTTTATTAAATCAATGCATTCAATTGTAATTTTATTTTTATCTCTTTTAATATTGTCTATTTTAAAAGTTGCTCTTTGCTTAAATTCAGAAAAATCTAACCCTTCATAGCCTTCATAAATTTTAATATATCTTCCTCGATAATTTGGATTTCTTTCAATTAATTTTTTGAAATGTGTCCCTTTGATTTCAAGAATATTATTTACTCGTTCATTAATATATTTATCAATATCAACATCAGTATCATTTTCATCAAATAGTTCAATTTTGCAACGTGCAGGAATTGTTTTATCTTCATTAAGTTCTGTCGGCATAAATTGAATAGTCGATATATAAGGTTTAGCATTTAATTGATTTATACTATTAATTGAAGCATAATGATTTATATATCTATATTCTTTAATTGTTTTTGTAAATGCTTGTTTATATTTACAAGTTGCAAATGTATTATAACATTTTACACCAGTTGCAAGACAAGGTGATGTTCCAAACGTTAACGAACAATAATCAAGTTCAAGAATTACTAATTGAATTGGTTTTCTCGAAATATTATTTTGATAATCAGTAAAATTCATCTTTGTCCTATCATTTGTAAATTTATATTATCTATATAATTCAAATTTGATTGTGGCATTTCAAGGATGCTTTCCTCTTTTAATCTGACGTAAAATATATCATAAGGATTATTACCTAAATCAACAGCATAAAAGAATGGTTTTAATTGTTTTGCATAATTCCAAAATGGCAGAAATGAATTTTGAACAAATGTTTTAGATAAATTTGAATAATTATGATTAATTTCAATTGGATTAAATCGAATAATATTGCCAAGTAAATTACCAGCTTTACTAATTTCTGCATCAACTTCAATTGATTCATTATAAACAGAACGAGGAGCATCTGGCGGATATTCCATTTCAAGTGCTTTCCCTAAAAATGCAACACCAAGATAAGGTTTACCAATTGAGTTAATAATTTTTATTCTATATTTCGATGCAATCTTATTTTCAAATTTGGACATAAAAGCATTATCAGATTCAATTAATTCACTTATAATTTCTTCCCAAACAGTTGTAAATTTTTCAAGATAAAATTGTGCAGAAATAGAATGTAAATTATGACCTATAATTGCAATTGCATTTACTTCAAATCCTTGGCCAAATTCAACTTGAATATAATTTGTGCCTGCAGCAGCAAATTTTACAAAAGTATAAGGACGATAATCTCGAATATTTTGTACATTGCTGCCTGATTCTAATGCTGAACTTGTCAAAGTTCCATTAATTAATAAATTATCATATAATATTTGAGGTTTCATTAGCTAAAATCAATTTTACCATCATTAATTGCTTTATTTATTGATATACTTAAATTATCTCTAACCCATTTATCAAGATCATTTCCTGTAAGAACTTCAGAATTGACATTAACAGTTATATTTACTGCTCTTTGATTACTATTATTAATATTTGTATTATTAATAACAGATTGTAAACCAGAAGTTGGGATTGAAATAGAAGAACCTCCAGTTCCGCCAACACCAGAAGAACCAGGCTGAGTTGCTGCAATTTTAGCCACTTGAGCTAATCCAAACGCTATAACTGCAGCGGCAACAAAAGGTCCAAAAACTCCTGCTTGATCTAATGCTTTCGTTGCTCCTACATAAGTATTCATTACAGCTTGAGCAATTGCAAATGCTTTATGCATTGCAAATAAATCTTTATTCGTCCTCCCACCTAATTCTGCAAACATTAACATTGATTCACTCATCATTCCAAGACCATCAATAAATAATGATCTTTGATAAGATTCTGATTCTTGTTGCTCTAATAATAATTTCTTTTTTTCTTCTGCTAATTCATATTCAGATTCAAGTTTTATTCTATTATCTTCTATTGAAGCTAATGTTGATTCCTCCGCATTTTTCATTATTTTATCGTTCATTTCCTCATCAAGTTTTGCAGCATATTCAAGACCATCTTTAAATGAATCTGAAATTAAACTTGCAATATTTGCTTTTTGCCAATTATCAATAAATTTTTGCGGTCCAAATTTTTTTGTTAGTTCATCTGCTTCTCTGTTTATCTCTAATAATTTTCTATCAAACTCATTAAGTCCTAATAATGATGCTTCAAATGTTAATTGTGATTCAGTTTGTTTTAATTCTTCTAATTTTTTCTTTTGCTTATCAGTAAGAATAAATCTTTCTTGATATATTTTTAATTGTGCTTCTAATTGTGCAATATCATTTTTTATTTCTTCAGTTGTTTCTAATTTTTTTAGAGCATCAATCTTTATCTTAACTTGTTCTGCTAATAATTTAACTTCATTATCAGTAAGTCCAATCATTTTTTCACGTGCTTGCTGAATTGCTATATTTATTGCATCTCTGAATGAATCTTGTCTAAATTTTTGCCCATTTTTTATTCCTTCTATGATTGCATTTGTTTCAAGATTTGACCAAAATTCAAATATATTATTAGCGTTTTTTGCTGCATTATTAGCAGCTATAAAACCTTCAGCAGCTTGTGATAAAAAATCAATAAGTGGTGGCAATGTTTGATAAATAATACCATTGAATGAATTTTGCAATCTTTTTAATGAATCATTAAATTGTTCTGCTTGTTGTGCAGTATTAGTACTAATTTCAAAACCTAATTTACGTGCTTCATCTTGTAATTCTGCAATTCCTATTGAGCCTTGGTTTAATAATGTAATTAAATCTGTTCCAGATCTTCCAAATAATTCTATTGCATAAGCAGTTTTTTCAACACTATCGGGCATATATCTAAATTTATCTGCAATTTGTAAAAGAATTTCATTTATTGGTAATAATTGATTATTATTATCTCTAATAGTTATACCTAATTCTTTAAATACATTTTTAGCCTGTCCTGTCCCTGATTTTGCTTCATTTATATTTCTACTAAATCTTGATAAAGATGTTGTTAAAGCTTCTAATGAAATATCACTTAATTGAGCAGCATATTTTAATGTAGATAATGATTCTACATTTATACCAACTTTTTGAGACATTTTATAAAGTTCATCTGCAGTATCAATTGCAGATTTTATAACACTACTTAATCCAGTTATTATTGCTCCAAATGATAAACCTACAAATATTCCACCAAGAGAATTTCGAAGTGCATTAAATCCAGAACTAATTGAATTTGTTTTATTTGAGAGTTGATCTAATTTAGTAATTGTCCCATCAACTGCTTTAATTGCACTTATATTATTACCTTCTATTATTAACTGAACTACATTTTCTTTAGCCATTAGATTATTCCTAAAATTTTTAATGCTTCCTCTTTAGTTGTAATAGTTGCTTTTTGTCCAGGCCAGTATTCATGCCATATTTTTTGTTTATTTGTATATTTCCATTTTCTAACAGGATTTTTAATTTCTATAAGATAATTTTTACCTTGATAACCAATTAATAAATCTGTAACTCCATTCCCAATATCAGATAAAACAACAACTCCAGCCCCAATTTGTTTAAACAGATTTATAATTTCTCTTTGATTTTCATCTACTCGTTTTCTCATTTTTTCTTTGCCTCTTTCATCATATATTCTTGAATAGCATTTTTTAATTCACTCACCCATTTCCATTGTTCTAATGTTAAGTCATCTTTATCAAGTGGAAAATTTGCATTTTGCAATTCTATAATTTCGAGAGCAAATAAAAATCGAGCATCAGGTATATAATTATTATCAATATTGTTTTGATAAGATTGCCAAACTATTTTGGCTATATTTTCATCACCACCATGTCTTGCCAGACATTCTTCCCAGGTTTCTGGGAGTAAAGATTTATAATAATTTATTAGTTCAATCCGAAAGGGACATCTGTTCTCACAATATAACTTGTATTGCCGAGAATTGTATCAATAACTAATAATAAAATGTCGGTTGCCATTTCTTTTAAAATTGAAAACCAGCCAGCATAATAATCAGAATCGCTCGGATCTGAACTAATAATTTTCCCATCTAATGTAAAATCACCTTTTTTAAATCCTGTTATAATTTTTTCTGCCCATGCTAATTGCATTGCAATTGCATCTTCAATATTATTTGATTTAGTTAATTGATTTAAGATAGCACTTTTATATTGAATTCTTTCTGTTGAAGTTATTGAACGATAATATAATTCGATTGTCGAACCAGATATTTTATCAAATACAATTATTTTATTTAATTCTGTCTTTCCTAATTCTCGTGGCATATTACCTCTTATTTAAATGTTATTTGTAATTCAGTATTCCCAGCACTTAATGTTGGTCTTGCAGTTGCAGATAATTCCCATGTAATCACATTTTCTCTGTTGCCATACTTAGGTGGCGAATCCATAACTAATCCACTACCAATTATTTCTATTTTATTTCCTGCCGTTCCATTCGGTTTAGTTTCAATATTAAATGATGTTTGATTTTTATGATATGTATATGGATTAAATGTTGTTAATGCAACTTTTTCTGGATCAAAACTAAATTTTACTGTTCTATCTTTTACATAATATCTGCTAATTCCTGTATCTGCATTTGCATCAGACCTCTTTGCAATTTCATTTCCTAAATCAATATCAAGTTTACTAATTACTAAATCTGTAATTGAATCTAATTTAAATGCTGCATTATCCCATGGCTGCGGCAAAATATTATCAAATGTTGGTGTTGGAAATGTTGTATCAGAATAATGAGAGCCATCATAAAGCCCGGTAATTTCAACATCCATCGTCATCAATTCTCCAGCTTGTAATGGTATTTTAATACTTGCAACACAACCTTTTAATTTATGTCTTGTTCCACCAGACCAGAAATAAATAGTTGCACTTTCACCTTCAAGATTACTATTAAGAGCATATACAACAGAAGTCCCAGCATTAATAGTTTCTGTAAAATTTGCAATTCGCAATAATCTTCCACATTGTGGCGCTGTTCCAGCAGTCCCGCTTCCTTTCAATTCTGTTTTAAAAGATAATTTAAGAGCTTCACCTATAATAACTGGAGCAATTTTGCCAAAATAACTTAAAGGGATATTTCTTTCTTTTGCATTTGCAACAATATCAAATGTAGGTTCTCCAAGTGTTATAATTGCATCGGTTGTTTCCGATGGAGATGCATCACTGCCATAAATTGTTTCTATTTTTATGAGAATCAAACTTCTAACCTTTTCCATTGTTTACCTCATTATTTTCTTTTAGTATTTCATTTTTAATTTTTTGTTCTTCTCGTTTCATCATTGCTTCGTCATCCAGATTTGGAACTAATTTGCCATCACGAATTATATATGAGCCACTCGGACGAAACATAACAGTAATATCCGGTCTTATTGTTGTATTTATATAAATATCTTCTTTATTAATATTTTCTTTATCTAAATTTATTTTTTTACTCATTACAACCCCCATGCATTTTGTCTATAAAAAATTAATAATCTTATTGTAACATCACCTATTTTATTGCCAAGTTGATCAATATTATAATAAATAGAAGTTTGATATTCTGTATTAATTGCCAGACCATCCCAACTTAAATTAGTTCCAATACATTTAAGAATATCTGCTTCATATTTAAATAAATTTGATAATTCGATAGCATTTGTGCAAACAATATCTATTTCAACTATAAAATTGCAATTCCATAATGTTGAACTACTTTCATTATTAGATGATAAAGAATTTTCATTAGCACGAATATTTATTCCTAAATTTGTAAATATAGTTTGTTTATTAATAAATACTTTTCCGCTATAATCGAAATAATATTCATTGATATTATTAATTGAAGAAATTTTTTCTTGAATTTTTTCAAGAATATTTATTCGTGCTAAATCTGGGATCATGTTTGTTCTCTACTTAATATTAATCTTGCAAAACCATCTCCTGAATCAATAACATAATTGATATAATAATTAATATTATTTCTTTTAATTATATCACCTTGATTAATATCTGCAGCTTCAGATTTTTTAATATCACAAAAAGGATTTGTTGTAATTACTTGATTTTCACCAATATTGACTGTTGTACCTTCTTCATTAAAATTACAGACGATTTGCCTTGAAGAATTATTTTTAATTAATTCAACTTCTTCGGCAAAATCGTCTGTATTTAAAAATATGTCATCTTCAATAATCATCTATAGAAATAATTTTACCTCTATTTTTTCTTTAAATTATCTGATGATTTACCATCAGCTTCAATTGTTAATTTTGCTTTTTTATCAGCATCAATTTTTTCAAAATCTTCAGGATAACAAACAATATTTCTGAAATAAATATCTTTTTTTTCAATTCCAGAAATTTTTACTTTTTCACCATAATCATATCTTTTTGCAACTTCATCTCCAGCAGATTTAATTCTTGCCGGGATAATTACAATCATCTCTTCAATCTTATTTAAATTATCTTCATTCCATGATTTTAATTTAATAGCCATTATTATTTACTCCTTTTTTTTTTATTAAGAAATTGGGACATCATCAGCAATAGCAAAAGCAGCAGTTTGACGAACAAGAACATCGAACATTGTAAATATATTTAATTCAACCATACCTTTAGAGCCTTGAGAATATGGATTAACAAGTAATTCATCAACACCCCAGAATAACATATATAATTCTGACCAGTCTCCAAATATTAAAACTTGATCTGGAACTTGATTTGTCGTTTCAGAACTATAACCTGCCATTTGACCATTTTCATCCATTAAATAAACAGGTTGAGCAGTGACTTTAGATGTACTCATTAATTTAGATTCTACATCAGTACTCTGGCACCATTTCATATTCGGTCTCAAAGCATTAGCTTTTTTAATTGATTTTTTAACCCCAAGAATTCCAGACCATGTTAAATTAGTTGCTAAACTTGGTGCAGCAATCCCAGAAGTATTAAGCAAGCCAGTTGGTTCATTTGAAGAGCCAGATCCATTTATACCAAGATAATCAACCTTAACATTTTTTACATCATTTAACTCTTTAATTAATAAAGTATCTATTCCAACACTTGATTGATAAAATAATTGTCGACCATACTCGGTATAAGCACTAACATGTTTTGGCGAAGCTGTTATTTGACCAACTACAATATAACTTTTTGTAGCAGATATATTTTCAGCAACAGAATAGGCTGTTAAACCTGAAACAATTTTAGGAATTGTAAAATTATCTCTTAATCCAGTAATAACTGTTGCTCCTAATCGTCCTAGAACTAAATCATTACGAAGAACTTCTACTAATAAATCAGAACGCAAATCAGTTGCTACTAAATAACCACCTTCAGTAAGATTTGTTACACTATGAGCACGTTTTTGAAATTCAGGATGATGTTTCATCATGATTTCGAAAGGGATAAAAAATGATCTTTCATCTTGTGGAGAACGACCTATCTGTTTTGCAAGTTGATCTGAAATTTCGAATTCTTCGCATTTTTCACCACTTAATTTAGCAGCAATTGCTCTGGATATAGAATATCGTTTTTGTTCACTTTGATTAAGTCCAAGAAATCCAAGTGGTGTTTGATAAATATCACCGCCTTTTTTCTGAACTTCATCAAGAAGTTTAGCCTGGAATGCTTCAAGTGTTAAATCTGATTTGCCAAGTAATAAATCCATTGCGGCTTCGTCAGCCATTTTTTGAAATTTCCCATTCCAGTAAGACCTGCCTATTTCACGAATTTGTTCTGCAGTTTGTTTTTTTAATTCATCTAGTGATTTTTGATCCGGCATTTTATTTTCCTCCTTTAGTTTTATTGATGAGATTTTATCATTTAATATTTCTTCAATTTTATTCAATAATTTATTTCCCTCATTTTTAATGTAATTTTCTTCAGACATTCTTTTTAATTTAGCAGCATCATCTGCACCAATTGGCACTAATGATAATTCCTTTACCTTCCACCATGTTCTTATAACAAATGGATAATCATCTTCATATTCATTTTTATAAACAATTCCATCAATTATTACTTCCTTGCCTTTTGGAATTTCAATAGTAGATTCTTTTTTTGTTTCATAGCCAAGAGAAACAGAATCGATATGTCCTTCTTCAATTTTTTTCGCAATTTTTTCTTCAGTTTCACTAATTATAATATCAGCTAATAATTCATTAGCTGATGTTCGCCAATTAATTGCACTACCAAGTATTTTCTCAACTGAAATTGCCGAATGTGAATCAAGAAGAACTGTTTTATCATTATCAGGTAATACTACATATTGCATTGGTAATATTTCTCGAACTATTTCCCATCTTTTCCAATCTACAACAAGGGCTGGTGCGCTTGTTGTTGCAATTGTTGGAATACCTTTATCTTGTTTATCAAATAATAATTTTGCAGAACGTGAACATAATCCGCCATAACCATGCGGATTAAGATTTTGCAAATCTGTTTTAATTTCTAAATTCATTTTATATTTTCCTTCTTTTAATTTCCCCATTATTGCTTTAATTCCTTTTCCCCAATCAATAGTGCGAAATGAATCTTCAACAAAATCGTTCGGATCTCTTTGTCTGAATCTATAATATTCATCTGTTTCATCTGTTTTATCATTTCTGTAATTATGTTCTTTAAGCCATTTTTTCGCCTTTTCTAATGTCCATTTTTCTTTATCAAATAAAATTGATTGAATTACCATCGATTGATTATCTCTTCCCATTTAATTCACCTTTAATGCATCATTATTGCTTGGTTCAGTTAATTTAATTTTTGTAATTTTTTCTTTAACATCTGCAGGAAATTGCAAGCCTGCTTCTTCAAAAGCTTCACGTTCATATTTTATTTGGTCAATGAATGCTTCGAGAGACCAGCCACGTTCTGCTAGGTATTCTTCTAGACTTCCAAGCCCATTTTGAATTAGCAATAAAAAAGCCTCTGCTTCATCTTTTGGCGAAACCCATTGCCAAGAACGACCTTGAAACCATGGTTGATTAAATTTATCATATTTAAAAGCAGGAAGATTTATAGCTTGTTTTAATAATGCCATTTTTAAAAATTCTGCAAAGTTCCAATTCAAAAAATGTTCTCTAAACCATGCATGTAATGATTTCCAAGTATCTCTTTCTTCAAGAAGATTTGTTCTTGAAGATGTATAATTCACAGCTTCATAATTATTAGCTAATGTAATAAATGCTACATCAAAACCACTTGCTATTCCACGCAAAGCCCACTTTTGAAATTCCCCTTCTCTTCCTGAAGGAGACTTAAAATCAATTTGACTTGCGGTCATTCCTTTGGGGACAATTAAAGCTTCACCTGGCATGGTGTTCTGAACCATAACTGCTGGATCATATATTTGTTTTTTTGATCCAGCTATATTAGCTTCTATAGGTTCATCTCCAATTGCATCATCTTTGTATTCATATTTAATTGTTTTATTAGCGCTTACTCGAGCATCAACAAGAATAGCTTCTTCAAAACCATTTAGTATTTTTAATCTAATCATAGATGGTGCAAACCATGATATTCCACGAATTTGTGAGGGATGTTCTTTTACAAATAAATGTTTAATTTGCAATACTCCATTACTATCATATATAGGGACTCGAATTCTTTCTGATGTTGTATATGCTCCAAAAAATAAATATTGGTATGGATTAATTTTTTTAAGCCAATATGCAACTGGTTTTCGATAAGGTGTTAATTCAACACCTAATACAACTATATTACCATTTGGCAATATATCATTATAAGTTTCATCAAGATAATCTGCTTCAATCAATTGTAAACGGTATCCATATTTACTATCATCACGAATTGTTTTGATTAATAATTCTCCATCTGTAGCAATAGTTTTTATCATTATATTATTTAATTCACGAAAAGTAATATCTTCTGTAATTGTGCAATTTTCTGCTTTACACCAATCTTCAAATGCTTCTTGTATTTTAATATTTGCTAATTTATCATAGCGTGGAATTTTCATTCCTTTTGATTCATCATAAATTAATTCATAAGCTTTGTTTCTTAATATAAATCCATCTGAACCAATAACATTTTTTTCTAACATTTTTAAATATTTTTTTGCGTATGGATCATTATAGGCAAGATCTCTAGCTCTTTGTCTAATATTTACTATACCTTTTCTTAAAGATGTATTTATTACTTCATATACATCATTCCAATCGGATGTAAGATGTGATGTTTGTGCTGCAACTAAATTTCTGGTAATATTTTTTTCAAGTGAAGATAATTTTTTCTCAAGCTCATTAAATTTATTTTTTTCAATATAACCAAATCGATTTAATATATTATTAAATAAACTCATTTGAATGCCTGAATAATTATTGGTGTTTTATACAAACCTAATTTCTTTTTATAACGCATAATTTCTCTATCAATTTGATCTAGTGTTTTGAATCTCGTTGCTTTACCATTAATTGTGATATCAACGTATTCTCGTTTCGCAATCCGCAGCCTTGCAGATATTAATTCATCAAGAATTCGTTGATCTTCGCTTCGTGAATCATCAATAGATGAAAGTATTGATTTAATTTCAATTATTCCTTCGTATGCAACAATTTTTTCTGAATTATCTATTCTTGTCAATATATATTGAAAATTATTAAAACCATCTATTAGATTATTATCATATTTAATTACAAATTCATCTCCATCTTTTTCTGCTATAATTTCCAAAGTTGGTTTATTAGCACATTTTAATAAAACAGTTAAATTATATTCAGAAGTAGAATAATCTTGAAAATATTCAGACCAACTGCCCTTTGTTCCTGCAAATAAATTTTGATTATATATATTAAGCATAAAACTATTTAATAATTTTTCCATTAATAAATAAACTTTTTGCTTTTGTTTAGTATTATTATAACTTTTCACAAAAAATGAGAAATTTTATCAGTTATTTTGAGAAAATTTATCTTATTCAACTTACTCATCGTTGTTCAAGTTGTTCTACTTTTGCTTTTAATTCCTGTATTGCCTTGATTAGCACGGGTATTAATTGTGTATAATCTAAGCCATA
>Ga0207433_10014958_pt1 | contig 11146 bp, 21 predicted proteins | sample YelNatPaOPGAMG01_FD_187559 | JGI IMG/M metagenome (GOLD analysis project Ga0207433, IMG submission 187559) | Hot spring thermophilic microbial communities from Obsidian Pool, Yellowstone National Park, USA - OP-RAMG-01 (SPAdes) (version 3) | ecosystem: Environmental > Aquatic > Thermal springs...
GGTCTATCGCCGCGTTGATCTGGTCCGCGCTGGCGTCGTGGGGTATTGGGTCGCTGCTGCCACCCGCATGCATGGTTATCGTTCCACCGATTGGCAGCGCTCCCTCCGGCTCCTGCGGAGGCGGGGAGGGAGCCGGAGGGAGGTCCTCGCCGAGGTTGCGCAGGCTCGCTTCCTCGGATGCGATGCCGCGCACGTCCAGGCCCTCGACGGTGAACTGCTCGCGGCCCAGCCCCAGGGCGTCCATCGCGCGGGCCGCGTCCCCGTCGAACTCGATCAACGTGATGGCCTGGAACTTGGTGATGGTCGACAGCCCGTCATGGGCTGCGATCCACGACGCGAACGGTTCACCGGGATTGGTGGTCCAGATATGCAGCGGGGCATTGACGTCGTTGTCCCATAGCCCGGTTGAGCATCCGGCCTCGTGCGCTGTGGCCGACCGTGGGTTGCCGTGGTCACCGGGGGCGGTGAGCATGGGGCATCCGCAGGAGGAGTCGCCGCGGCTCACCGGCACCCAGCCCACCTGCGCCATGATGTCGAGCCAGCTCACCTGCGCGGCCCAGGCGTTGACCCGGTCGCCCAGGTCGTTGTCGTGCAACGATTCCCGGCTGCGTTCCGCGCGAGCGCGCCGAGCTAGCGCCCGCTCGGTGATCATCTCGCGCAGCTGGGTGGGCAGTGGGTAGTCGCGGCCGGTGAGCGTGTAGGACCCCTCGGGCCGCACGGATGGCGGGATCAGCACGTAGCGGTTGTTCCACAGCAGAGCGATGTCGGTGGTGCCGATGGTGATCGACCCGACTTCGAGAGGCAGCGGATCGGACGGGTCGACGGTGAAGTAGAAATGCCCTCCGTCGCGGTGACTCCAGGTACCGTCCTCGTCGAGCTTGCCCGGCGTGCGCACCGTGGGCGGCAAGTCAGGAGGAGCCCCGCAGATGCTCAGGAACTCGGCCACCTGCGCGGCGGTGTCGCAATCCACCACCATGATGTGGGACCGGGCAACCTCTAGAGCCAGGTTGATCGCCGTGCCGGGAGGATGGACGGCGTAGAACCGGTCCACGTAGCGACATGCCTGGGTCTTGTCGGAGGTGGCCAGGTAGAGCCCCGACGGCGCGCGAACCCGCTCCCAGTCCGGCCGTCCGGCCTCGCGCGCCGCCTCCCGTGCCGCGCGGTCATCTGCGGCGCGTTTGGGCGCCGAGCGCAGGTCAGCGGGCTCTTTGGTGTTCGGATGGATCACCATGACCGCTAGGCCCGCGTCGCAGCACGCGCGCACGTAGGCCTTCGCGTGCTCGGCGTCGGTCAATGGGCCTGACGTGGACCCGAAGATGGCGGTGATCTCAGTGGCGCCGATCACGACTCGTCGCCTCCCCAGACGTGCCCCGACACCGGAGCATCAACGGCCTTTTGCGCAGCCAACGCCAGCGCTTCGCGGGCGTCGTCAACGGCGGCGGCCATGCTCTCGACGTCGAGGTCGAGGATGGCGGTGAAGAACCTCGCCCGGTGCGGGTTGGTCTCACGGTCGAGCATGGTGTCCAGCAACGGCACGCCCTCGTTGCGGCAGCCTACGTTGATCCAGATCGGATCGTCGTTGGCGATCATGTCGGCGACGTACCAGCGCGCCTTCTTCAGGTCCTCGGGAGGATTGGTCTTGTCCTCGTAGCGCAGCATGTACTTGAACGCGCTCCCCGCGCAGAACGTCATGCACCGGTTCACCCGGATGGTCTCGACACCGGAAGGGTGCAGGTAGTGCCGGGGCCGGGACACCGGATCGGTGCCGGTCATCTGCACACAGCCCGCGGAGTGGAAGCCGACCATTTCGCAGGCCGGGCATTGAGCTTCGCGGGCCACTTCACGGAAGTGGATGCACGCGGGCAGATGGACCCTCCCCGCTACAGGAACCCCGCAGCAGGGGAAGTAGGGCTCACGGGTGGGGTAGGGCCACTGGCGGTCCACCACGGATATCCGCTCGTCGTTGACCATGATGTGGTCGGGCTGGTGTGAATGGGCGGCATCGGGCACAGCAGTGCCCTCCTTTCGGTGAGGTGTGCGGTAGGGGCAGATCAGGTGGCGATGGGCGGTGAGCCCCCGAGTGTCGGGGTGAAGTGCACGCAGGTGCGGCACAGCTCGCAGGCTCCGTCTATTTGGTGGTCGGCCCACCAGTGCTGGCACGTGCAAGGCGGGCCTAGATCAGTCCCTTCTCCGGGGGCGAACGCGACCCAGATGACGTTATCGACGCGGGCGAGTACGGCGATGTGTGCCATGACTGTATTCCACTCTGACGGGGTGTACTCCTGAGCACGTTCGGTGATCCGAGGCGGTGGCGTGCCCCAGTCCGCGCCGGTCGTCACACCTGCAGCCATTGGTGCCCCATATCCGCGGAGTCGGTGCGCAGGTGAGCGGAGCGCCCGGCCAAACGTTCCAGGAACGGGGGCAGGGTTTCCATGATCTTGCGTACGTCAGTAGCCACCTCGGTGTCGACCACCACCTCGTCGTGCATGGTGAGCTGGAGATGGTCGCCCATCCCTGCCTCCTCCATCGCCACGATGGTGTGAGCCAGTACGTCGTACGCGGATCCTTGGACGACGTGGTTGACGCTGCGGAACGTCATCGCTGAACCGTCGCGGGCGTCGATGGGCACCGAGAGAATGCGCCCACCGGCGGTGATCACGCGCCGGTAAGTCTCGGCGACTGTGGTCACCTTGGTCATCCACTGTGCGCAGCGGGGCATGGCCAGGAACATCTGGCGGCGAATCTGGGCGGCCGATTCCACGGTATGCCCGATCTCGCGCGACAGCGACGTGACACCCTGGCCGTACATGGTGGCCAGCAAGACCTTCTTGGCGATCTTGCGCTCTACCCCGCACGCGCGCTGGATCGGCTCGTAGAGGTCGGCGCCCGCCTCGAAGGGGGCCAGGAACTCGGCGTCGCGGGCCATCAGGGACATGGTCACCGGCTCGATCTGCGACCAGTCGATGCTGGTGAGTCCCTGGCCGTCGTCGGCGATGATGGGCCGGGCGTGTTCGGAGAACTGGTGCAGCTCGGGGTGGGAGTAGCTCATCCGGCCTGACTGGGAGGCGCCCAGGACATTGCATTGTGGGTGGCAGCGCCCCGTGAGCGCTGCCTGGGCGTCCACCTTGCCCAGCCAGCTCAGAATCTTGTCGGACTCGGCCAGTGTGCGCTGTGCCTGCGCCAGGGGATGGTTGAGGCCGTCGAGATCGGCCTTGGTGGCTCGCGGTGCTCCCTTCGGAGTGGTGGGCCAGGGTTGAGGCAGCTCGCCGCGGTCGCGCAGGTAGCGGATCAGGCCTGCGGCCTTGCCTGCGCCCCCGGTCAGGCCTGCGCCGGCCAACAGTGCTTCAGCGCGCTGGCGCTCGGTCTCAACTCGTTCTATGTAGCGGACCAGATAGTCGCGGTCTACTGCCAGGCCGACAGCCGAACGCCGCAGCATGACCCGGTTCACCGTCTGCTGATGGTCGATCAGTGCCCGCGCCTGAGCGGCATTCGTGGCGCCCGACTCGGCAAAGGGATGTTCGGTGAGCCAGTTGATCGCAGCTATCGTCACTTCGGGCAGCAGGCGAAGCGTCATCACCGTGTCCGCCATCGCGCCCAAGCGGTAGATGGGCGAGTCGATGGTCATGTTCTCGTAGCCCGCCTGCTGCGTGGGGAAGCCCGCTGCCTTGAATGCGGTCTCGATACCACCCTTGAGCTCGGTCACACCTAGCCAGCGCTGCACACAGGCGCTCAGCGACTTGGAGACGTAGGGGTCGGGTATGGCCATACGTGCGGTGATCAAGGTGTCGGTGACCTTGTTGATACTGTCCTTGCTGATCAGACCCTGGTGATGCAGGATCGGCACGTCAAAAGGGCTGTTGTGCAGCACCAGTTTCCCGGCGCGGACGATGAGGTCGGCGATCAAGGCCCACTGCGTGGCATCGGAGGGGTCGAGGAGTACGGCGTGGACTCCGCCTCCGTCATGCCAGGCGGCCGTGACACAGTTGACGTCAAAGGTGGCCAGCCCCGGAGTTTCGATATCAACGGCGATGGTGAGGCCGGAGCGCAGCGCTGCGACCTGCTCGCGGGCGTCATATCCGGTGTGCAGGGTGGCGTTGAGCACCGGATCGAACCAGGAGGAGTCAGGTACGGTCATTGCCAAGGACCTCCCGGTAGTGACTCGTCCCGCAGCTTGATCAGCTCGGTGACATCGAAAGTGCTCACGGGGTGTCCCCTGCTTCGACGTTGAGGGCCATCAGGCGCAGTCCATCCCGCACGCCGGTGAAGGTTGACACGGCGTACTCTTCGTGGCCCAGCTCGACCAAGTGGGCGGCAATGTTATCGACGAACTCGGCGGCGTACTCCAGCCCCTCGCAGAAGCCCATCTTTCCCGCAGTGCTGCATAAGGCGGCCACCTCGTCGCCAATGGCAACGGCCTGAGCCGATAGTGCAGCGAGGCGTGGGTCTACGGGTCCCGTCATCGGCTCATACCCCTCAACCCCATCAGCACGTCCACGGACGCGCCGTGGTGCTGTGCCACCTGAAGGGCGACAGTCACGGCGTCGTGGTAGCCCGCGTTGTAGCCGGCCTGATAGTTCTGCCCGCCTCCGACGTGTTCGGAGACCGGTTCAGGCTGCTCGCTGCCGCCGCCGTAGGTGCGGCAGGCGAAGTATCCGTCGGCGTGGATCCAGGCGCGGCGCCCCAGGCGGGTGAGTGGCTTGCCGCAGGTGCATGTGGTGGTGTCGAGCAGATTGGACAACAGCGTCCTCTCGCAGGTGTTGTACTGGCGTGCGGTGATCGACTGATCATACTGCATAACAACTGCCTAGGATAGTGATTCTACTGGGGTAATTTCAGGCAGTTTCACGACCCCCAGCGCACCCAAAGGCGGCGGATAATAGAGGATAGCGCACCACCTTGTCAAGGGCCCACTGGCGTGATCCCTATCTCTTGACACGGTATGTTAGGCTGGCGACGAACGCCGTACGGGGAGGCGGACGGAGCCCAGGTGATACCCGGGATACTGCCCGTGTCGGTGTCCCCCTCATCTCAGAGCACAATCACAGCGGCGGCGCCCCTGACCCGAAATACATAGGTTTTCTATGCAATTCTCAGGACCGTTGACATCTCCAGAGGCGCTCAATTAGACTCCCCTCTCAGAGGGGGAGTCGTAATTGAGCACTCTGATCTGACGGCCCCTGAAGGGTGATGTGGGAGAGCCAGGGGGAAGGCCCCGGTGGCAGCCCGACCCTATTCGGGTCAGGCACACAACGGCAGACCCCCCGGCCCCGTCGCCGACACTGCGAACGACACCTGCGAATAAACCCGTTGCCGGTTATGGATTGTGCAGGGAGAATAGAGATCACGGGAACACGCCCGAGATCAGGAAGGACAACCTGCCATGCCGTCGAGAACAGCACTCCCTGAGTTCGGACCGCTGGAGGGATCAGCGTTCGGTCCCGCCGCCCTCGAGCTGATGGAGGTGCGTGCGCCGTTGCGGCACGTCGAGAAGATGGCCGCCACCGCCCAGGACTGGCTCAAGGCGTACCACGCCGTGGGCGCCGACACGATCCATGGTCGCCGGGCATTGCGCGTGAGCACGCAGCACCGGGAACCGTACCTGCGCTTCAACACCGAGCGGCTCAAGCGAGAGAAGCCGGGCATCTACGCGCGGGCGCGTGTGCTCAAGCCGTACACGGTCATCTCGCGCGAGGGGTACGCGCCCGCGCTGGGCACCCTCTACGGCGAGGGGTTGCCGGGAGTGCCCAAGAAGATGGCTCCCGACCAACTGCTGCGGTTCGGGGTGCCGTTTGAGGTCGCGCACGCTGAGAAGATGCGGCTGCGACCGATCCTGGCTGACCTTCGTCGCCGGGAGGCGGAGTGCAAGGACGCGCTGGAGTGGCTGTGCGAGCCCTACTTGAAGTCCGGGCAGTGGGACGGGACGCAGGCGTGTTTCGCCGACGGATATCGCTTCGGCATCCGGGCGATTCGATTCGACGCTGACACCGCGCTGTTGTTGCTCGATCAGGTCGACGTGCCGCGCTACTCGCAGATCGTCGCGGCGACCGACGTCGAGGTCATCCAGGCGGTGGACCCGGACGCGCCGGTGAGCGTAGGGGGCCCGGACGCCTTTCCGTTCGAGGGGGACTGAGCGGATGGGTGCCGAGCACAATCGAATGCCACCGGCGTATTACCGCGACGCAACAGCCATGCTCGCCGGTGATCCGCACCGCAAGGCGTGCAGGTGGAACGGGCAGACGGATCAGTCGAGCGCGCCGTGGCCGTCGCTGGTCGACTGGGCGGTCTATCACGCGCCGGGATGGGAGGCGTGGCAGCGGTTTCGCATCTCGCTGATCGGGACCAGCTACTCGCAGCGGATCGCGATGCTGCGCGAGTGGCTGCAGGACTCGGCGGTCGGTCCGGAACGCTCTAGCGGGTGCTGGGACATCCCGCTGGCTGATGTCGCGCGGGTGGTCAACGTGCTGCGCAGCCTGCGGGGTCAGTTCAGCGCGCATCCGCAGTTGCGGGCGTTCCTGACCGAGGTGACACCGCTGTTGCACCGGCGCTGGGAGGGCTGCACGAGTCAGGGGAGATTGCCGTGAGGGTATGCAGCGAGCACGGCACCCAGGTCAGCAACTCGGGTGACACGGCCCGCGTGACAACCCCTCTGCTACCCTCGCCTTATCAGACCTTGTCCCAGGAGGACTTCGGTAATGGCGATAGGGCCCTTCGGTGTTCGTCCCCGGGTGGACCACATCTCCATCCGGTGCACCCCGGAGACCGCTGAGCGGATGCGTCTGACCGCATGGCGCAACAACATGACGATGGGCGCGACCCTCGATGCTCTGCTCGACCTGTGGTACGCATGGGAGCGCATGACCACCACCGATCACCCGTTCGGCCGGATCGCTCCGCTACCGCCGCCGGTGGTCGACCCGGTGCCCTATGACGAGCCGATCTACACCAAGCCGTACAAGCGCTACACCCCGCGCAAGTCCAGGCGGGTCAGCGACGACGACGACGGGCTGGTCGAGGGCGAGGACTACTTCATTGGTCGAGGATATTACGAGCGGGCTCAGGAGCCGCCACCTCCTCCCAAGGATGACCTGGAACGTCTGGCACGCACGCTGCATGGCCTGCCCGGCGGTCACATCGACAAGCGCACCGGGGTGCACCGCGCGCTGTCCCGTTCTCCCGTGACACAGGAGGCCTAGATGACCAGTGCTCGCGACATCGCTAATGCGCCGTTGCCCGAGGACGCCACGCTGTGGGACCGCCGTGTCAAGGCGCTGACCTTACGCAATGCGGGGGCCACTTACGCCCGGATTGCCGTTGAGCTGGGAATTACCGAAACGGTGGCCAAGTCCGACGTCAAGGCCGCGATCAAGGAAGTGGTACAGCTGCCGGTGGACCAGATGGTCGATCGGCAGCGTGCGGTGCTGCTGGACCTTACCCGCGTGAACTATCACGCGGCCCTGAGCGGGGACCGCGAGGCGGCAACGGTGATCCTGCGTTGCCTCGAGCATGAGGCCAAGCTGTACGGTCTCTACGCTCCGGCGCGGGTGAGCGTGGGCATCTCCGAGAGTGAGTTCGGGCGTCAAGCCGCCGAGCTGCTGCGCAAGGTGGGCTCTGAGCCGCTGCGCGAGCTGGCCGGGCTACCTGCCACGCCGGGACCTGACCAGGTGGCGCAGGTCATCGACGCCGAGGTGACCAATGCCGAGGTGACCGACGAGGGCTGGTCCAACCTCTAGTTCTGGCCAGAGAACCCGGTGCCTTCACAGGGGTTGTGGAGAGAGAATCATGGTAGAGGCGCGCACCGAGCGCGTCGACGACGGGAGAGGACCCGAACCATGACAGCGATCGTGGATACCCGACTGCGGATCGAAAAACGTCTCGTTGAGAGACCTCGACTCAGTCTCGGTAAGCATGCAGGCGTCCACCGCGATCAGCGCCAGCGCACTGATCACCAGGCGATCCGTCGCCAGGTGCGCGTTGCCCTACGCAAGGCCGGTGAGCTGCGATGACCGTCCACTACCCAGCGCGATTTGTCGCCGAAGGCGGGCCCCCGTACACCGGGCCCACCATCACGCCGATGCCCGATGACCCCAGCGCGGTCGTGCTGATGTACGACCCCGACCGCTGCGGGTGGACGATCACCGACAGCGCCGGCAACGTCTACGCCAACGCGCACAACCCCGCGCGCCTCAAGGACTGGTTCGACCAGTACCTGGATGCGCTGGAGGGCATGTACATCCGGGGTGAGCTGGGATGAAGGTGACCTACAACCCCGCCACCGGTGAGTTCGGCTTCGACACCGTGGCCGATCCGTTTCTGGGTGAACTGAGGAGGGTGCGATGATCGCGGAGATCACCAGCGTCGGTGTCGACGTCGTGCATGCGGCGCTGGGACTAGGCGTATTCGCCGGTATCAGCGCGACCGCCGCCGTGATCGGCACGGCGCTCAGCGCGCGGTTTGACCTGCGAAGTCAGCCAGCGCCGGAGCCCGCCGCGGTGGCCTACGAGGTATACCGCGCCGACGGCGTGCTGCGGGCGACCTTCCCCACTCTGGCACGTGCGGAGGACTTCCGGCTGGCGCACGGCTACGGCTACACGGTGCGTCGCACCCCGGACAGGGAACGGGAGCGGCTGTGAGATGGGTGCCAGAAAACCCGGTGCCCTCTCCGTGACTGTCGCGGGAGAATTGAAGACGAGAGCGGATATCACATCTGCTCGACACGGGAAGGAACCCAGGCCGTATGACACCCGTCGTCACCCGGTGCAAGTACTGCCCGCACGATCTGGCCGAGCACAGTGCGAAGGCCGGATGTAGGCATCTGCGTTCCAACGGAGGGATATGCGGGTGCACCTACACCACGGGACGGAGGCATCCTGCCTCGCCGTCCAGGTGGGACAACGTACGTCCACCCTGGGAGAAAGGAATCATCGCCATGAGTGACAACATCACCACCGAAACCCCCACGATCGAGCAGGTCCCGCTCTGGAACCTCTCGGCAGTGGCCCACCACCTCGGAGTGACCCCGCAGATGGTGTCCGGTTGGCACCGCGGACCCAAGAGCACGCCCCCGTCCGGCTACAAGGTCGGCAACGCGGACCTCTGGGACGCCGAGGGCCTCGAAGGCTGGGACGCCTTCAACGCCGCGCGCCTGGCTCGCGGCGGCAAGGTCACGCCGGAGGCCGCGAGCGAGTCCGTCGACGGTGAGGGCGCTCCGGTCGAGGGCACCGAGCTCACGGCCGAGGAGGCCGCCGAGATCGCCGAGCAGACCGCGGCATCGGAGCACGACGAGGGCGGTGAGGGCGCGGACGTACCGTCCGAGCAGATCGAGAGCGACGCCCCCGCCGACGAGCCCGTACGGCGCAACCGCCGGGGACGGGGTGCAGCGTGAACCGGCGATACGCAGGGCTGGTCCTCCCGATGGCCGTGGCACTCGCGGTCATCGGGGGGTCTGCTCCAGTGGCCCGTGCGGACACCACTAGCTGCATGACCATTGCAGGGGCCCTGCAATGCTCCTACCCGGCGCCCGGCGGTGGAGCCGGAGCCATGAACTGCTTTCCATTGGTCGGCAATACGTTCGAGTGCACCACCAACGACGGCCAGGCGGCGGGCTGCTACACGCTGGCCGGTGGCTTCGTCCAATGCAACTGGACGAGGCCGTGAGCTACTGCCAGAAAACCAGTGCCTGGATAAGTGATTGTCCGGGAGAATGAGATCGTGAACGACCCACTCACCACGGGAAGGAACCCATGATGTACGTCGAGACCCGAACCACGGCACAGGAGGTGCTCACCGACGCCGTCGAGACGGTCAAGGTGGCTGACGCCATGAACACGGTCGACACCCTTTGGTCTGGACAACGCTGATGGGCACCCGCGCCGAGGTGGCTGTGATCCCGGACTGCGACGTCTGCAAGCGGGCTGGACAGAAGGTGCCGGCCTATGCCGACGCCAAGCTGCGCCGCGGCCCATGGGCCTACCTGTGCAGGCGCCACTTCCATGCCTACCGGTGCGAACTGGGCACCGGACGAGGCCAGGAGCTGGTGCTGGCTGTATCGGAGCAGCCATGCTGATCCCCGACTGGCCGGGCCGATGAGCGATCTACCGAACTGCACCTGCGGTCATCACAGCCGCGAGCACACCCTGCGTAACGGCTGCTCGGGGCTAGTCCCGCACGGCAATAGCTGGCGTCCATGCCGGTGCACCGCGTCACGCGAGCCCCTCTATCAAGGGGTCACCCAGCGCGACATCATCGAGTTTCTGACGATCACCTACGGCACGGACAAGCCTGAGTACGTCGATCTGGACTGCTTGGCCACCGAGGTGCTGAGTTGGACCGGACAGGAGTAGCCACGATGACCGAGGTCTTGAGTACCGGTCCGGTTTCAGCCATGCAGGGGTGGACCCTGCTGGTCGCAAGGTCTATTACTGAAGGTCTATTACTGCAAGGTCTATTACTGCAAGGTCTATTACTGAAGGTCTATTACTGCAAGGTCTATTACTGAAGGTCTATTACTGGGAGTCGGCACGGATACCCGGTGACAGCCGGGTGGAACAGATCAGATGCCTCGCGGAGGTGTTCGGAGGATACCTCCGCGGCCGAGCAGGAAGGGAACATTCGCATGGCACGAGGTAACATCCGCAATTTCGGGGACAAGAAGGCCCCGCCTTTCGTCAAGGGCAACAAGGGCGGCAAGCCCCCGGTGCCGCAGACCAAGGCGGTGCGCAAGGGCGGACACCGGGGCAGGTGACGGCGGCGACGGAGGGCCTCGACGAGGAGGACGATGAGGTTCCGGACTGCTGGGTCCCGGGGTATCCCGAACGTCACCAGCAGGGTCAGGTCGAGCTGACGAACGTCGATCATATCCGCGCCATCTGTGATCTGGCGGATGCGGACTTCGGTGTCCAGATCGCGGAAGACGGGCGGGTATGGATCTGTGTCAACGGGGTGGCGCTGATCCGGTTCAAGCCCCATCGTCGTCCACACTTACCCGTGCTCAAGCAGTGATTGTGCGGGGAGAATAGAAGATGAGGGGCGAGCACGAGGCTTACCCCCTTCGATGGGAAGGAACCCGACAATGACACACCTGCTCCAGACCCCTCAGGCGTTCATGGCCGGGGTGGAGATCACCGGTCGCACGGCTAACTACCTGCTG
>Ga0207433_10014960_pt1 | contig 11145 bp, 11 predicted proteins | sample YelNatPaOPGAMG01_FD_187559 | JGI IMG/M metagenome (GOLD analysis project Ga0207433, IMG submission 187559) | Hot spring thermophilic microbial communities from Obsidian Pool, Yellowstone National Park, USA - OP-RAMG-01 (SPAdes) (version 3) | ecosystem: Environmental > Aquatic > Thermal springs...
TGTCGGACGGGGTTGGCAGAAAAATGTGGGGCAGAAAGACGAGGGGTGTGGATGTACCGTGTGAAGGCGCAGAGTGAACTTTTATGGCACCGTATTTCTGCCACCCATGTTTCTGCCTTTTTGCGGATCCTTCTGCGTTACGCCTGGTGGATTGTCGGACGGGGTTGGCAGAAAAATGTGGGGCAGAAAGACGAGGGGTGTGGATGTACCGTGTGAAGGTGCAGAGTGAACTTTTATGGCACCGTATTTCTGCCACCCATGTTTCTGCCTCTTTACGCATCTTTCTGCCAAACATCTTTCTGCCCCGAAGGATATTTCCGTTCGATGTCATGTTTTTGCTTCGAACCGGAAATCGGTGAGAAGGACAGTGTGTTTTCGCAAAGCAATCAATCTGCCAAGCGGGGTTGAATGGCGTGTCGAAAGCGAATCGCGGAGTGCTGGTTCTTTGCCCGGACCCGAAACAACGACAAGGACATGCAAAGCGACTGCGAGGACCGAATAAGTGAGAGTGATGCGTTCCGGCGGCGGTTTGGGTGCTCTTACGGGCAGGTAAACAGCGCGGCTTCGCACGATGTCTTCAGGAGCGTTCGGGAAAAGCGACGCGATATGCCCATCCTCACCCATGCCAAGGATGACAAGGTCAAGGATCGGGTCGCCTTCGGCGTTGACCGGCGTTCGACGGAGCAAATCCGCCTGCGCCTGGGCGGCGTCGAATTCGGGTGATCGTCCAATGTAAATCGGGTGAACCGACCCGGGGTTGATTTGGAGAGGATCGAACAAGTGGCGCCTTGCGACACCGTAATTGCTCTCGTCATTGTCTCGTGGGACCCATCGTTCATCGGCAAAGAAAAACTCTGTTTTCTCCCATGAGACGGCTCTCGCTTTTGATTCGGTGACGACGGCGTCGAACAACGAGGGCGCGATTCGGCCGCCGGAAAGGGCGATGCACCATCGTTCGCGTGTTGGGGGGGACGCAGTCAGGTGGTTGATCATGTGACATGCTGCTGCGTTGGCAAGGGCGGTCGGACTCGGGAAGGAATGAAAGGTGATTCGATCTGACTGTTGTGTGTTGTACATCGGGCGTTGTTTGTTGTGCGTTGAAGATTGTTCGTTGGATGTCAGTTTGAGCAAGCCGGACCGGGTGCAGGACCGAGCGTGCGCAGTATTCAAGTTTCAGTTGGCGATGTTGTGATTCGGCCACCCGGAAATCTCTCAGCGCGGCGCAGCCGCAGCCGAATGAATCTGGGGCGAGGTAAAGGCGTTCCTTCCAAGCTGGGCGCTCTATCGCGCCGCGCTGAAAGGGGCGACTTCGTCGCCCAACGCGGGGAGGTGCGAGTGGGATCAGCGGACGAACAGTTCGAAGGCAAAATTCTCGAACCACACGCTGATCTGCGATTTCCGCGCAGATTATCAGATATCATACTCCAAAGACCGCGCTGTGGTGACCGCACTGCTCGCTGCCAAAGAAGCAGATCCTGAAAAACTGAGCAAATTCGCAGCCTGAAAATCTTCGCAAATATGATCGATTTCTCACTGTAATTATACAGCATGTTCACGGGTTTGCGGGGGTACTGGCGCAAACCGGGCGGGGGTCTCTCCATGAATGATTGTGTTGTTTGAGGAGTTCGTTCGAGCAGGGTGGGCCCCATGTTCCGGCGGGATAAAACTCGTTTTCCTTCAATGGAGAATCGCCCCACAAGGTTCTGATTCGGTCCACGATTGCCCAACAGACTTCGACCTCGTCGCGGCGGAGGAACAGGGTTGCGTCGCCGTCTATGGCATCGAGCAAGAGGCGTTCATATGCTTCGGGCGTATAAGCGCCGAATTCGGTGTCGTAGCTGAAGTGCATTCGGACGGGGCGTACCTGCATTGATGTGCCCGGGACCTTGCCGTTGAACCGGAGGGAGATTCCTTCCTGGGGCTGGAGGCGCAGGATGATTGCGTTTGTATCGAGGTTTTTACCGCATCGGGCTGCAAAAAGAACGTTTGGGGTTTGACGGAATTGGACACGGACCTCGCTGACGTTGATTGGCAGGCGCTTGCCGGTGCGGAGGTAGAATGGCACGTCGGCCCAGCGCCAGTTGTCGATTTGCAATCTGAGAGCCACGTAGGTCTCGACATTTGAGTTCGGGTTGACTTTTGGTTCGGTGCGGTATGCGGGGCATGGGCGGCCATCGATCGAGCCATTGGTGTATTGACCGCGGACAACGTCGCGATGTTCGGGTGGGCGAATGGACTTCAGCAGTTTGACTTTTTCGTCACGGATCGACTCGGCTTCGAGTGAGACAGGTGGTTCCATTGCGACGAGAGCGAGCACCTGAAGAAGGTGATTTTGTACGACGTCACGGAGTGCGCCGGCTTCCTCGTAATAGCCGGCGCGGGTTCCGACGCCTGCCTGTTCACTCAAAGTGATTTGGACATAATCGACGGTTTGTCTTGACCAGATGGGTTCGAAGATCGAGTTGGCGAATCTGAACATGAGGATGTTTTGGACGGTTTCCTTGCCGAGGTAGTGGTCGATCCTGAACAACTGGTTTTCGTGTGTATGTCTTGTCAGGATGGCGTTCAATTGTCTGGCAGAAGCGAGGTCGTGTCCGAACGGTTTTTCGATGACAATCCGATTCCAGAACGGTGGTGAGGGGTCGCGTTTGAAAACGCCGGTTTGATGCAGCATTTCAACGACCGGGCCGAACTGGCTTGGTGGGATGGCAAGGTAAAAGAGCCTGTTCTCCGCAAGGCGTTGATCATTTGATGTGGAGATGGCCTGTTCGAGGCTCGCGTAAGCATTTGGGTCTGAAAGCTCGCCCCGGCAGTATGAGAGTGAAGAAGCAAAGCTGTCCCATGCGGTTCGGTCCACGGGTTTGGTTCGAGAATGTTCGAGTAGGGCGCCGAACAACTCATTGCGCCATGAATCGAGTGTATGATTCTTGCGTGCGAAGCCGATGATGCGCGTTGGTTGGGGGAGGGCGGATGTGCGATGCAGGTGGTAAAGTGCGGGGATGAGTTTTCTGGCGGTGAGTTCGCCGGTTGCGCCCACTATGACGACAGTGCACGGCGAAGGCGGGACACGATCATCGTCAAGTTTGCAGACGATCGGCTCATCCAGTTGTTCGAGTTTGTCCATGGACCGAAAGATGGCGCAGGTTCAGGGCCAATTCAACTGGTTAATCGTAGTCTTGCAAAGTAATCGAGCAACTCGCACCTTTGATGGATGAACAGCATGACGCGCAGGGAGTTTGTTCGCTGCGCCGGTTTGGTTGGAATGGGCGCGGTTGGTGCCCGGCTCGGAGTGAAGGCCGGGAACGAAAATGTTGGGACGGTTTCGGCGGAACCGGAGCTTGCGATTCGAGTTTACGATGGTGCTGGTAATCCGCATGGGGCGGGGGCGTTGTCGGCGCTGTTCCTTTTCGACATGAGCAAGGACCGCAATCCGCTGCCACATCCGCGACGGAGAATTGAGGATGGGCTTGTGCGTTTCGTCGGCGGCCCTGAGCGCTGCGGAATATCCATGATTCTGTCAGTGGATGGGTTCGGGACGATGCGGTTGTATGCCGATGCTGGCGGTTTCGGTTACGCAGCGGGGACGGTGGTCGAGTTGAATCGCGAGCTGGCGCATTCGCGGCTTTCTGCGGTTGAGCGCGTGATGAGCGACGGCAAGCGAAGCGGCGTTGTGTTTTCTTCGGCTGTGGAAGACCGGATTGCGAAGGCGAGGTTCCTGTTGGCGAGGGCGGACAAGGCGATGCAGGAGCCGAAGCGCTGGGTGCCGCTTGCGATGGAATCTTTGAGAGAATCTTTGTGGGCCGGGGAAGAGGTTGTTCTGGCTCGGGCGCGCGATGCAATTTCGAAGCGTGGTCAACGGAGCGGGTTTTTGTTCGGGTGCAACTTTTTCGGGTATCCGGCACAAGGCGAAGATTACGCGGTGAAGTTTGAGCGTTTGTTCAACTTTGCGACGTTGCCGTTGTACTGGCGGAACTTCGAGCCCGAGGAAGGCAGGCCGCGTTATGAGCGTGTGGATACGATGCTTGCGCGGCTCGAGCGTGGCCGGGTTACGGCGAAGGGTCATCCGCTTTGCTGGTTTCACAGGGCTGGGTGTCCCGCGTGGATGGAAGGACGCCCGTTTGTGGAGTGGCGAAGACAACAAGAACGTCGAGTGCGGGAGATCGTGAGCAGGTATCGTGGGCGGATTCGGGTCTATGATGTGATCAATGAGGCACATGATTGGGGCAACGAACCGGGGTTCAGCAGCGATGAATTGGTGGAAATGACGCGCGTTGTTGTGGAAGCTACTCGAGCTGCAGACCCTCGAGCCGTGCGTGTGGTTAACAACTGCAGTTTGTTTGGAGAGTACGTTGCCGATGGAAGAACCTATCTTGGGGCTCAAAACCGGAGGTTGCGGACACCTTTGCAGTATCTGCGGGCGGTGATCGGCGCCGGCATTGATTTCGATGCGATAGGGTTACAGGTTTACTATCCTGGGCACGACATGTTTGAGATTGCTGCCATGCTCGACAGGTTCGCCGCTCTGGGGAAACCGTTGCATATAACAGAGCTCGGGGTGGCATCAAGCACAGAGCCGGATGAACACGGTCTGATTAAAGACCCCGGTAAAGCATGGTGGCACGGGCCGTGGAGCGAATCAATTCAAGCTGATTGGATCGAACAGTTTTATACAATTTGTTACGCGCACCCGAGCATCGAGGCAATCACGTGGTGGGATTTTACAGATGCGCCCGGGCATTTTTGGCCCCACGGCGGTTTTTTGCGAGCCGACCTGACGCCGAAGGAGAGCTACGAACGATTGCAACGGCTGATCACCGGCTGGCGGGCGGGGGCGTGAGTTATTCTTGTTGTTGATGCATATGCCATCTGCAGATTCCCCGAACGATCTTCGCTCGCGAAGTACGGGTCGGGAGCCTCGAAAGCCGGGTCAGGGCCAAAGAGGCCGGCTCACCGGTACGTTGGTTGCCCTTGCAGTGGGGATTGTGCATGTGATTTTTCTTGCATGGGCGATTTGGCCGAACAGGAACAACCTGAACCCGGACGGCATATCATATCTGCGGCTGGCGACCTACTACGCGGAACTCAAGACGCCGCTCATGATCAGCGGTTACTGGGGGCCGATGTTGAGCTGGATAGCGGCGGTGTGGATCAAGCTCGGTGTGCCCGTGTTGGTTGCGGGGCGGGTAAGCATGGCATTGAGTGCGGTTGTTTTTGCGTGGGGCGCCCGGGCTCTGCTGCGCGCGTTTCCGCTGCCTGCATGGGCGCAGCAGGTTGGATTCGGCCTTGCGGTGTTATGGAGTGTATTTTGGTCGATCGAGTACATATCGCCGGACCTGTTGGTGTGTGGTTTGATGTGTTTTGGAGCGGCGCGGATGTTGCGCGGCGATTGGGTGACGGACCGCAAGCAGAACGTTGTGTCCGGGGTTATTTGGGGGTTGGCCTATCTTGCGAAGGCGGTTGCGCTGCCAATGGCTTTTGCGGTCGGAACGGTCATAGCATGGCTTTGGCACTGGCGCGAAAAGCGGAACGGCAGGCAAGTGTGGATGGGGCTGGCGATCACATGGATAGCGTGTTTGGCGGTGGGATTGCCTTGGATGGCAGTGTTGTCGGTTCATTATGGGAAGCCAACGTTTTCGACATCGGCGGCAATAGCGCATGCGGTTGTTGGTCCTCCTGATGTCGAGAGGTATCATCCCTATGCGCGAACGATTCACAAACCCGACCCCGGTCGAATCACTGCGTGGGAAGACCCTTCGACGATGCCGTACAAGTATTGGTCTCCGTTTGAAAGCGGCGAATATTTCAAGCACCAACTGCGGGTGATGAGACAGAATGCGGTGACTGTTCTTGTGTTGTTGGGGGGCTTTGATGTGTTGCACACGGGTTTGATTGGGTTGGCGGGATGCGTGTTGCTGGCTGTTTTTCACAAGCATGCTGCGGCGCGGAGCTGGCTTTTGTTACCTTGCATGGCGGTTTGTCTTGCGATGGTGTACCTGCCGGTTTACGTGCAAATTGTGGACCAGCGCTATTTCTACTTCTGTTATCCGGTCATATGGGCTGCCGTTTGCGGGGTTTTGGTGTGGTTGGCTGCGACGAGGCTGGAGCTGAGGCGGGTTATAGCATGGGTTTTGGGCGGGGTGGCATTTATATCCTTTATTGCTCCAGCGGTGTTGGGTTTGATGGTTGCGTTGACCGGATTGCCGGATGCGGCGAGCCAATCTGCAAGCGACCTTGCTGTGCGGTTGAGAGGGAAAGGAATCGTTGGGCCTGTTGTTGGGTCTGGCATGGTGGCCGGAGGAAGAGCCGGGTTGTACATGGCATTTTTGCTCGAGCAACCGTGGTATGGCGACGCTGCCGAGCCCAGCGCTGTTGCGTATGAAAAGTCCGGGGCCAGACTGGTGGTTGTGAACCGCAGACATTCAGTCGTGACCGAGCTTGACACGCACTCGGCATTTCGGTGTTTGGACGAACGGTTGTTTGGGTCGGAAGAAGAAGCCTCGCTTTGTCCTGTGAAAATTTATGAATTGCGGCGATGATGGAACATGTTTTGGGAATGACATGCGGCGTGTGCTGCGGTTGTTCAGTCTCTGTTTTGCGATGATTGGTCAGAGCATCTTCGCGCAATCGACATCCCATGGCGTGGGGACAGGTGATGTGGTTGTTTATGCGACCGGATTTGAGGTTGCCGAGGGGTATTCACACGCTGACGAGGGGGTGCCGCTTTGGGAGGAAGATGGTTGGTTGGCCGAAGGTTCAGGTGGTTGCGGTCTTGTCGAAGATTTCTTCCCGGGATACGGCCAGCAAGCTTATCTGGGCTATTCGCCCCCGGCGTATAAGGACGAGTTTCTGACTGTTTGGCGTCCGTTTGACGTTGCACCGCCGCTTCCGGGGCGTCCGGTTGTGATGTTTGAAGTGCTGATGCAAGTTGTGGACTCGACGAACCACGAGTACGACGATTTCAGGTGGAGCGCGTACAACACCGACGGGCAGCGACTTTTCACGCTGGATTTCGACAATTCCCGTGCTGAGATTTTCTATGCGCTTGATGACAATGCCGGGTTCAAATTCACCGGATTTGGTTTCGACAACGACGCTTTGTACCAGTTGCAGATAATGATGAACTTCGAACGGAACAACTGGATGGCGCTGTTGAATGGCCAGGTCGTGGTCGATTCTCAACCCATAACAACCACAGGCGCCCGTCTTGATCTTAGCGACGTGGATGCCGTTTGGGCGATTCGACAGAAAGGAGCTGCGGGAGACAACTATTTGTTGTTCGACGAATATCGTGTGACAGCGCTGTCTTTGCCGACAATACCACCAGTGCTCGAGATTGTGGGCATCGATTCACAGGGGCAATTTGAACTCCTTTTGCACGGCGAGCGCGGACTCAAGTACGCCATAGATGTGACCGAGGACTTTGTCAAATGGGACAGCCTGGCAACAAACACATTGGCTGACGGGACATGGCTGTTTACCGACACGACATCGCCGAGTTACCAGAAGAGTTTCTATCGGGCGCGTCATGTGAGCGATTAGGGAGGCTGAGCATCGTCCTTGTCCGGAAATCCCTCAGCGCGGCGCGCCCGCAACCGAACGCTCGAGGCGTAACCATTGCGCTGGTTGCAGGAATACCGCTGTGTCGCGCCGCGCTGAACGGGGCGACTTCGTCGCTTTGTGGGGTAGATGCGAGTAGGATCAGCGGACGAACAGTTCGAAGGCAAGAGTCTCGAACCACGCGTCAGTCTGCGATTTCCGCGCAGGTTGTTCAATGTTATACTCCAAAGGCCGCTCTGTAGTGACCGCACTGCTCGCGGGCAGAGAACCAGATAATGACAAATTGAGCAAACTCGCAGTCTGAGAATCTTCGCAAATATGATCGGTTTCTCGATATAACTATTCAGCTCGCGATGGCGGATGCGACTAGTGTTTCTTGACGGGCTCGGTATTTTCCAAACACACTCGGGTTCATGTACAAGATGATTGGCGGTGACGGTGTGCAATACGGGCCGGTCACCGCAGAACAGCTCAGGGAATGGATTGCCGAGCATCGTGCCAACCGGCATACGTTGGTTCAACTCGAAGAGGGCGCAGAGTGGGTGCCATTGGGACAGTTGGGTGAATTTACCGAGGCGCTGGTTGCTGCGGAGAAGACATGGGAGCACGATGCGGAGGCCCGGGTTGTGGCGGACGAGGGGGCAGGGGAGGGGCCTCTTCAATGTGCGGTTGCGCCGTTGCCGGTCATGGACTGTCTTGGGCAAGGTTGGGCATTGTTGGGTCGGCATTTTGGGTTGACTGTGGGCGGTGCGGCGCTTTTGTGGTTGATGCTGATGATGATGGCGTTTGGGACCTGTATAGGAGGCATGGTGGGGCTTGTTGTTTCCGGTCCCTTGTACGGCGGGTTGACAGTCATGTATTTGAAGCTGATCAGGGGACAGGAAGCCTCGCTGAAAGACCTTTTTTCGTCATTTGCCGAGGCGTTTGTACCTTTGATGCTGGTGTGGGTTGTGAGCTGGCTGGTGAGCGAATTCGGGTTGATGATATGCATTTTGCCCGGGGTGTTTCTGAAGATTATCTGGGTGTTTGGCCTGCCGCTGGTTGCGGATGTTAGAATGCCGTTTTGGTCTGCGCTGGAGTTGAGCAGGCAAACCGTTATGCGACAGTTCTTGCCGGTCGTTGGGCTGTTGTTGTTGGCGTATTTGCCGCTGGTGGTGTTCGAGACGTATGCGCTCTACAAGATTGGCGTTTTTGTTTCGGCGAACTTCGCCGGGTTCAACTTTGATTTTTCGTCTGCGGAGTTTCGGGAAAAGATGGATGACTTTTTGAAATTGGCGTCGGCAATCGGCATGCAAGAGCAGTTTGTATTGCTTTTGAACCTGCCGTTTGCAACGGCTTCCGTGCTATATGCCTACGAACACTTCTTCAAAAGAACACCCGGACAGGTCAATTGACAAACCGACGGCATGGGCGTGCACGTTGGCGAACTTGCTGGCGGCGCCGGGGCTGGGCTCGATAGCCGCAGGCCGGAAGATAGGGTATGTCCAACTGACGCTGGCTGTGATTGGGCTCATATTGAGCGCAGTTGGGGTGGTATTGGTCTGGCGTCAATGGCCGCGCGGGGGGGTCCCGGAAGCATTGCCGTCGGCGTTTTGGATTGCTGTTTTGGGCGTGGCGCTGTTTATGATGGCGTGGTTCTGGGCGTTACTGACAAGCCTGCGATTGCACGGCGAAAAAAAGCACAGCGACGCAGCGCAGCAAGGCAACAATTGACATTGGCAAAGCGATGCTAAAAAAGACCACCTACACTTTCGAGCTCGATGCCAAAAAAGCTGCCGAACTCGAGTCGTGGCTGAAGGCCAACGGGTACGATTTCAGGACCGCGCCCCACGCAAAGTTCGCCGCGCAGAAGGGGAAAGTTAGCGTTGTATTCTACGAGAGCGGAAAACTCGTTGTGCAGGGCGCAGAAGCATCGGATTTTATTGAGTTTGTTCTCGAGCCGGTGATTTTGAAGGAGGCGCGGCTCGGGTACGAAGCGCTGTTGAATCCGGACCTGATGTTGCCGAGGATTGGAGTGGATGAGAGCGGGAAAGGAGACCTTTTGGGGCCGCTTTGCGTTGCGGCGGTGTACGTGAACGAACCGGTAATTCGGGCGTGGGAAGACGCCGATATTCGTGATTCAAAGCGTGTAAGCAGCGACCAGCGGGTGGCCGAGCTGGCGCGGGTGATACGTTCGACGCCCGGGTGCAAGTTTAATGTGGTGCAGATTGGCAATGCGGCGTACAACCGCCTTCACGGTGAGATGGGCAACGCGAATGACATTCTTGCGTGGGGGCATGCGCGGGCAATTGAAAATCTGTTGGAACGAAGCAGCTTGAATCCGCCGCCTGTGCGGATAATCAGTGATCAATTTGCGTCCAACAAGGCGACTTTGGGACGAGCAATAATGACGCTGGGCAGGCAGGTTGAACTTGTTCAACGTCACAAGGCCGAGTCTGACCTTGCGGTTGCGGCGGCGTCGATACTGGCCCGTGACGCTTTTGTTTCGGCGCTCAAGCGGATGGAAAAAGAGTATGGTTTGGAGTTTCCCAAGGGCGGGTCCGGGGCGCCCGATGAAGCTTTGCGGAAGTTTGTGGAGAAATACGGTGCAGAACGAGCTCGGGAGGTCGCCAAGATGCATTTTCAGAATGCGCGGCGTATTTTGGCCTCGGTACAGGGATGACGAAATATCGGGTTCCGCTGTTTCAGGGCGTGGACGAGCCCGGGCGTTTCGGCCCGGTCAGGTGGTGAGATATGCGGGCTGGGACGGAGAGGTTTGAGGCTGGACAGACCCGATGCCTCAATTATCATGGGGTGCAGCTTGAGAGACGAGGGTTAACAATACAGGAGCGACACATGCAGACTGCGTTACCTTCCGAATTCAAAAAGGGCATGGTGATCATGCTCGATGGCGCGCCACAGATTATTGAGGATTTCCATGTGACAGGCACTGCTCAGACGAGACACAAACTGCACACCCGGTTGCGAAATCTGAAGACTGGGCGGGTGGCAGACCGCCAGTTTACCGAAAACGAGCGGGTGCCTGTGGCTGCGCTGGAGCATCGAACTGTGCAATACTCGTACAAGCAGGGCGACACGTACGTTTTCCTTGATTCCGAATCGTTTGAAGAACTGGAACTGACGACCGAACAGGTTGGGGATCGGCACTGGTTCTTGAAGGAAAACGAGGAGTACAGGGCAATCTTTCTCGAGGGGAAACTGATGGACATTGTCCTGCCGGGACAGGTCACCTTGAAAATTGAAGACACTGCGCCGCCAATTCGTGGCGGGTCGGACTCGACATGGAAACCGGCAAGGCTCGAGACAGGGCTTGAAATCATGGTCCCGCTGTTTCTTGACAAGGGGGAAAAAGTCCGAGTTGACACTGCCACGCGCAAGTACGTCGGCAAAGACACCAGCGAAAAGGACCAGTAACAACCTGGACTGTTCTGTTTCGGGCCGGGGTGGCTTGCACAGGAGCGCAAGGTGGAATCGGCGTGATGCCCTCCGCGCACAGTGCGTGCAATCGCCGAATCGCATCAATCACTGTTGTGGAAAAGATTGAGAACACTGGTTTGCCTGTTGCGACGCGCGACTCTTTGGGTGGGC
>Ga0207433_10014962_pt1 | contig 11144 bp, 6 predicted proteins | sample YelNatPaOPGAMG01_FD_187559 | JGI IMG/M metagenome (GOLD analysis project Ga0207433, IMG submission 187559) | Hot spring thermophilic microbial communities from Obsidian Pool, Yellowstone National Park, USA - OP-RAMG-01 (SPAdes) (version 3) | ecosystem: Environmental > Aquatic > Thermal springs >...
GCCATACCGGGGACTTGAATATTATTTATAGGGTTTTCAGTTTTATAAGCGTTTTGGTTTTGTGATTTGGTGGTCATTTTGATTCACCCTTATTTGCATAAGAAAAATGTTGTTTAAATAATGTATCTTTACGTATTTCAATTTGGCTTTGTTTTCTTCGGTAATATCTTCATCCGATTTTATTTCTACGACAAGAATGTCTTTGCCAATCTTGATAAAAAAGTCAGGATTGAATTTTGCCCAGACTTGGTGCGTACCCTTTCTATAATTGTAGGGATATCATAAAATCCCTTATCTGCAGATTTAATCCATGTATCTATTTTTTGTGCGTATATTCCTTAATCTTTAATAAATTTCCACTTTATTCCTCTCTGGTTTAATGATTCTATAATTCTCAAATCTAATGTATCTTTTTTAATACCCTCTTCAGAAGACGCCTTCAGTTTCAGATTTAATTTTATATCGGCATTTTCTTCACGTAAAGGATCTATCACTTCTCTAAAGAAATTATCCCAATTTTGCCAATCCAAATCTATCTCTAATGATATCTCTCTAACTTTGCGTACTGCACCTTCTCTAAACTCTCTAGGCTCTTTCGCAACTATTTCGGCCTCTATTTTGCTAGGAATTGCTTCTTTAACTTCTTCTTTTGGCAAAAGTTCTATAGCTATTTCTGGTCTTAGCAACCATGCTGATTCTGATATTTCAATCTGTTCTTCTTCTACATATTTCTTGAAGAATATAGTGTCGAATTTCTTTCCATCTCCAAGTCCATAACCAAATAAACCTCTCTGAATTCCCTGACAAATAGACGATTTCAAAACATTTTCATTTGCTAGTATTGGTAGATTAGTGTATTGTGTAAAATATTCCCATAAGGTTTTTGTCTGGATAGAGTCCTTTGTCTTAGGCCATAGCGACCACTTTGTGCCGATCAATAAATTTGGGTCTAACTTTTCCAATAACTTTTCATTGTCTCTTAATGTTTGCCAAACTAGATTGCTTATAGGGTTCGATGGTACATAAATGAACGCCCCCATGTCATAAGATTTTAATTCTTTACTGTTACCGATTATGATATGTCTATATGTTGATGCTATAATTTGTGGCACCTCAGTTTCTGCATTTCTCACTCTGTTCTGAAGGTCTCTTCTTTGCTCTTCGGTCAAGCCTTTGATTTTATATTCCTCACTGATATTCTGCAATGCAAGATATCTTTTAACATTCTTGATAAGCTGTTGATAATAATTTTCATCTCCAACTAAGAAAACTAATACGTTTTTGAATCTCCTATGTTTTGTTCCGTAATTATTGATAAGTTTTTGTATGAACTTTTCCGTTTCTTTCCATGTTTGTTTTCCTTTGGTGAATTCTAAACTTAAAACTATGAGGCTAAGAACAGGAGCATCTACTATATCTCTGTCTTCTTTTGGGAATCTGTACTTCTTTTGGAATTTTTCTCCAATCATTTCCCAAAGTTTTCCTTCAGCAAATTCTACTATATCATCTTTTTTGATTGCATCTTCCTTTTCCACCAAAATCTTATTTAGATTTGGTTGTGCTGTAAATCTGTATATTCCATTCTGAGCATCCAAATACCAAAATCTTTGTATAGCTCTGCTAAGAACTTCTGCGAAAATAGGGAATGTCATATCCGGATGAGATAATGCCAATCTTAAACTTGGTTCATTAATTCCTCTTTCAGTTGTTGGCTTACCGCTGAAAGAATAAACGAATATCGCGGTAGCCAATCCTTCTGTAAGCGATTCTTTTGCATATTCACTACCCAATTCTCTGTCTACCTGTGGTGCCTTTGCAGTATGTCCGGAAATATCAGAAGCAATAACCCCCTCAAATTGCCTCCCAACAAACTTAAGTAATTCTCCAGATATTTCAGAACTTGCTAAATTAAAGTGCGAGGGATGAATTAAATAACCAGAATGTTTTTTCTTATATAAATCACCAACTACCAGTGCTAGTAGTCTTAATACTCCTCTTGTTCTCTGAAAATTTTGTATAGTTCCCCATCTTTCTCTTAAGACGTTAATTGTTTCTGGATGGAAAGGATATGCTTTCTCTAATAATCTTTTATAAGAAACTTCTCTAACATTTCTTGGCAAATCATCTTTGTGTTGCTGATAAAATTCCCAGTACGCTTCAGCAACTTTTTTTGCTTCGTCTTCCGGGCCAAGATTTTCAAATAACCTTTTTCTGACTATTTCGTAGATTTCTTCTCCTTGAACAGGTTCTTTGATTGTTTCTATTCTGCCGAAGATTTTTGTTAGTTTATCATAGACTTTTTCTCCTGCTTCATCCATCAACTCATTAGCGCTGCTTGGCAAAGAAGCCATTAATAGAGATTTTTTAGAATTTGAAACAACTTCACTTAATTCTTGTATAAATGCTAGTGTTTGGCCAGCTAATGTTGAATCACCAACCTTCACACCAGATGCTTTTACCATGTATTGAACAGTTTCATCAAGCAAAATAACAACAGGCTCCAACTTCGATACTATTTTTCCTATCTTTTCAGTTCCTGGACTTACTCTTTTTTGATCATCATCTTCTACTAAGTTATATGCTTCCTTTCCTCCAAGTTGATAGAAAATCTCTCCCCATAGTGTTTTAATTTTTAGACCTTCTGCTGTAGTCCTTATCTCGTTAGGGTTTAAGGCTGTACCATCAACAACAGCTATTTTTGCAGTTGGAATTTCTTTTATTCCATTGCTGGTTAATACTTCCTGAATACCCTTAAATTTCAGAGCAATTTTATGGTTTTTTATCAAGTGGTAAATTGTAAGCAACGTGTGAGTTTTCCCACCGCCAAAAGGAGTTTGTAACTGAATAACTGGTTCAGAGCCCTTCCTTTCAGATAATCTCAAAACAACATTAGAAATCAAAGCTGAAAGACCTTGAGTAAGATAAGTTTTCTTGAAAAATAATTCAGGGTCTCTGTATTCTAAAGCTCCTCTTCCTGCCAAGACCTCCCCCAAATCTGCTGCGAAAACAGATTCGTCAAACCTACCTTTTCTAATATCTTCGTGCGGTTCAACAACTTGTATCCATGGTTTTAGTTTAGACATTTTCATTCACCTTTAAATTCTGTTATAGTTCTTTGAGTTTTAAACTTATCTCTTATTGTTGTGGTTTTGCTTGCCAGCAATCCCTGAAGCAATTGCTTTTCCTTGTCTCCATCTGGCAGTATTTCTGATAATGCTTGAGCAACATCCCAGATTGTTTCATTATCCTTATACCCAGATTCCTCAATAAATTCCCCTAACTTCTGTTTATTTCCTTTCTCCCACAACAAACATGATTTGTGAATAACATCAATCATAGGAGCGGGCATGCCACCCTTTGATTCTCCTAAATCCTTTTCTTTAGCTCTTTCTTTTGGCCCTAATAATCTTACTTTGTCACCTTTCTTTTCTAGAATATCTCTTTTGTGAATTAACTGATCTGCTTCGGTTCCTAATGCCTGAGCTAGTTTTCTAGCATCATCAAACAATATTTCATTATTGTTGTAAGCCCATCTCCACAATATGTAAAATCTTGTAATCTCATCTATATCGCCTAAACTTCCTTCTCGCAAAATTTTCTTTAAAGAATAATCAGTAACAATCTGCCTTACCAAATCCAAAAATTCAGCTACTGTAACCTCTTCTCCACTTAATTTCCTTACCTTTTTGTATCTTCCAAAAACCTCAACAGCAGGACCTATCGCAGAAATAAAGAAGTCTGCTCCTCTTATTCCTTGATTCCAGAATTCATCCAATTTCTGATGAACTCTTTCCTCTAATTCCTCTTTGATGTCGTTGAAGTAGCCTTCTTGTTCAGTAAGACGCTTTCTACAGACGATGAAGATTGAGGAGGCGAGGGCTGCGGATTCTCTAGCACGAAGCCTTGTTTGCATTTCAGTTTTCAATGGCCAAGAAGATGTAACTATTAAATCTGCATTAAGAAGACTTGAAACTAATGTTTCCCAAGCAGATGTTGTCTTATGAGCAAATACAACAACAAACATTCCATTTTCTTTTAGAACTCTATTACACTCTTTAAATGCAAGAGTCATTTGTTCTTCGTACCATTTTTTTGCTTTTTCTTTATCTCGTTCGTGTCTAGCTGAAGTTTGTATTATTTCTGAAGATTTGGGTGTTAATAACATTCCAAATTGATTTTGATATAAATCTCCTACGCTCCTCTTTAACCACACAAAAAAGAAATCTGATAAATCTGAATAAGGGACCGCATCATAATATGGCGGATCAGTAATTACTGCATCAAAAAAATCTGATTGAAAAGGTTGAGTTGTGGCTGAAGACTGCTCGCAAAAAATTTTTGTATTCGCAATAGTTTGAATGTCTTTCAGATATAAATTATTCCAATTTAAAGCACCTATCCAATCTCCAGTTGATTCACTAAAAGTGTTTATTTCAGTATAGTCCCATACCATTGGTAATGCTTGCCTAGCAAAAACATTTCTTAAGGTTTCTCGTGTTATTGCCCAAGACGATAGATTTGTTGATTGAGATATCATTTTATCTAATACAATGGCCAGGTATGTAATTACACTTTTCGCATACTCCTCATCTTTCTCCTCCTTCAAAATCTTTTCTTTTGCTTCTCTGACTTTCAGTAAGAAAGTTACTATTGACAATAATTGTCTATCATTAAATAATTCAGCCCATCTCCTGTTTTTTCCTTTTTTGTTTGTCCAATAAGGAGAAATGCCGAGAGAGCCTTCTGGTGGTAATGGCTCATCAGGAATCAAACTTATTTCTTGTTTCCCAATCTTGATTTTCTCTCCTTTATATTTTTCTAATTCTTTGCTTGCTTTTTCAAAAACTTCAACGTCTTTTTGTGTTGCTAATCTATAAATTTTACCAGATTTTTTAGGATGAGTTAAAACAACAGTTGTCATTCTCTGACCCATTCTTCCTTGTTGCGATTCTTTTCTAATGTAATTTCCATCAGCAGTATGTCCGCAAACCAAACAAGTAGCAGTTCCTTTTTTCATTGTTCCTTCTTCTGGCTTAAAATTAATTTGTTTACCTTCAACAATTTCAAAATCAATTCTTTTCTCTTTTTTATTAACAACTGGTTTTAGTGAAACCTTTCTGTTCGATTTGTTGCACAACCAATATTGTCTTATCAATGGAATTTCTGCACCACAATTTGGATTTGGACACTTTACAGTTCTTGCCCATAAATAAGCAACAGGAACAGAACCGTCAGGATCATTTGGATAAAATTTTCCTATCTCTTTTTTCGCTTCTTCTAAAACCCATTTGCCCCATTTTTCTACATCATATACTAATTTGTTTTGAATTTTTGTAAAACCACCTTTACCAATAACAGGCTTTCCATATTTTTGCGGATAAACTAAAGTGCAAAGAAGAATTAAATAAGCAACAGGATTTAAATCCAAAGCATAAGTTTCGCATCCAAGCCTTAAAGCTTCTAAAGGAATTGAACCACCACCAGCAAAACAATCCAAGACTTTTGGTGGTTTTCCACCATTACTTTCTAAAATAAGCTTTCTTGTCTTGTCAATAATCTGCTTGTTGTTTGAGTTCTCCCATTTGCATAATTCAACCAGAAATTTTGTTAATTCTTTTCTCTTTTCCTCATTCTCAGGATTTTTTACAAGAGAAGCAAAAACAGCAGCACGAGAAGCAACTAAAGGTCTTCGAGCCCACCAGATATGCAGAGTAGAGATATGACCGTGCCTGATGCTTTTCTCTCTAGCACTTTCTTCGCTTATTTCTTTTATTGGAATGAACTCCTCGATTAGGCGGCGATCTTTGTTGTTTCGGTTCATTTTAGTTCACTTCCAAAATTATATCTCGAAAGTCTTTGTGAAATTAAGCTATTGATTTTATTAGAGTCAAGTCCAAGCTCTTTCAATAAAAATATTTCAAAAACAAGTCTAATTTGTAAAGTTAGAAAGTAAAGTTCATTACCTTTAGCAGCATTTTTCTCTAATGATTTATCTTGATGCACCAAATAGTTCCTAGTGTCCACAACTTTTGAAATGAATCCATTTTCATTTTGTATAATCTTTGTTTTAAATTCAGAAAGGACTGAAATTATTTCCTTTAATCTTTTTCTAAGAGAGTATTCATTTCCATACTTTAATTTCTGTTTTAATGCTTCTTGAAAGTCGTTTTCTAAAGTACTTGGTATAGCTTTGATTAGTAAATCCTGTATATTCCCATATTTCATATCACTAATGTATTCCCCTTTATTTCTGGCGCGATGATAACCCTCTATTGCGTATACTAAACTCAAGAAATTGTACTCTGGGTATAATTTAGGATTGTAGAATTGGGCAAAATATAATTGAAGTACAGTCTCAAGTAATTCATAGAGTCTAAACCATTTTTTTATGACCTTTTTGAATTCAGGATAAATATCTCTAAAACTAAAAAACATTTGGAATGGTAGAATTTGTTTATGCTTAAGATCTATAATTTGGGATGTGTTAATTATCTCTATTGGATTCAAAATCGTCTTATCACCAATCTCAATTTTATTGCTTTGTGTATATCCTTTCAGAATATCTGGATAGACTGCTGTTTGAATTGCAAATGTAAGGAAATCTTGGAGTATTCTTATAATTTTAAGGAAATCTTCTAGGTTTTTCTCTTCCTTTTGGTGTTTTATTTCTATGAAAATATTCTGTTTTATGCATGCTTCTTTTTGAACCATTGAACTGGAAGGCCCAGAAACTTCAAAAACTATTCGTAAGGCAAAGTCTTTGTTGATTTTTGTTTTGATAATACTTGGAATTTTATAATCTATGTGAAATTTTATTTTCTTTTTACCTGAAAATTTAATTTTAAAACCATGTATGTTTACCCATTCATCTAAGTTGGTAAAATGAACTAATATCTTCTTAAATTTTATATCACTTATCTTTTCAAAATGGTGGCCAATTAATATCTTATCAACAAAAAAAATACTACGTTTTATTTTTGGTAAATTCATTGTTGTAGACGTTTCAAAACAGTTTAGTAGTGTTATCTTCTTACCATCTATTGTTTCTCCAAGTAAAATCTTTAATTTTTTCTCCTTTTTCTTATCGAATGTTTCCTTAAGCTCTGTAAAATCTATGTTATATTTTTCTATTTCTAATGAAGCACCATCTAATTGTGAGTATCTTAAAACACCAGAAAATTTTTTATCTGGCTTTTCTGGAACCCACCAGCGACCTCTATATTCAAATTCTGTTTTATTTTTCATCTTCCTTCCACCTTCTCCCCAGCCTTCTTCCATTGCTCAGTATCAACAATATATCTTGTGATTTCTACAACCTGGTTTGGTTTTAGTTTTGAAGCAGGATCTTGTATCAAATATAATTCTGGTCTTGTGGCGCAATTTGCCACAACATAGAGCCAGTAATTTTCTTTGAATCTGTTGGCCTTAATCCATTCGTTTGGTGTGAGAACTATCTTTGCTATTCTTGCTCTGCCCTTGACTTCGATGTACCTTAATTCTTTGCCTTTCTTTGATTTTATATCATAGCCAAGATTATCAGAAGAAACATCCTCTGGCCTTCTTCCTTCATCTTTTTCATATTTTGTTGCTATCTGCATAGCAATTCTCTCTATTTCCTCGTCTCTTTTCATCACGTCCTGTAATTCTTTATCCTCAGATTCAAGGGGAACAATCCCCACAACAGCTATTACTTCTGGCATAGAAGGCGATAGATTTTTCTCCTGCTCAATTTCCTCTAATGCCCTTTTCCTTCTGTGTTGCAGTTCTTCTTGTTTTTGAATCTCTCTTGTAAGAGCTATCTGCATATCCTTGCCTTTCTTTTGTTTCTCCCGATATTTTCCAAGAGTTTTTATCGATTCACCAATGAGATAATCCAGAGATCTCTCAATATACTTCTTTCTAATCTCAAGTTCACGCATTCTCTGTTCTTTTATTTCCTCGAAATAAGGGTCAATTAAGTGGTCAAGAACCCATGAATTTATATTTTCTCTTTCTGTTTGCAGGTCTGTAAACGCGTCAAATTTTACATTGGTCTGACCAGGGTTTAAATCCCATAAAATAAACGGTCCTTTTTTAGAAATTTCTCCCGACTTTGTCTGCATCACAACAAATAATTTCTCCCCTATCTTCCTTCCTTTGCCATCTGTTATTTTTCCAATTACAAACCAAAGCAATCCTTCTTCAGTTCCCTCAGGATCAAGAAATACAGCCCCTTCTTGTAATAAATGACCATACTTTTCAAGAACCAGTTCGCAGACAGATTCAAAAAGTAATGAACCTGGAGCGATATACTCACATTCGATTCCGCTGTCTGCCAATTCTTTTACAATTTTCTTATTGAAAGAAACCTTCCCATAATATTTCCTAATTATTTGATTTGCTGTTTTTGCTAAAGCTTTTCTTACCTCGATAGGGACTTGCTCAATTCTCCATAGATTTTTGTCTAGTGTAATAACACCTCCACAATCTTTGAATGCTTCAACAAAAAAATGTTCTATGTATTCTGGAATTAGTCTCTGCTCTTCAGCAGTTTGCATTTTTTCATGATATCTGGATAAGTCAACATGCCTTGTTGCCAGCGCTTCTTCTGTAGCTTTTCTTAGTTTTTCTAAATCCTCTTCTGTGACAGATTTCTGCCATCGTTTGCAGAATTCTTCAAATGTAATTCTATTTCTTATGCTCTCTTTAATTAACTGATCTAATCTGACATTTTCCTCTTCAAGCAATTTATCAATAACATCATAGACTTTATCGCTGCCAAGATGCTCTCTCATTTGTTCTAATTTATCTAAAACAACTTGTAGAACTCTACCTTCTCTTGTGTTAACAGCAATAAGATTGTAAATATGAACTTCTTTTTTCTGGCCATATCTATGTATTCTACCCATTCTTTGTTCCAGTCTTGTAGGATTCCATGGTATGTCGTAGTTTACCATCAATGCGCATTTTTGTTGCAAATTGATTCCTTCGCCAGCAGCTTCAGTCGCTATCATTATCTGTTTATCACCGAAATTAAACTCCTCCATGGCCTTTTTCCTTTGCTCCATGTCCATAGACCCATCAATAGAAGTGATGCTAAATCCCCATTGCTGGACTTTTTCTGCCAGATAATCGGCAGTGTCTTTGTATTCAGTAAAAATAAGCAGTTTTTCATTGGTTGTTCTTATCTCTTCAACTTCGAACAAAACTCTTTTTACTTCATTTAATTTTCTTTCAGTACCAGATCTTTCAACATGCACTGCAAGATCATATAAGCGCTCTAATTCTCTTATCTCTGCTTCCAGCTCATCTTTTGTTTGAGCTGTTGTAAGGCTCAATAATTTCTCTTCTCTTTCCCATCTTTCTTTTTCTGGTGCATCTTCAAATTCTTCTATTTCATCTATGCTTAAATCTCGTTCTTCACGAATTTGCTTTACATAGCTATCCCAATTAATCAGATGCTCTCTGAGCTTATCTCTTCTTCTTTCAAGAGATTTTCTAATTGCTCTTAAACTAGAGGCCAATCTTCTTTGCAGAACTATCAAAGCAAAACCAATTGCATTCTTTCTTTTATCGCCTAATGCTCTTTCAAAGTGCTTTGTCACATACTCTGTAACAGCATCATAGAGATTTTTTTCTTGTGCTGTTAATTCATAAGGTGCTGTATGAACTTTTCTTTCTGGAAAGAGTCTTTTTCCATTCTCATCGATCATGTGTTCCTTTAATCTCCTGAGCATTATTTGAGAAAGCTCATTTTTCTTGCAAGCCTCTAGAAGAAGGTCTTTATTGCTAAAAAGATTTTTATCAAGCAAACTTAGAAGTAAAAGAAAGTTTTCTGGATCTCCTTTATGTGGAGTAGCTGTTAAGAATAAAAGGTGTTCAGTTGTTTCTGACAAAACTTCCCCAAGTTTATATCTTTGGCTTTTCTCTGTTTTTTGTCCAAATTGATATGCTGAGAGTTTATGTGCTTCATCCACAACAACAATATCCCAATGCACTTCTTTTAGCGTGTCAAGAATATCATCTTGTTTTGCAAAATCCATGGAAACTATGAATTGATTTCCTTGTTCCCATATATTCATTCCATAACTAGAACTAATAATTTCTCTAGTTACTTCTGTAAATATTTCTCCAAACTTTTCAAATAATTCTTCTTTCCAATTTTCAACTAGAGCTGGTGGAACTATAATTAAAATTCTTTCAATAGCTCTTCTATATTTTAGCTCTTTCAGTAACAAACCTGCCATGATAGTTTTCCCTGCACCAGGGTCATCAGCTAACAGAAATCTTATCTTAGGTCTTTTTAGTAAGTAGTCATAAACAGCTTCTATTTGGTGTGGTAACGGATCAATTTTAGAAACCCCCACAGCAAATAGAGGGTCAAATTCATACGACATCCGGATTCTTTTTGCTTCAAGGGCTAATCTAAATCTATTAGCATTTGCAGAAAATTTTGGGCCTTTTAAACCTGTAAGTATCTTTATCTTTTGTTGGAATTCATCAAGATTATGGATAGTCCGATAAGCTTTCTCGGTCTTTAAACCAGCACCGATTATTTGAATTCTATTACCAATAGCTTTGGCTATATGTACTCTAATCTCTTCTGGCCAAAAGGGGCCTTTGATAACCACTCCTTCTTTGAGATTTTCTATAATATCATTCATTTTCTAGTCCTAAATAAAATTTCTTAGATGAGAATAAAAGATTCTTGAAAGATTCAGGAATATCTTTTCCTTCCTTTATTAAATTCAAAAGTTGCTGTTTTAGTTCATCGTCAAGTTGCATTTTATTCCCTATCCTCTTTATTTCTTTTTAATTCTTCTTCAACAAAAATCTCAAATTGCCTTGAGATGACTAAACCTTTCTTTTTGCAGTATTCTTTGTAGGCGTTATATAATTTCTCATCGACTTTTAGAGTTATATTTTTGCTTCCCATACTAACCAAATAATAAATATTAGCACATCTTTATAAATATTGCTGAACTTTTTTTCTCTATGAATGTTTTATTTTGAAGAGCTTATTTGATCAACTCCAACCATTTATTTTCAGAATTAATTTTAGATCTGCGGCAAGCTTATAAAAACAGCAGTTTATAGCCTGATGTTTTTTATAAAATTATAACAAATTTCAAAACCTTTTATAATAGCATTTGCTGAAGAAATAG
>Ga0207433_10014965_pt1 | contig 11144 bp, 19 predicted proteins | sample YelNatPaOPGAMG01_FD_187559 | JGI IMG/M metagenome (GOLD analysis project Ga0207433, IMG submission 187559) | Hot spring thermophilic microbial communities from Obsidian Pool, Yellowstone National Park, USA - OP-RAMG-01 (SPAdes) (version 3) | ecosystem: Environmental > Aquatic > Thermal springs...
GGATTAAAAGATGATGATTTTGTTGATGGATATGAACAGATTTAAGTTATTCGGTTTACCGAAAGTCTTAAAAAGTTCGGTTAACTGCTTTAATGCATGGTTAACGAAGCAGAATTAAGAGACCGAAAAGACGACCCTGTAGATTTCTATTGTGCTGATGGAACAGGCATAGCAAAAGGAACGCTTCTTAAATTAAGTGACGCAAGAGTTGTTTCAGCAGCGGACAGCGAAGGTTGTGTATGCGCTGGAATTGCAGCAAGGGAAAAAGTAGCTAATGATGGCAGAACAAGAATTGCAGTTTATCAGCAAGGCATTTTTGACATGGTAGCAAGCGGGGCTATTGCAGTAGGATCTAAGCTTATAGCCGCAGGTACTAACAATCAAGTTAAAGCAGGGAATGCTCAATCTGGAGCGGCTGTAATTGGCTACGCCTTAGAGACCGCAACAGACGGAGAAAGAATACAAGTGAGGTTAATGTTATAAAATGGCATCAGGAGTAGAAACCAACGAGATAAGAGGCCTTGACATAGACAAGGCGGTAAAGGGCTTCGCCTTAAGAGAATATAACTTCTTAGAGGAATGTTTAGTCTCGGCTATGTCTGGAGACAGCCTAAGATGGTATCAAGAAACAGCAAGCGACTTAACTGCTACAACACCAACAGACCTTAATGTTTCACCACTCAGCAGTTTTCCATATTTGGAGGTAACTTGGACAAGGCAAACGAGCTATGTCCAGAAATATGCAGCAGAAGGGTTTATTTCTTTAGAAGACGCAAAAAGCGCGGATATTGATGTAGTCACAAGAACATTACTCAGACTTACAAGAGCAGTTATTAAAAAAAGGGACATTGCAATTTATTCAGTCTTCCAAGGAGCAAGCAACAGCTTTGCCGTCACAAGCATAGGCGGGGCAACATGGGACGCGGTAAGCGGACAAGACCCAATTAAAGACCTTCTACATGCACAATATCTTATTAGCAGCCAAGATTATGACGCAAGAGGAGCCTCGCTCTTACTCAATCCTTATGACTACAAAAGCTTAATAACATGGCTTATTTCCTCTAAAGGAACTTATTTCACAGGATTCAGTAGTGATACTTTGCAATCGGGAAGAGTTTTAGAAATTTTGGGCCTGAGAATAAAAGTTTCTAATAATGTAACAGCTGGAGAGGCTATTGTTATAGTTCCTCAAAGGGCAGTAACATGGAAAGAATTCACGCCTATTACTGCGAGAACTATTGAAGAAGTTGGAATAGGCTATAAAATAAGGGTATGGTGTTTGGGAGTTGCTATAATGACTGACCCTTATGCTGCATGCAGATTAACCAATCTAAAGACCTAAAATGGTTTATGAAAAAGTGTATTTGTTTAATACAGAAATTGAAAGAGATAATTTTGAGAAAGAAGTAGAGGAAAAAGTTTTAAAAAAACCTGTAATAATAGAAAATGATGAGGGAGGTATAGTTTAATGGCTGCTGGAGATGTTGAAGTGAGAATTGTAAAAGCAACGGCTGATTTAGTAGATACTGCCCTAACTCAAATGAGAGCAACAGCTGGCCCTAATGGAAAATATGGCATGGTGTCAATCCAAAACGGCCAATATATTCTTATTTGGGCTATAACCGAAACTTAAATAAACTTTGATTTTTTCTCTAATTTATGGCGGTTGGAGATGTTCAAGTTCTATTTGCAGATGTAGTTACAAGAAGTAATTTTCATGACGCGATAAGCAGCAATATCTCGATTAATGACGGAATGGTATTTAACGGAACAAACAGCTACGCTTATATACCTAATTTTGATTTAAGCGACACAAAACAGATAACCTTTTCATTCTGGATTTATCCCACGGCCAGAACTCTCTGTTGCATATGTGAGCACAGCGCTAACTCAAGCGCTAATAATGCTTTTTTCGTTAATTTTGAGTCTGGCTCGGCTGCAGATAAAGTGAAATTTGCTATAAGAGACCATGAAAGCACAACGAATTGGTATAACATTTTTAAAACCATTAAAGAGTATCCAATAAATAACTGGTACCATGTGGCCATAACTAAAGACAGAACTCAAGAAGGACGAGAACAAACAAAAATATGGGTTAACGGAACGCAAGATTATGCCATCTATTCTAATTATTACAATACTCTTACCTCATATTTCGAAAATAATACTTTGTATATTGGAACGAGAGGTAATGTTGCTTATTTTCTTTATGGTAGATTATGCAACTTTTTAATTTATAAAAGAATTTTAAATGAAAGAGAAATTAAAGACTTATATAACAGCGGCAGAACATCTTATGCAGTTGTTACCGACGGGCTCTATGTCGAATATTCTGGACGAGATTTCGAAGGCAGTTCATCAAGCCCGACGCTAATTTATGATACCAGAAGTATTACCCGCGCGATGTTTCAACCTAAAATAATAACACAAGTATTAAGAGAATTGCGCACCAATGCAAACACCAAATATTTAGCTGCGGAAATTAACGGAAAAATTATGTTTGCTGGAATTGAGGAAGCAGCCTAACCGAAAGATTTAAATATTAGTGTGTGCTTTATCTTCTATGGAAACTCAAGTAATCAAACAAGAAAAACCTAACTCATGGGAATTTGGAAAAGCGGCGAACCGCTTTAAGATATATTTTGATACTCCAACGGACTTAAAAGAAACAATTAAAGCCTTACATAAAGAAGGGTTTTTAAAGGACTTTGATGAGCTTATGAAAGATATTGAAGTGTTATCGAAAGTAAAGGAGCGGCAAGATGAATATTAAAGGAAAAATTGAGAAAATCGGAAGCAGACAAGGAAAAACACAATTTGGTAAAAGTTATACCTTATACGAAATTTACATTAATGGAAAAAAATACACTTTCTTTAATGAGCAATTTTTAAATGGGTTAGATGTTGGGGATTATGTTGAGGTTTCTCTAGAAAAGAAGGGCCTATATAATGAAGTCCAAAATATTGTTAAAATAACCAAAGAGGAAGCTGAAAAGGCGGCGGAAAACGAACCTAAAAATAAAACAGCTTATGAAATAAACGAACTTCTCAAATTAATTTTAGCTGAGCTAAAAGAATTAAATCAAACAACAAAAACAACATGGGTGAAAGTGCAAGATGGCAAACCTTAAACAACGAACTCAAAAAATTGAATGGTTAAAGGGCGTAATAGCCGCTTTTAATGAGAAATATCCTTTAAAACCAATGTCAAAAGATAAACTTATCGCGGAATTTTGCTTAACCTTTAACTCAACTGAAAGAACGGCTAAAGAATGTCTTAAAATATTGGCCAACACCGGCTTTATAATACTGGACAAAAAAGAGGTGCAAAAAAGATGCTGAAGTATAGGCCTCTTACAATAAGGCAACTGGTGGACCTTATTTTATCGTTGGAAATACTTCATTTCTTTTTTGATGTAATTTTATGAACATTTGTGTCAATTTTTCTACAGAAGCTTATCTGCAGTTAATTTTATTATTGCTGCTTTTCTTGATTTTCTACGAGGTGTATAAAAATGTTAGAAAATGAGGAATTAGGCCTAAAGGTTGCGGAAAATGAGGAAGAGGCCTTTTGGCAAGAAATCATAGACAGCACAAAAAAAGACATTGAACGCCTTGAAAAACTTTTAAAATTCAATAAAGCGGTGTTAGAATTAGCCGAAAATAAAATAAATGCCATACAGAAAAATTAGACATTGCATAAGCTGCGGTAAGCTTTTGGGCCGTTCTTCAAAAATATATTGCTCTCGTTGCCTCATGAAAAAAAACCGCTGGAAAAAGAACGATGACTTACATAAATATTTCTCCGTCTTTGATTTCAATAAGGCCTGCTTTTTCGAATGTTTCTAATTGTTCCTTGACTTCTTTTATTTTAACCCCTACATTAACCGCTATTTGGGCCGCTAAACTCTCAAAATTAGCCCTTTTATCTTCTGCCTGCTTTATGCTGTCAATTATTCGCCATATGGCCTTATTTATTCTCTCAGTTTTGCTTTGATACATCTTTATTCACCTCCTTTCATCTTTTGGTATTCTTTAAAGGCATTAAGAACTTGTTCATAAGTTATGTTGTATTTGAAATAGAGGTTTTTGTATCGGTTTAGCAAGCTTTGTTCGGTTAATGAAGGAAAAGAGCGAAAATCCTCTAAAATTTCATTTGGTAAGTCTCTAAATACTTCTCTCATTTGTTCTTTTTTCTTTTTAATTATTTCAAGCGCTTCTAAGGTCTGTTTTAACTCCAATTCTTTCTCAGCTATTTCTTTTTTCAAAGTTATTACATTCTGCTCCAAATCTTTCTCTTTTAAATCATCTCCAGACAAAAAGAAGTTTTTCAATAATTTTTCAATTAAAGCTGATGTATTGGTTTCTTTTAATTTGTTTATTAATTGTTCATCTAAATAGATAGTTGTTATTTTTTTCATGTCTAAATAAGTGTGTGTGTTTGTATTTATAAATATTTCTATTTTCTATTATATATTTTTTTTATTTTTTTTTATTTTTTTATTTTTTTAGGCTATTTTATTTTTACAAAAAATTATTTATTTAATAAATAAATAAATAGGATTTTGATTAATGTTAATTCCTTAAAAAAAATAAAAAAAGAAAAAATAAAAAAAATTTCCCTTTCTGAGAACCCTTAATTTGCGCATTATTTTTTTTGTTTTTGGGTATTAACGCGCCTCGCAGGCCACTTTATCCGGCATATCTAAAGATATGCCTGTGGCCATGCTCGGCGCTAATAAGCCTTATAAAGCCCATATATGAGGTTTTTAGGCTTTTTGGCTTTTTTGAATTTTATGATTTTTTTGGATGGTTTTTAGGGGGACTTAGGCTTTTTGCGAAAAAAGAGGGGGTTAGGGGGTGAATTTTTTCGCAAAAAGCCTTTATAAGCCGTAAAAATGCAATATAAGGGGGTTTTGGTATGTTACGCCAAAGCCCCGGAATAACAAAGGGGGTTTAAAGATGTCCGGGGCTTTGGCAATAACCCCGGCGCAAGAGGGGGTTAGGGGGTGAATTGCGCCGGGGGCTATTTTGGCCTAAAAGGAGCGGAGCGAAGCGGAGCGACGAAGCAAGGGGGGGAAGGAAAGGATAGGGGGGTCCTCACGGACAAATTTTTTAAAAATAAAAACAAAAAGTATAAATACACGCACATATTAAATAAATAAACCAAAAATGAAAGAAAAAAGAGACGACATAACACCAGATTACAGAATTAGACGAGAATTAAGAATGCTGTGGCTAAAATCACGAGAAAGAAGCGCAGCATTAAAAAGAGCTAAATATTGCTGTGAAATCTGCGGCGTTAAAAGAAGCGAAGCAAAAGGAAAAGAACAACCTATAGAAGTACATCATAAAGAAGGAATTGAAAATTGGGACAAAGTGATAAAAACAATAAGAGAAGAGATATTATGCGAACCAGAGAAGTTAATTTGCGTATGCCCAAGATGTCATCAAAAACTTCATAACAAAAAGCTAACTTATGAGGACTTAATAAAAAATGAAGGCAATAAGGAACAGGTTTTGTAAAAGATGCGGTAAAATATTCCAAGCAAGAACAAAATATAGCTATATATGCCCTAATTGCCAAAAACCAAGAGGTTATACAGCGTGGAAAAAAAATAAAAAATGATTGGGAACATTAAACTTGATGATTGGCAAGAAAAAATTGTTAATTTAGGATTAACAGGCAATAAAAACATAGCAATAAGAGCAGGGCGGCAGGTTGGAAAATCAACAGCCATAGCGGTTTTAGCTGGAGAATTTGCGGTTAAAAACGAAGATAAGGTTATAATGATTATTTCAGCTGTAGAGAGGCAAGCCTTTTTGCTTTTTGAGAAGGTTTTAGAGTTTATTGACGATAGATATAGCCAGATGGTTACATGGGGAAAGAATAAGCCGACCAAAAGCCAGCTAACCTTAAAAAACGGCTCAAGAATATATTGTTTGCCGACAGGATTAGACGGCTACGGAATAAGAGGCTATACAATAGACCTTCTTATAGCTGATGAAGCAGCGTATATAAACGATGATGTTTTTAATGCCATAACGCCTTCTTTAGCAGCCAGAAAAAACGCGAAAATTGTTCTTTTATCAACGCCGTTCGGCAGAGAGGGCTATTTTGCAAGAGCATTTAACGACCCAACTTTTGAAACATTTCACATAACAAGCGAAGAATGCAGCAGAATTAACAAGGAATTTTTAGAGCAAGAAAAAAAGAGAATGACGAAAAGGCAATATATGCAGGAATATTTAGGAGAGTTTATAGATGAATTATTGCAGTGGTTTCCAGATCAGCTTATAAAAGAATGCATGAAACGAAAGCGACCAGAAAAAATAAACAAAAATGAAAATTACTTTTTAGGGGTTGATTTGGCCAGAATGGGCAAAGATGAGACAACCTTCGAAATTGGATTTTTAGCAGAAAATAAGAGAATAATCCAAGTTGAGAACCTTATAACGAGGAGGACAAGATTAAACGAAAGCGCAAAAATGATTTTAGAGCTTGATAAGATTTATAACTTTAGGAAAATATACATAGATGATGAAGGAATAGGAGTTGGAGTTTATGATTTCCTTTTGGAAAATGAACAAGTTAGAAGAAAGTTAACAGCCATTAATAATTCTAAACGTGTTTTGGACTTGGAGGGAACATCAAGAGTTAAAATCTTGAAAGAGGACCTATATAATAATCTTTTAAGGCTTATGGAAACAGGACAAATAGAACTTTTAGATGACCCTGAAATATTTCAAAGCCTGAAAAGCGTTCAATATGACTATACAACGGACAGCTTAGGGAGAAGTCACCTTAAGATATTTGGTAATTACACACACATCGCAGAAGGGCTTATAAGATTGGGTTGGTGTATTAAAGAAAAAGGTTTAAATATTTGGGTTAAGTCAATATAGTATGACTGAAACCTTATGCGACAGCGGAGCAGTTAAGATAAAAGCAGGAGCAAATGCCGCAACATTAACCGCTGCGCAATACACGGACATCATAAACAGGGCTGAAGGCTTTGTATGTGCAGCCGCAAGATACGACTTTATAACAAATTACAGCAATATATCCACTATAGGGAAGAATTTTTTAAAAGACGTTACGAGCTCTAAAGCGGCCATAGAGGTTATAAATTATGACATGTCAGGCTTTACATCACGAACTGAGGCGCAGGTTATGCTTGATGTTAATTACAATATATTAGTTGACGGAATAAACTTATTAAGAGACGAGAAATTTAGAAGCTTTATAATAAGCGGAGAGGTGGCATAATGGCTGATTTGATGAAAAAAAAGAGCTTTTTAAGAAGCGGAGAAGGCGCAATAGCGAGCTATAACTATGAAGACATAGCTTCAGGCAGCGGAGTTATTGTTTTTTACGCTTTAGAAGCGAGTACATCAACAAACGGCTCAAACGAGCAAGCAAAATATTTTTTAACAACTGAGAGAATTAAATCTAAAGACTATTACACGCAGTATACAATACCGGGCGGAAATTGGTGTAAATTTTGCGAATTTTCATTTGATAGTTTGCCTTTTAATACAAAAAGAATTTTAAACGGAAGGTGTTATTTTTCGCCATTGTTCAAAATTGATACCAATGAGTTAAGTGTTTATGCAACTATTACTCTTATAAAATATTCTAATTCAACAGAGGAAATTTTAGGAAGTGTTCAAAGCGGAGTAATAGCAGGGGGGGGCAAGTATAAAAGGCCTACAACTTATTTAGACATTTCAAATGTAGTTTTTAAAAAAGGGGATCTATTAAGAATAAAATTTGAAGGGTATGGCCACTATGGTGGCGGGTCGGCTTCTGCATGGTTTTATTATGATGGATACGGCAGAGGATTACCGGCAGATATAGAAGGAAACACAGAAACAGCAGACAGCATATTTTACATACCTTTTAAAATAGATGTATAAAACAAAATGACAGAATTAGATGTAACAAAAGCAAGCGCAACAAACATTTATAGCGGAAGCGATTGGAATATTGAGGAATACGAGACAGAGGCGCAGAGTTTAGAGCATGGCGAAGCCGACGAGGTCGTTGTAACATTCCCTAAGGCAGCCGAATATTTTGGGTATTATAAAAAGTATGGCCAGTTAAAGAAGGCTATTGACACACTCTGGTTGTATGTTGTGGGAAAAGGTTATGAAGTAGACCCTGAAACTAAAGTGATTTTAGAGCATATAACTGGATTTGGGGAGGACACTTTTGTATCGATTTTGTGGAATATGGGGGTGGTGTCAATGATACAGGGCGACGCCTTCGCTGAAATTGTGAGAGATGACAAAACAGGAAAACTCATAAATTTAAAGCCTATAAGTCCAGAAAGAATGAGAATAATTTATGGCTCTAACGGACTTATAAAAAGATATGAGCAGGTTACCAAAGACAAAATAATAAAATGGAACAAAGAAGAAATATTTCACATAAGAAACGACGCAATAGCTGATGAACAAAGAGGAACTTCAGTTATTGAAAGCTGTAAATGGGTTATTGACGCCATAGAGGAAGCAAGGAGAGATTATAGGATAGTTCTACATAGAAACGTCGTACCTTTGAGAATTATTGAGATTGATACGGACGACACGGCAAAAAGAAATAGCTTGATGCAGGAATACAAAGATGCCATACAAAAAGGTGAGGTTTTAGTTATTCCAAAGGGAACCGTTCAAGTAACAGAAACGGCAATAAATGTTCAAGACCCTTTAGGTTGGATACAGAGTTTAGAGAATTACTTTTATTTGGCTGTAGGCATACCGAAAACAATAGCCAACCCTGAAGGAGTAAGCGAGGGAACCTCTAAAATAGGTTATCTGATTTTTGAGCCAATTTATAGCTTCAGGCAGACTTTAATGGAAGCTGATATTTGGAACCAGCTTTATTTCAGGATTAAATTCAACAGGCCGGCCTCTTTAGTGGACAACATAACAACTAATGAGGCAAAAAATACCAGTCAATTAGGCTTCCAACCTAAGGACCTATATGTAAATTTAAACAGGGAGTAAAAAAATGGCTTTATCAAAAAAGAAAAAACAAACAACCGCAACAGACCAACAGCAACAGCCTCAGCAGCAACCGCAAATAGCCTTTATAGGTAAAGAAATGCCAGCGTGGCAAAAGGCGCAGCAACAGCAACAGCAGCCACAACAGCCGCAAGCAGTTATAGGCGCAGGCCAGCCTGCAAACCTGCAACAATTAAGCGAACTTTATAGCAATTACTTAAATCAACAGAAAGAACAGCAAAAACCAAAATATCTACAAAAAGGCGGTTATGTTGACAGCTCAACAGGAGAATATATTCCACCTAAAAATATAACAAAAGTGAAGTTTAACGATGACGGAACAATAGATTACACGCCAAAAGGGACTGATGAAACAATTAGGTTGACAAAAGAGGAATACGGGGCATTAATTGGAGATAAAGGAGAAACAAAAACAACCGACAAAGTCTTAAAAATTAAATATCTTGAAAGCCCAGAATATCAGCAAGATTTGCTAAACCAACAACAGCAACAGGAGAAGGAAAGATATTTAAATGCCCTAAAAAGCCAGCAACAAATAAAACCTGAAATGCTTGATTTGTTGGCTGCAGAGAAAGGATTAGAGTTAAAAGACAATGTTGTTCAAAAGGTCACTTCTGTAGGCGCAGGTATAGGCGGAGCCATGGCGGGCGCTAAAACAGGGGCAACTATTGGGTCTGTTATAGGGCCAGAGGGGGCAGCTGTTGGGGGGGTTATAGGTGGTGTTGTTGGTGGTGTCGCAGGCTTTATTGTAAAGACGGGATTTGACCAAAGACAAAACACCAAAAATTCCTTTAAAGTTTATTCAGCCGCAAAACAAAACCAAAATTTCATATTATCTCAGGTGAGACAAGGGACAATCTCACCAGAACAAGCTCAGCAATTATGGGACGAACAGAAAATTAACCTTCTTATTGCAGAGAGAAATTTAAAGAAGTTAACTCAAACAGACTTAGACAAATTTTTATCTAATGCAGGCGACGAGCTTATAACAATAGAAACCTACATGCAAAGACAGCCTTATATGGACGATATCTTTGCGCAAGAATTAGCAGGCATTCCAGCTAAAAACCCAAATAATATTTACCCAGAACTAAATTATGTAGATTTAGACGACTATGAGCCAGAATAAAGATTTACACTTTTTATTGATTGTTTTGAGAAATAGCCTCATATTAGGCGGTTTATATTTTGTTTCTGTTTTTGCGACGATGGAACTCTCTTATGAAACCTGCAAGCCAGTAATTATTTTTATTTTATCTTACATCTTCACAGAATTAGCCAGACATTATAAGTTAAGCCTCAGGACAACAGAACCGAAAGATATAAAAAGACACACAACCTTATTTTACTATGGCTGATGAGAAAAAGCAAGAGGAAAAACCTATAGAAAACGAAAGGCCTGATTTAATAAATGATGCTTTAATAGCCGCAGAGACTTTAAAAAGAGAAAATGAGAGAATGGAGCAGAACATTAAACAGCTTCAGGAATTAAAGGCATGGGAAATGTTAGGGGGAAAAAGCAGGGGAAAAGAGCCAGAGGAAAAGCCTCAGGAAATAGACCATAAAACTTATGCGGAACTTCTTTTAAAAGGAATAATTCCACAGAAAACTTAAAATGGAGTTATATGTTATTGCCGGCGGACAGATGGATAGCCTTAACCGATGGCAACAAGACTTAAATTCTGTTTTTTTGCCCATTTATAAAAACGGAAAAAAGGTAAAATATGAGGAAGGTGGATTAACGCATAGGCGGTTATTGGTTGCTCCTGTTCAGCTGTTCAAAATATGCTTCCCTAAAGAAGAGCTTGAAAATGTGATGTCTATGGTTTGCCCGACGGATTATATAGAAAAAAAATATAGTGTAATAAGAAAAAGCATAATGTTTTTAAGGAAAATTTTGCGCCTAAAAAAAGCTCCAGAACCTAAATATTTAAATCCTTTTCTACAGCCTAATCAAGTAGATAAAGCTGTTTTTGTTGTACCTATAGGATTAAAAGATGATGATTTTGTTGATGGATATGAACAGATTTAAGTTATTCGGTTTACCGAAAGTCTTAAAAAGTTCGGTTAACTGCTTTAATGCATGGTTAACGAAGCAGAATTAAGAGACCGAA
>Ga0207433_10014967_pt1 | contig 11142 bp, 8 predicted proteins | sample YelNatPaOPGAMG01_FD_187559 | JGI IMG/M metagenome (GOLD analysis project Ga0207433, IMG submission 187559) | Hot spring thermophilic microbial communities from Obsidian Pool, Yellowstone National Park, USA - OP-RAMG-01 (SPAdes) (version 3) | ecosystem: Environmental > Aquatic > Thermal springs >...
TAGGGCAGAAGGACTGATTGAAAGACTTTTGGTTCCTGCTCTTGCTAAGAATCTTAAGTGGTGGCAATGTGAGTTTTTTTACATCTCTATACCAAGCCGTTCTATACTCTCCTTGCAAAAGAGTAAATTTTGCTTCTACTTGATTTAATTCTGGTTCTTATGAGCCATAATTAAGGCATGAATTAAGGCAGGTATGGATATGTATAGGCTTGGAAAACAAAAAACCAAAAAATGAACCAAAAAGATAAAAGACTAAAAAGAAAGATCAAAAAAAGAGTTACAATATTTTTACAATATTGTTACACAATCGGAGCCGTTTGCCTTAACTTCGATTTCGAAATAGCCGCCTGTAGAATACCATTTGAAGAACCCTTGCACGCTGATGTATCCGCCGACTTCGATATTTTGAGGACAGTTTGCGTTGAGGGAGATATAAATCACGAATGGTGTAGATGTCGAAGAGTCAGTTACATTTATCTGTTGTATACTCGAACTTGAACCTACTTTGAAGGAATGAACAGTTACATTTTCGAGTTTAACGTAGGTATTGTTGTAAGTTGCTGCATTCGAAAGTAGAGTGGTAATGTCTGCGACTACTATATAATGGATTGGATTAAGACGCAAAACATAATCGTTCGTGCCTACTTCTATCTTTATCTCCCAGTATCCGCCAGTAGCATACCAGCAGAACAGCCCTTGCACGCATACATAATCTCCGACGATCAAGCCTGGTGTTACATTACTTCCGCTCGGCATGTAGATTAAAAGTTCAGCACTCGTAGAACTATCTGATACATTCATCTGAGACGAGGATTTTATATATGCGACTGTTACATTTTCCAGTCTTACTCTCGTATTGTTGTATGTAGTTGTATCGCTAAGAAGAGCATTCAGATTTGGTACTGTTGTATATGTTAAAGGTGCTGCAGAGCCTGCAATCTCGACGTAATCCGAAGAATTGCCCCTTACCGAAATCTGAACGCTCGTTCCTTTATAATTCCAGAAATAGCCTGAGATATTCAATTTCGTGCCTATGGTCGGGGTTGTGGTTAGTCCGTTTGCACCCGAGTTGGTATAGATTTTTATGCTGTTTGTCCCATCAGAAACGGTATAGTTATAAGATGCCCCTGCGCTTATTACCTCGACATTACGAATTGCGAAACATTTACCTTGGTTTGCATTCACATTAGAAACTAAATTCGTTATCGTGGTTTCGGTATAGGTAGGCGTGATTCTATCGATTACGGTTACATCATTTGATTTTTCAGGTAGTATCTCCCAAATCCCCTGATATTGGTCAAGCAAACCTTGCACAGTAACTTTGTGATTTGTCATTAAAGTAGTTGCAGGTTTCAAACTGCTTGAACTCCAAAATATCTCCATTGCAGGTCCGCCTGACTCGTCTGCAATCCATACATACGCGTTCGTATTGTAATAGAATTTACCTTCGTCAACTACTATGACGTTCTCAACTTTTACTCTTTTCCCATCGTATGCAACCGCGTTCTCTATCAAATTTGCTATGCTTGGGAAGGTTGTATATTCAGTCGAACCTGTTGCGACCTGCACTTTGTCATCAGTCTGATTCCTTACTGAAATCTGCCACGCATTGTTATAGAACTTTACATACCCAGAAACATCAACCTTATCACCTACTGCAGGGGTATTAGCCAAGCCAGCAGCACCATACCCTACATAAACCACAACATTCGTTCCTCCATAACCAATTGTAAAATTATATTTCGCGGCTACGCTTGTTATCGTAACATTATGCAAACTTACATACTTACCTTCGTAATTGCCCACATTCGAGAAAAAGGTTGTTTCATCTACAGTTATATAACTTGGTGTCAGCATCTCAAGCAAAGTTACATCTTCGAGAGTTGAAACTTTAATCTCATACGCACTTCCATACTGGTCCAAAGTTCCCTGCGCATGCATCTTTTGATTTATCTTTATCTCTGCAGGTCTTGCTATATTTGTATCCCAGAAAATTTCTATCGCTTTCCCACCATTTGCATCTGTTACCCAAACATAGGCTTTCGAACTAATATCTGACTTATATCCATTATTCTCGACAACAGTTACATTCTCTACTCTAACTTTCTGACCTAAAAACCCGCCTGGATTCGCCATAAGTTCGTTAACTGTCTTACTCAAATATGACGGCGGAGTAGTATCTTTAGTTACTGTTATTGTCAATTCTTTTTTTGCAGATGCGCCCTTATCATCAGTTACTTTCAAAGTTATAGTATATGTTGCTTCTGCTATAAACGCATGTGTTACAACCTTACCAGTTCCCTTTTGACCATCACCAAAATTCCACTCGTATTTTGCAATCTTACCATCAGGGTCTTTCGAATTCGAGGCATCAAATGTAACAGGTTCGTTTACTTTTGCACTACTTGGACAGGTAAAAGTTGCTGTCGGATTCTTGTTTGCTTCTGTGCACCCTGCCGCAAATGCCGTTATTACCAGCATCAACGCTATGCTTGCTACTATTCCATATCTACTCATTAAACCACCTATTCAGTAATACCCCTCGCTTATAAAATAGTTTAGCATTACACTCATCTACACATCCAAACGCAGTTTCCGCTAAATAATAATCTTAAATAACAATATATTTCTAATAAATTATATTCAGATAAATTATACAATCATCATACAATCTTCAAGTTATCATAATATCACAATATCTAAGGTGTCGATATGTTCTCATCTGAAAATCGTATCAAAGTCTTACAATTCTTCGATTCCCTAAACGCCCATGACCCAACAAGGCTTATTGATTTCTTCGATGATAAAATCAGATACGAAGACATAAACCTTCCCAAGCCGATTGTGGGTAAAGAGAACATCCAAGCCGTTTATCAAAAAGGTATAGGAGGCAACCTACTCGCATCTTTTCCAGATTTAAAATACGATATTCTAGGCATCGTTGAAGACGAAGATAAAGTCGCTGTCGAATGGCAACTTGTGGGCACTCAAAAAAACACATTCATGGGTATTTTAGGTATAGGGAAAAAAATAAGAATTCGAGGCGCAACTATTTTCATGCTCGCTAACAACAAAATCGTTGAAATTAAAGATTACTGGAATCCTCATCAGATTTACAATCAAATATCTTCTTAACCCCTCTTTAATCTTCTCTCTTTTAATCTCCTTTTGTTTGCTCATTCTTATTTTTATTTCATATAGTCCTTCTTATCCTTTCTTATTCACCTACTTACTTATTTTACTCATTTTACCTGACTATCTAATTTATCTAATCTATAATATGTTATCTAATTAAGTTATCTAATCTATCTAATACTTCTTCGCATCTATTGCTCCAAATCTTCATACCATATTCATCAAATCTCTTTTTCACATCTTCAATCGCGTTATGCTCCTTATCTATCTCTTCTTTACTTTTTGCTTCTTTACCTTTTGTATTTTTTATACTTTCAATTACCCTTACTGCACGCTCAAATTCTGTCTTTGCCTCTTCTATATCCATCTTCGTATCTTTGAATATCTTTATGCTCTCCTCAAATGATTTTAGGCTCTTTTCATAATCCCCAAGAGCATAGTTCAGCATTCCCTCTACCCTCTTTCCCCAGCCAAGAATATCCTGCGTCTTCACTTCCAGATAATATCTATTCGCGTTCTCAAGCGCTCCTTTTGCACCTTCAAAATCGCCCAAGCCAATCTTCGCTTCGCTCAAGCCGCAATAATTCCATCCCAAGCCATACTTGTTATCTATCATTCTACATATCTTGTTACTCTTTTCATAGTACTCCACACTCAAAGAATAATTTCTCGTCTCAAGATTTAAATCTCCCATCGAAGACAACACAACTGATAGACCTCTTCTGTCTCCTATCTTCTCATCAATTTTCATTGCTCTCTCGTAACATGCCATTGCCTTTTCACATTCCCCTCTTATCCTGTAAACCTCTCCTAAATTATTCGACGAGCCTGAGATTCCCTTTAAATCGCCTATCTCTTCCATCAACTTAAGCGCTTTCTCGAGTTCTTTCTCTGCATCATCAAGCGCCCCTAAATTATGATACACAGTCCCTATTCTATGATGTGTCTTTGCAATGTCATGTTTTGAAATATCCTGTATCGCATTATTCTTTACAAATATCTCTAATGCCTTTGATTGATACTCAAGCGCCTTTGCATAATCACCTTTACGCTCGCACACAAACCCTTTCGCAGATAGTAATCTTGCATATTCCATCTCAAGAATATCATCTCTTATCTCCTTTATCTTCTCTCTTGTATTGCCTTTTTCATCGAGATTATCTTTATCCCTTTCAATATTAGTATTATCCCGTTCATCTCTAATTTTATTTTCAGAACCATTTCCAAATCCATTCGTATTTTGTTTGTCTCCTTTATGTTTGTATTCATTCAGTTTGTATTCTTCCACTATCCTTAATCCCTCATCTGCAAATCTAAGTGCGTTCTCATGCTCGCCCCTTGCGATATATACCGTGGCTTTTCTTCGATTTAACCTTGCGCCCTCCAAGGCACCCTCATATTCATCTTTTCTTAGTAGTTGTATAATCGAATACCTTTTTTCAAGATGGGTAAGCGCATCGTTGTATCTACCTATACTTTCGTTACATTCAAAAAGTTCATCTAGAATCTCTGCTTTCTTTTCTAACAAGTTCTCATGCAATTTTATCTTTTCGATACCAAGATTTTTTTCATTAAGATTTCCAAGCCGAAAATCTACTCCCTTTAGTGTCTCATTCAATATCCTTATTGCTTCTTCGTTCGCATATCTTTTTCTTGCATATCTCCCCGCAAGTAAACCATATTCTATTATCTTATCTACATTATTTGCATCTATATAGTGTTGAACAATATCAGTAAGAACCTCTTCTTTCCCTCTACTATCTTTCATATATTCGCTTTCAAGATACTTCGCAATCTCCTCATTATAATATCTCTTTAATTCGAAATTCATCTCTGCACATAACACTTCTCTTATCTTAGAATGTTCAAATCTATACCTGTCTTTATCGGCACGTATCAATCTATGCACTCTTTCTATGTTCCCTAATGTTCTTAATACATGCAACTTATTCAATCCCGATATCAAAGCGGTTAGATTTGAGGTAAATTCCTCGCCTACTATACTCGCTGCCTCTAAGATATCCCTTTCTTCTCTAGTTAGTTTTTGCAATCGCCTAGATATCGCATCGTATATCCTTGTTGGTAGCCTCATCTCCTTCAATCTCTCTTCACTTCCATACCCTTTACACAAATACCCATCTTCATACAAACCCTTCAATATCTCGATCACAAAAAGCGCATTTCCTTCAGTCTCTTTATATAGCCTTGATACAAATCTTTTCTCAGCGTCCATTCCAAGCACAGAAGCAATAAGTTTTCCGCATTCTTCCTCATTAAACCTCCTTAACTCAATGGTCTCAATCAAAGATTCCCTGTTCATATTTTGCATCAAATCAACTACTCTATGCACAGAACCACTACTCGTTACTAAATCCTCTTGCCTACACGTCGCTATTATGAGGATTTTCTCTTTCCTTGTATTCCTTGATATATATTGCAAGAGTGCAAGACTTGATGGGTCTGCCCATTGAATATCATCTATAAAAATCAGAATTGGATTCGATTTACACTTTCTTACCAAGCCTTGAACTACATTCTCGAATATGGTTGCTTGCCTTACCTTAGGCTCTACCCAAGATACATCTGTTCCATCGTATTTTCCAGAAGTTACCATATTCTTAAGAAGTTCATTTATCCTTCTTGCACGGGCATTTTCGTAATCCCAATTACATACATTGTTGACCCTTTCACCAACTATCTCATCTATCTTTTTAACTAACTCCCGCATCTCCGAAACAAGAGACTCGTTCTCTCGTCCAGAGGTTATAGCAACTAAATTCGCATGCTCTCCAGGCATGTTCACTATGTTGAAAGAACCATATCCCATTGTGCTTGTTTCAAATATATTCGAACTTTTGTTTTCAAGTTGCGCAACCGTATCCTTAACAAAATTTTCTATTGCAACAACCATACCCATCAGAATATCTGAATTTATATTCTCCTTTCTTTCATATTTTCCAAGAATTAACCCGCTCTTTGCAACGCTATATATACACTCAACTCTTACCCCTTTTTCTTCAGAAAGCAAATGTCCCAAGCCCGCACTCCTTAATGCTTCGAGCATTGGCATCATAGGCGTTAAACTCTCAAGTATGCATCTACCTACATGAACCTTAAAACCTTTTTCTTCAGCATATTCGATACCTTTTTCAACAAGCCTAGTTTTTCCCACCCCAGATTCGCCTATTATAAATAAGGTCTTACCCAAGCCCGTGGTCACTTCATCAATCGCTCTCCTAATAACCTCAAGTTCCTTATCTCGTTCTACAAACTTAGGGGGAATATGTAGTTCAAGCATCAATGCCAAATTACCTGTCTTCTATATATTACATTCCATATCATATTTCAGGACAGCACATTCAAAATATTTTTCAAAAAAGTTATAACATTCTTAAAATCAAAATAGAATTAAAATCAAATTATAGAGTTATATTCCATTATATTCCGCTTGGTTTCATATCCCAATTGGTTTCATATTCCGATTGGTTTCTTTGGTAGTGCCTCAAGGCATGTCATTGCTTCTCTAATTAACCACCTCCTATGCTCCCAATTAAGCCAAGTATTCTTTGAAATTCGCAATTCCGCAGCAGCCATGTAAAACGCATTCCGAATTGTCAATTCTGTAAATGCTTCTTCTCTATCCTCAAATTCCTTACAATACTCTCTATAAAAGTGTGTTATGAAAGGTTCTGCAATATACTTATTTCCACATGTGTGCATGAAATTATGTTTAAGTTCGCCGGCAACCATTCCTAAATCATATACCTTGTCTGCCGTCCTCATTCTTTCTAAATCTATTGCCTTCACTGACCCGTCATTAAATAGAAAATTCGTAGGCGTCGCATCTCCATGCACGACAACCTCACGATTTTCCCACATCTGAGTTACACCACACCATTTCTCAATCTGCACTAAAAACTTCTTCTTCTCTTCTTCAGATAACAATCCTTGGCTCTGGATAAAATCAAGCCTCTGCCTCATCATATTTGCAAATAGTCCAAAATCGACCCTGCGAACCATCTCTGTTTTTCTATGTAGATTCGCAAGAAACTTTGCAAGTGTCGTAAGTTTGTAATACAACTCTTGATAGTTGTTCATCTTCACTGCTTCACATATAATACTTGATAGGTCTTTTCCATCTACATACTCTTCGATTAGCACAAGGGCATTTTTATTCATTCCCAATGGTTTTACAACGGCAAGTTTTCCTTTATCGAACCCTTTCGAACGTACAAACAAAAGGTTGTCATATTCGCGTTTCATATTTGCAAAATTCTCGTCTCGGCTTGGGTGTCTGTTCGCAAAAGACTTTGCTACAAACTTCGTATTCGTAGAATTCTCTTCGATTAGATACACTTGATGCGCTTGGCTTAATTTACGTATGCAGAATTCAAACGGTCGCTGCACACTGTTTCCTTGAAAGTCTAACCTAGGTACAACTTCATCTATAAAAAACGGATTTAGCCAACCATCATTATCTTCTGTCATCTTTACCCTCCCTTCTAATTTCGTTTCTTAGATTATCCTCATGATAAGGTTGATTTGCACCTTGCTGACAAATAAGAGAACCAACCAAGCCTGACAATTCTCGAGGCTCAGTTAATTTCCAAATTTTAGAAGACTTAAAATCATTCAAGTTCCAATCTGAGGCGCGATTACATTTATCCTCATTTTTGCTTCTCTGCAGACCTAGATTTTCATTTTTCTTGATAGATTGCAATTGATTATTCGGTATTCTTTGCGATGTGTCTTTTTCAATACCCTCTAACGCGTTCGGGAGTTCGCTGATCCTTTCGATTTCTATCAATGGAATGTGCTTTTCATTTAGAATCTCTGCGTTTATACATGAACTTTTTATCAAAATACAATTCATTCCTGCCAAATACGCGCCTAGCATGTCTCTATAAACATCATTCCCCACAAAGACAGATTCAGACGCATTTACCCCAAGTTTAGATAGACATGCCTGGAACAATCGCACATCTGGTTTTCTATACCCAAAATTACCCGAAATAACAACAGCATCGAAGTAGGGCTTTAAACCCAAAGATTTGATTTCCGGCTTGGCATATTCTTTTTGACAATCTGAAACGATACCTAACTTGTAATTTTTTCTAATTTGCCGTATAATTTCAAGGGCACCATCTACAAGTTTAAACCTCTTTCTCGATAAAGACCTGTGTAGAACTGTTATATCCTTAACAAAGGAACACTTTTCAAAATTTATTTTGTAATGCTCGGGGTTTTCGAGTTTACGCAAGATGTCGAACCAAATACCTCTTATGTTAGGCTCGGGATATTTTTCAGAACTCTTATCTATTGCTTTACTAACCTCTTTTCTGAATGTATCCTGTAACCAAGATGAGGAAACATACATACCTCTATACGATAGAAATTTTGCAATCTCATCATAAACTGCAGTATCGTTTTCCACTGTTTCTATATCTATTAGAGTGCCATATAGGTCAAATAATACCGCACGAATCATTTTCATCATCTACAAATTATATATCGTGAGAGTTTACCTGTGGTTGGCAGATAGAAATTAATACTCTTTCCTGCGCTTTCCGCCCTCTTTGAAAATATTAACCGCCAAAAATTAAGATTACATGAGATATAAAATGGGAGATAATTTGATAGATATAGTGTGAGAAATAATAAAGGATTGGAGATGATAAAATAACAAATAAATACGAATAGAATTCAACCATGCAAAAATGCTCTATAATACACTATAATGCTCTATGAGATTATCCATTCTTTTCTTTCAATAACTCTTCGACTTTGGAAACAATTGCAACCAATACCTTCCCTGCGTTCTCGAAAAATCTTACATGTGCATGGCAATCATATGGCGTTTCCTGTTTATTTATTATAATCAACTTAGCGCCGTGAGCAAGTGCGACTTTCGGCATCTCTGCAGCAGGCATTACAGTCAGAGAAGAGCCCACAACAAGAAAAACATCTGCTTTCGAGGAATGATAATATGACAATCTAAGTTCTTTTTCGGGTATGGGGTCTCCAAAGTTCACTATCGAGGATATGACCCTTCCACCGCATGCACATTTTGGCTGACCTGGAATTTCCGCCTGTGTTCTATATCCTTCGCCCCACTTTCTTTCATCCCAGAATCCTTCTTTGCGGTATTTTTTATCGCATTTCATGCACCGCATCAAAGTCATATTTCCATGAAACTCCGCAAGCAATTCCTCTTTTATACCAGATTTTAAATGAAGATTATCTACATTCTGAGAGATAAGGAATTTAAGCAACCCTAAATTCTGAAGTTTAACCAAAGCATAATGACCTGAATTCGGCGAGACATCACACCATCTTGGAGATTTTGGGGGCGGCAAGCCTTTATCACGTCTAGTCCACACACCATCAGGACCACGAAAATCAGGCAAACCCGATTCTGTAGATATGCCTGCACCTGTAAACGCAACAAGATGTTTTGAATTTGCAATCCAAGCCGAGGCTAACGCAACATTTTGCTCGAATTTTTCTTCAAACTTATCTTTTATCTCAAACTTATCTTTTATCTTAATTTTTGTTTCCTCATCAGTCATTCTGTTCAATATTCTCATATTATTTTACTTGTAAAAAATATTTTTCATCTATGATTTTTTTCATCTGCGAGGTATAGGAAATAGCTGTTATAACTATATTATGATACTTGTAGATGTTTGTAGATATGTATAAATTTTAAATGTGTGCAGACTTAATAATTAGAGTAATGACCTTTATCTAATCTACATATAGGGAGTTGAACTTTAGAACCTGTTGTAAATGGGGTTTCATCGTAGTCTCCGTATTTTGCTATCATTTAAAGCCATTGTAAAATAGAAGTTCGTCTAGTTCTTTTGGAAAGAACATGCGCATCTTGAATCCTCTAACTACTTCTTTCCCTCTAACAGAAAAATACCATTTGACATGATTAATTTGAGTTGCATCGTCGTAAAAATTGGTTTCTGTTATGGCGACTTTCCCAAGATTGTCAGGGTCTTCGTACTCGCCAACAAAGAATCTCTTTTGGGGTTCGCGCATAAGTATCTTCAAACTTGGATTGAATATATCTATGGAAAAAATCCCATCTTCATGCAAATGTTTTCTAACACATGAGAAGCACGCATCTATATCTTTTCTATCGTAAAGATGTGCTATTGCATTGAATGGGAATATGATTGTTTTGAATTTGCGTGATAGGTTAAAGTTTCTGCAATCTGCATTTACAAACTCTATTTTCAGGTTGCGTGCTTTTGCTTTTTTTCTTGCGAAATCGAGCATGGGTTCTGAAATATCCAAGCCAACAATATCGAACCCTGCTTCTGCAAGAGGTATAGTAACACGTCCTGTTCCGCATGCGAGTTCAAGAACAGGCGAGCCATATTTTCTCCCAAGCCTTTTGTAGAATTCGATATCTTTGTCCACATCAGCGTTAATTAAATCGTAATGCCTACCATCCCAATAGATTTCAGAAAGTTCCTTATCTGCCATTTAAACACCGAGTTAAGAGTATAGTCTCGCGTGTTAATTGCGCATGTCCTTAAATCCATAAGAACATTTTCTTTTCTTTCGATATTTTAAATTGCAAGGGATTTCTCCTTATCTCAAGTTTAAACCTCAAGTTCGAACTATTCAAACCAAAATGAAAACGAAAAATAAAACAGATGTCAAAAAAGATATTATTAAACTTGTCATCGAACTTTTTTGCAATTTTAATATTCTTAATTAAAAATATTAATTTTCAATTCGAAGACTTTTCTTATGTTACATCCAATAAAACCATTTTGTTTGATAAAAATTAGAACCTTTCGAAAAGGCAAAATTTTATGGATTTCAGTAATACAAATTAGTTCGAATAAAAATAGAACTTTTCGAATTTTTTTCTTTATTTTTTTCATCTTTTTTGCATCTTTTTTACTCTACATTCATTTTTCATTTTCACTCATTTTGATTTCATAATAATTTCATAATCCTATATTTTGCTATAATCCAATAATAATC